>JFJP01041140.1_pt1 | contig 11769 bp, 8 predicted proteins | sample 431651 | NCBI WGS metagenome assembly JFJP01 (sample SAMN02602958, study PRJNA72255) | Microbial mat metagenome, whole genome shotgun sequencing project. | biome: fresh water; feature: sink hole; material: water; isolation source: purple microbial (photo- and chemosynthetic) mats found in... | reverse complement strand
CAGGTGCCAATAGAGAAATGTCTAATATATTAGCCGTTTCCAACGAATTTAGAATTGGTGCCGAATACAAAATTAAAGAATGGAGTCTTCGAGGAGGGTATCGTTTTGAAGAAAGTCCGTATAAAAACAAAACAACAATTGGCGATTTAAACTCTTTTTCTGGAGGATTAGGATATAATTTTGGAATGTTCAAATTGGATTTGGCTTATACCAATGCACAAAGGAATTCGCAACAAGGATTCTTCACACAAGGTTTTACCGATGGGGCAAAAATTAAAACTACTCTCCTACCCTCTTCAAAAGAGAGAAAGATTTTGAAAATCAAAAAAAGATTAAACCACTTTAATTCCCAATTTAAAGTGGTTTTTTGTTTTGAAATATTTATTGAATGCCATTGTATTACAAGAAATTAATTTTACACAACATTTTTCTAAAAATAAACTATTTCTAGGCAGAACGACAAATTCACAGATTTTCAAAAATCATTTTTAATCTGTGAATCTGTGGCAAAAAAATCGAAGCTGAAATTCGAGGTATTTCACCTATAAAGATTAAACTGCAGCCAATTTAAAGTAAAAAGTACTTCCCAAACCAAGTTCGCTTTCCACTCCTATCGTTCCGCCTTGGGCTTCAATAAACTCTTTGGAAATAGCTAATCCCAACCCCGTTCCTGCTTTGTTACTGCCAGGAATTTGGAAATATTTATCGAAAACCTTGCTCCTGTATCGAATATCAATTCCTTTTCCTTTGTCGATTACAGTAAATATAACTTGATGACTATCGTTTTTCAATTTTACTGTTATCTTACTGTTTTCAGAAGAATACCGAATTGCATTCGTCAGAAAATTAATCAATACCCAAACCGTTTTTTCGCTATCTGCCTTGATGTTAGGTAGGTTATCATCAGTTTCGACAACTACTTCAATTTGTTTTTGTTCGGCTTGCATTTTTACGGCTTCGGTGGCATAATGCACAATTTCATACGGATTGCTTTTTTCTATATTCAACTGGATATTCCCTGTTTCGACTTGGGAGAGTTCCAGCAATTCGCCCGTAATCTTCAACAATCGTTCACTGTCATCCTTGATGCTGTCAACTAAGTGTTTTTGCTCGTCGTTAATCACTCCTGTTGCTTCCTTTTCAAGCAATTGCAAACTCATTTTTATGGATGAAATTGGTGTCTTTAATTCGTGGGAAACTGTGGCTATAAAGTTAGTTTTGGCAAAATCCAATTCTTTAAATACGGTAATGTTCCTTAGAATAATTACATTACCAATGTCTATCGTTTGCTCTTCGCCTGTTGGTTTTATGGTAATATTGACAATTTCTTTTTCGAAATAACTTTCTTTCGCATCAGCAAAAATTTTCATTGTATCTGCTTTTGCATTGTCAGATTTATCAACGATTAAAGTTTGCATCAAATCATTGGTCAAAGCCAAAGTTGCTGCCGATTTTCCGATAACCTCATCTTGTCTCAAACCCATAATTTTCAAGGCTTCGTCATTGATAAACAAAATCACGCCTTGATTGTCTAGACCTATAATTGGGTCGTGCATATTGTTGATTAAGGTTTCCAAACGCTTTTTCTCAAAAGATAATTTATACAAGTTGCTGTTATGGTATTCTTGTAATTTTTCGGCCATAGTATTGAACGATTTCGCCAAGTCCCCAAACTCGTTTTTGTGTCTAAAATGAACCCTTTCTGAATAGTTTTTGTTGGCAATTTGCTTGATACTTTCTGTCAATTCCTTGATGGGATTGGCAATATTATTGGGCAAATTCACCAATAAATTAAAAGCAATCAAAAAACATAAGGTACCAACAACAGCAATCCACAAATTAGCCGTTTCGGCTGTTTGCTTGGCAATATCACTTTTGATTTTTATAGCTTCCATATTGAGCTTCATAATCTCGAAGATATTTTCTCGGATTTGCGCTTTTATCTGTTCGTTATTGCTATTTTTCTTTAATATATTAAAATTATTTTCCAATTTATTAGTAACAATATCTTCATTAATCTCAGTAATATTGGCAACTTGTTTTTTGAGGTTAATTTCAAAAATAGCAATAGCTCTGTTTTCATTAATCGTCAATTCATCTAATGAAAACAGCATATTTCGCGAATATTCTAAAGTGTTATAATTGGCTGTTAGAATGTTTCTAGTGTCTTTTTTTATGGAAAAAACAGAATAAGCACTCACCATTGAAAGTATAAATATTAATAAAAATAATAATCCAACTCCTAAATTTAATTTGGTTTTAATTTTCATTTTGTTATTGCGAGGAACGAAGCAATCTCACCCTCTAATTTAAATTGTTATTTTTAACACAAATTACACAAATTATCACAAAATGAATTAGTGGAAATTTGAGATAATTAATTTCAAGATAATATTACTAAATCTACATTTGATAACGAAAGGGTATTCAATAATCGTCTGAAAAGGGAGGTTGACAAAATTGCCTTTATCAAACTATAATGTGGTTTTCCGATGCAAACTGTTGTGATTTGTTTTTGTTCGACTATTTTTAAAATAGCGTCGGTAATTTTTTTGTTCTCAACTTTAATCACTTCTGCGCCCAATTCTGTGGCTAATTTAAAATTATTTATCAAATGCCGCTGTTTGTCAAGGGCAATTTTATCACTACTTTCTTTTGGCGTTTCCACATACAAAACATACCAATTACTGTTATAATAACTCGCCAAACGAGCCGTTTTCCGAATCACAATTTTGGCCGTTGAATCATTAGAACTAATACAAGCCAGCAGTTTTTCGTGTCGCAAGGCAACATTTTTCGGCACTTCGTTTTCCACTTTGCGAACCACTTGACTAGCCACTTCCCGCAATGCCAATTCCCGCAATTGCAAAATTTGATCCGACTTAAAAAAATTATTCAAAGCCGTTTGAATTTTATCAGCAGTATATATTTTCCCTTCTTTCAATCGGGCAATCAAGTCTTCAGAAGTCAAATCGATATTTACCACCTCATCGGCCAGTCGCAGTACATTATCGGGCACTCTTTCTTTGACATCGACATTGGTAATTTGTTTTACATTTTCATTCAAACTCTCGATATGTTGAATATTTACAGCCGAAATTACATTAATTCCCGCTTCGAGAATCTCCAAAACATCTTGCCAACGCTTTTCGTTTTTACTGCCTTCAATGTTAGTATGTGCCAACTCATCTACAATCACCACTTCGGGGCGCAAATTAATAATGGCTTGCACATCCATTTCTTCGAGCTGCTTTCCTTTATAGAAAATGTTTCGCCGAGGAATAATTGGCAAACCATCAAGCAATTCGTGAGTTTCTTTGCGATTGTGCGTTTCAATATAGCCAATCTTAACATCAATCCCATTTTTCAATAACGTATGGGTTTCCTGCAACATTCGAAAAGTCTTGCCCACACCAGCACTCATCCCGATGTAAACTTTAAACTTTCCTTTGCGCGATTTTTGTATTAAATCCAGAAAGTGCTTGACATTATTTTCTTTTTCGCTGTCCATTGTAGTTTTATTAGGAGCTTATCCCGCTATCATTCCAATCTTTTATTTTTTTAAAGAAAAAAAATAAAAGGATTTTCCCTTCTATCGGGGCTAGGGCATTCGAGGTTAAAAAGGCATTTTAGTTTCCTAACAGGTTTCCAAAACCTGTTAGGTATTAATTATAAAATCTAATTTCTCTAGCATACCTAACAGGTTTTGGAAACCTGTTAGGATAAAAAACTTAAAAACTTAGCGACTCAGAACCTTTATTTAGAAAGCTCATCCAAAGCCACATTCAACTCCAAAACATTCACACTGGCAGTTCCCATAACAGTTGGCGTATTAATTTTACTTTCTACTAAAGCCTTTACTTTTTTTTCGGATAATTTTCTTTCCTTGGCTACTCGTTTCACTTGAATCAAAGCGCCTTCTGGAGAAATATTAGGATCTAATCCACTTCCCGAAGCTGTCACCAGCTCCGATGGAATCTCCGATTTTTTCAAATAAGGATGTGACACTATAAAAGTATCAATTCTTTTTTGAACCAAAGCCAAATAATCAGCATTACTTGGTCCTTTGTTACTTCCCGCGCTTCCCGCAGCATTGTAGTCTACAGCCGATGGTCGTCCCCAGAAATAATTCGACGTGTCAAATTTTTGACCTATTTTTTGATACCCAACCACTTTTCCATTTACTGAAATGGTTTCTCCTTTTCCTTGATTAGGAGCAAATTGTGCAATTCCATAAATTGCCAAAGGATAAATTACTGCGAATAAAATTACCAACAATACGGTAAATTTTAACATTGAAAATATATTTTTCATTTTTTTTTCATTGCGAGGAACGAAGCAATCTCATCCTCAGTTAATATTTTTTCTATTTTTTCTAAACCTAACAGGTTTCAAAAACCTGTTAGGTTTGATTTTACATAAATAACGTTACCCCCAAATCAATTAATTTTATTCCAATAAAAGGAACAATCAATCCACCCAATCCATAAATCAACAGATTTCTTTTTAGGATAGCCTCTGCACCAATTGGTTTATAATCAACTCCTCGCAACGCCAGCGGAATCAATATTGGAATGATAATCGCATTAAAAATTACGGCCGATAGAATGGCACTTTCTGGACTGTGCAAACGCATAATATTCAATCCTTCGAGCGCTGGAATCGCCGTGATGAAAAGTGCAGGAACAATGGCAAAATATTTGGCAACATCATTCGCAATCGAGAAAGTGGTAAGCGTTCCTCTAGTCATCAACAATTGTTTTCCAATTTCGATAATTTCAATTAACTTGGTTGGATCATTGTCCAAATCGACCATATTTCCCGCTTCTTTTGCAGCTTGAGTTCCGCTGTTCATTGCCACACCAACATCGGCTTGGGCAAGAGCGGGAGCATCATTCGTACCATCACCCATCATCGCCACGAGTTTACCGTTTTGTTGTTCGTTCTTGATGTAATTCATCTTGTCCTCAGGTTTGGCTTCGGCAATAAAATCATCGACACCTGCTTTTTCGGCAATAAATTTGGCTGTCAAAGGATTATCTCCCGTAACCATTACTGTTTTTACCCCCATTTTTCGCAAACGCTCAAAACGCTCTTTCATCCCCGTTTTGATGATGTCCTGCAATTCGATTACGCCTTGCACTTGGCTATTTTTCACCACCACTAAAGGAGTTCCGCCGTTGGAAGAAATTTCAATAACAGTTTGCGCAATATCTTCTGGAAAAACATTTCCTGCTTGAAGTGCAATATTTTTGGCAGCATCCTGAGCTCCTTTTCTAATATTAGTTCCGTCTTTTAAAACCACACCGCTAGTTCTGGTTTCAGCCGTGAATTTGATTAGAGTTGCTCCTTCAATAGATAGTTTTTGTGCCAATTCCAATCCTGCCAATTCCACAATACTTTTTCCTTCTGGAGTATCATCGGCAAGTGAACTCAACACAGCAGACTTGATAAAATCAGCTGAAGAAATCCCTTTTGCAGGATAAAAACGAGTCGCTTTTCGGTTTCCAATGGTGATTGTCCCCGTTTTATCCAAAAGCAAAACATCAATATCGCCAGCAGTTTCCACAGCTTTTCCTGATTTGGTAATTACGTTGGCACGCAAGGCTCTATCCATTCCCGCAATTCCAATGGCAGAAAGCAAACCGCCAATTGTCGTTGGAATCAAACAAACAAAGAGTGAGATGAAAGCCGCAATCGTAATTGGCACATTCGCATAATCAGCAAACGGTTTCAAGGTCACACAAACAATCACGAATATTAAAGTAAAAGCAGCCAAAAGAATCGTTAAAGCAATTTCGTTTGGAGTTTTCTGACGGCTCGCTCCTTCGACCAAAGCAATCATTTTATCCAGAAAACTTTCACCTGGCTCATTCGTTACAATTACTTTAATTTTATCCGACAATACTTTTGTACCACCAGTAACCGATGATTTATCACCGCCAGCTTCTCGAATGACAGGTGCACTTTCGCCAGTAATGGCACTTTCGTCAATCGTTGCCAATCCTTCGATAATTTCACCATCGGTGGCAATTAAATCTCCCGATTCGCAGATAAAAACATCTCCTTTTTTCAATTCCGAAGAACTAATATTTTTGATGTCGCCATTCGGCAAAAGTTGCTTTGCTGGAGTTTCTTCACGTGTTTTTCTTAAACTGTCTGCTTGCGCTTTTCCACGAGCTTCAGCTATGGCTTCGGCAAAATTGGCAAACAAAAGCGTTGCCAATAAGATTAAAAACACAATAAAATTGTAAACAAAACTACCTTGTTCTTGTCCGCCAAACAAAATGGCAATACACACAGCAAACATAATGGCAGTTCCGATCTCTACGGTAAACATTACCGGATTTTTGAACATTACCTTCGGGTTCAGCTTCACAAAAGACTGTACTAAAGCGTCTTTCACTTGCTTACCTTCAAATAATGAATTGGATTTATTTTTAGTCATTTTTCTTGAGTTATATGTTATGGGTTAGGAGTTAAATGTTTGCAATACGCAACTTATAACCTAAAACTCCTAACTTTTTTATTATTTTAATGTAAAATATTCTGCTAATGGTCCTAAAGCCAAAGCTGGAAAGAAAGACAAAGCAGCAATAATCGCGATTACGGCAAAAACCATTACTCCAAAAATGGTAGTGTCTGTTTTTAAAGTTCCTGCACTTTCTGGAATGTATTTTTTGTTTGCCAATAATCCAGCTATTGCCAATGGTCCAATAATTGGAATAAAACGGCTCAATAGCAACACAATTCCTGTGGTAATATTCCAAAACGGATTGTTGTCGCCTAAACCTTCAAAACCAGAACCGTTATTGGCCGCACTCGAAGTGAATTCATATAACATTTCAGAGAATCCGTGGTGACCAGGATTATTCAACCAACCTGTGACCTTTCCGCTAAACCACATTCCCATTGCAGTATCATTGGCAGCAAAATAAGAAGCCAAAGCCGTTCCTGACAATATCAATAAAGGATGAAGAATAGCAATAAAGGCGGCGATTTTTACTTCACGAGCTTCGATTTTCTTTCCTAAAAATTCGGGTGTTCGACCGACCATTAATCCCGAAATAAATACCCCGAGAATAATGAAAATATAAAAGTTTAACCAACCAACGCCGCAACCTCCATAAAATGCATTGACCATCATAGCCAATAATTGCATCGCTCCAGAAACTGGCATCGAACTATCGTGCATACTATTTACAGAACCTGTAGAAATTACCGTTGTAGCAATACTCCAAAATCCAGAAATGGCGGGGCCAAAACGAACTTCCTTACCTTCCATAGCTCCAGTTGTTTGAGCTATACCCATTTTTTCAATGGCAGGATTTCCATTCAATTCAGCAATAACCGTTGGAATAACCAAGAGTAAAAAACCAACCGTCATTACACCAAAAACGATATATGATAATTTTCTTTTGTTCAAGAAAAAACCCAAAGCAAAAATCATTGCAAATGGAATGATTAATTGTGCCCACAATTCAACCGCATTGGTGAAATAAGTAGGATTCTCTAATGGATGTGCCGAATTGACACCAAAAAAACCACCTCCATTTGTACCAATATGTTTGATTCCGATAAAAGCCGCTGCTGGTCCACGAGAAACTTCAACGGTATCACCTTGTAGCGTTGTGATGGAATCTTTTCCTTCAAAAGTCATTGGCGTTCCGCTAAATAATAATGCAATGGCTACGATAGCAGAAAGAGGCAATAAAATTCGGGTGCAACTTTTGATGAAAAAATTGTAAAAATTTCCTAATTTATCGGTTGTTCTCTCTCTCATAGCCACAAAAACCACTGCCGCTGCTGCCATTCCTGTTCCAGCTGAAACAAATTGCAGGAACATCAACATCAACTGACCCAAATACGAAAGTCCACTTTCGCCTGAATAATGCTGTAAATTACAATTCACCACAAAGGATATAGCAGTGTTAAAAGCCAAATCGGGAGTCATATTTGGATTATTGTCTGGATTTAATGGCATTGAACCTTGAAACAATAAAACAAAAAAGCATAGAAAGAACCAAACCATATTGACACTCAAAAGTGCTTTCAGGTGTTGCTTCCAGTTCATTTCTTCTGTGGAATTGATGCCACTGATTTTAAAAATAAATTTTTCAATCGGGTTGAAAATGGGGTCTAAAAGTGTTTTATCACCCAAATAGGTTTTAGCAATAAATTTCCCTACAGGAATGGCCAAAACGATTGAGACGATAAAAATACTGATGACACCAAAAATTTCTGTGTTCATAATGTAATTTTAGATTGTTGATTTTAAAATTTTTCAGGTTTAATAAGTACATAAACCAAATAGCCGAATACGGCGATTGAAATGATAAAAAGTGCTGTCATAATTTAGATGTTTTCGAGAAAATCGACGGTTAATAAACAAATCGCAAAGAGCAAAACGGCTAATGCGAGCAAAAGAATGGTGAGTAACATATATTATAATTAAGATTAAAATTAAACTCCTGAGGCATTGATTTGCTTATTGTATTCTGCCTTCAGCGATTTTGGAAAGAGATTCGAAATGCTGCAATTTTTCAATTCCATAAAAGATGAAACCGAAAAAACATACACTTTCGAAATGGCATTCTTAGTTTCGTTACTTCCGGTTTCGAATAATTTTTCGGCCAGTGTCAAACATTTTTTAGCCCGAATTATATTCCCAGTAATGATTGCCCTTTTGGTAATTTCGGCAAAGCGTTCGGCTTGTTTGTAAACTGTGGTGACTTGATTTTTCATAAGTGCGAATTTTTATGTTCTCCTCGCTTATGCCAAAAAGTATTCCCAAAAAAGTAAAAACATATAAAGCCTTGTTACTTATGGTTTTGTTGTTTTTGTGCCAAAAAAAGACATAAAAAAAGCCTATCAAAATGATAGGCTTTTCTCAAAACGATAACTTTTTTATTGAATATTGTATTCGTCTAATTTTCGGTAAAGTGTAGCAATGCCAATTTCAAGCAAACGGGCTGTTTCGGCTTTATTTCCTTTGGTATAATTGAGTACTTTTTGAATATGAAGTTTTTCAACACTTTGCATCGAAAATGCAGACAAACTTTTATTTGATTTATCCGTTTGATGTTGAATTTCATAAGGCAAAACATCCTGTATCAAAATATCGTCATTTACCAAAATAACAGAACGCTCAATCACATTTCTCAATTCACGAACATTTCCAGGCCAATGATAAGTTTCCATTTTTGACATAAAATTTGGATCAATAGTCAAAGTCTTTTTATTACCTCTTGACGAAAATTTTTCGACAAAATAATGAGTTAAAGGCGCAATATCTTTAATTCTTTCTCGCAAAGGCGGAATTTTGACCTCGAAAATATTCAATCGGAAATACAAATCCGAACGAAAACGATGCTCATCACTTTCGGTTTTCAAATCGCGATTGGTTGCGGCAATCAAACGGAAATTGGATTTTCTTGGCGTAGTATCTCCTATCTGAATATATTCATTAGTTTCCAATACTCGCAATAATTTGGCTTGTAGTTCCAATGGCATTTCGCCTATTTCGTCTAGAAATAAAGTACCTCCATTGGCTTCTTCGATAAATCCTTTTTTGTCTTTTATGGCTCCCGTAAAAGCGCCTTGCTTGTGCCCGAATAATTCGCTTTCCAGAATCTCCTTGCTGAAAGTACTGCAATTCAAGGCCACGAATGACTTTCCAACACGATTACTGTTCTCGTGAATGGCTTGCGCGAAAACTTCTTTTCCTGTTCCAGTTTCACCAGTCAAAAGCACTGTCGAATCGGTTTTGGCTACTTTTTTGGCCAAATCAATCACTTGTTCCAAAGCTTTAGACTTCCCAATGATGGAATCAAAGGAATATTTATCAGAAATGCGTTTCTCTAGTTGTTTGACTTTCTTTTGCAGTTGTACTTTTTCCAAAGCTTTGTACAACAACGGAATGATTTTATCATTATCATCGCCTTTCACAATATAATCGAAAGCTCCATTTTTCATCGCTTGAACACCATCCGAAATTTTGCCATAAGCAGTTAAAAGAATAACTTCGGTTAAAGGAAAAGCTGTTTTTATTTTTTGAAGAAAATCAACACCATTGCCATCGGGAAGCTTGACATCGCAAAGCACCACATCAATTTCGATATGTTCCAATTTTTTAAAACCAGACTTCAAATCGGGAACTTCAAAAACTTCGAAACCTTCGGATTTTATGATTCTGGCGAGAAGATGGCGTAATTTTTCTTCATCGTCAATAATGAGGATATTTTTCAAAATGGCTATTTGAGAATTTATTTTTCAAAATTAGTTATTTTAGTTTCGTTTTTCACATTCCTTCCCTAAAATTCAATTTAAAAAAATTCAATTTATTACTTTTACACTCTCAAATTAAAATCAATGCCGAACCAATCGGAATTAAAATAAAAAATAAATGTCTGCATCAAAAAAAGATTACAAAAGAATCACCACAAAGTCATTAATTGAAATGAAAGCCAATGGAGAAAAAATTTCTATGCTCACGGCTTACGATTATTCGATGGCAAAAATTGTTGATGCCGCTGGGGTTGACGTAATACTGGTGGGAGATTCTGCATCGAATGTTATGGCGGGACACGAAACCACTTTGCCCATCACTTTAGACCAAATGATTTATCACGCATCAGGTGTTGTTCGTGCGATTCACAGAGCATTAATTGTGGTCGATTTGCCTTTTGGAAGCTACCAATCCGATCCCAAAGAAGCCTTGCGTTCTGCCATCAGAATTATGAAAGAAAGTGGCGGACACGCCGTAAAACTGGAAGGTGGAAGCGAAATAAAAGAATCTATCAAACGAATTTTGAATGCTGGAATTCCCGTAATGGGACATTTGGGTTTAACCCCACAATCTATCTATAAATTTGGAACTTACACCGTTCGAGCCAAAGAAGAATCCTAGAAAAATTAGGTTGTTTTGCTGTTGTTATCGAAAAAGTTCCAGCCGATTTAGCCGAAAAAGTAGCCAAAAGCATTTCGATTCCCGTCATCGGAATTGGTGCTGGTGGTGGTGTTGACGGTCAAGTTTTGGTCATTCACGATATGTTGGGAATGAATAATGAATTTAGTCCACGATTTTTGCGTCGTTATATGAATTTATATGAAGGAATGACCACAGCCATTGGGCAATATGTGGCGGATGTAAAATCGAGAGATTTTCCAAATGAAAAAGAGCAGTATTAGACTAAGTACGAGATTAGAAGTTGGAAGTTAGAAGTTGGAAGCTGGATGCAAAAAGCGAGAAGGCAGATTTATTAATAAAATATTTATATGACAATTATAACCAAAGTGAATATTCTAACTTTTTGAATAACAATCCTGAGGCATTAATTTGTTTTGTAAATGATGGTTCTAAAGACAATACACTGGGAGTTTTGAATGTTTTAAAAGCAAAACACGAAACCCAAATTCACATACTTTCACTCGAAAAAAATTCTGGCAAAGCCGAAGCAGTTCGATCCGGAATTAATTATTGCAATGCCAATTTTCAACATCAATACGTTGGCTATCTAGATGCCGATTTGGCAACCACCTTAGAAGAATTTATCGATCTTAGAGCGTATTTAAAAGGTGAAATCGTTTTTAGTTTTGGCTCTCGAATTCGAAAAATTGGTTCTACCATCGAACGTGAAAACAGCCGATTTTTGATAGGAAGAGTCGTGGCAACATTCATTTCCAATATTCTGGATATCAAGGTTTATGATACCCAATGCGGTAGTAAACTTTTTACTAAAGCCATTTCTGAAAAGTTGTTTGAAAAAG
>JFJP01040162.1_pt1 | contig 11770 bp, 6 predicted proteins | sample 431651 | NCBI WGS metagenome assembly JFJP01 (sample SAMN02602958, study PRJNA72255) | Microbial mat metagenome, whole genome shotgun sequencing project. | biome: fresh water; feature: sink hole; material: water; isolation source: purple microbial (photo- and chemosynthetic) mats found in... | reverse complement strand
TTTTCCGGTCCTCCATCTCGCGGCGAAGGTTGGCACGGGTGTCGAACCAGAAGCGGGTCGTGTCGTGGGTTTTGTCGCCGGAGCTGTTCAGATAATGGAGCCGGTCGGCCAGACGGCCGAGGGCGTCAGTGTAGGTCGAGGCAGTCTGGCCAGGTTGCAGACAACCCAGCAGCACCCCGGCACGATCAAGCCCACGGCTCGCGGCCTTGGTCGACACTGAGGATGGCGCGCTGCCCAGGAAAATGGTGCGGGCCACCCGGCGGGCGGCGTTCACCGCTCCAAAACGTGGCTCTTTGTTTTCCATATCTGTAGTTTCGGCCCGGTCACCATCAATATCCTTTTCCACCACTGGGTCCCAGCCCGCCGGCAGGTAATAGGTCAATTCGTTGCGGCTCCCGCCGTCGTAAAGCGGAATGCTGCCCGGCATGATCATCAGATCTTTGTTGTCGTCCTGCCACAGCCGGAAGATAACCTTGGCCATCAGCTTGAGTACACCACGGGTCCGCTGAAAGCCGTCGATCGTCGTCCAATCCTCGTACAGGCGATCAAAGACCTCCGGGTGGATAGGATAGGCCTGCAGCAGCCGGTCGAAATAGCGGCTTTCCTGAGTTTCGCCTGGCATCTTTGCCCCCTCAGCGATATAGGAGTCAGCGAAGGCGCGGCAAACGGTCTCGCGGCCTTTTACGTCCCTGATCTCCTCGAATAAACGTCGCCGGACAATTTCAAAGGCCTCTTCGGTCGCCACCGGCTTCCACAGGGCCTGCACTCGACCGAAGGTCTTTTCCAGGGCTCGTAGGGTTGCGACCCCGCGCTGGCTGCCTGCCTCGATCTCCGACTCCGGCAAGGAGCCGAGCAGGATGGCATTGGGCACCAGTTTGATAGCCTCGGTAAGGGCCTGAATAAAGGATAGATTGCTGTCATAGCTGCCGCCGGACAGGGCCGGACCATCAGGGAATTGGCGGATATAGGCTACCAGCTCATCGATCAGAACTACGCACGGCGCATGGCGAACAAGTAAGTCCCTCAGCACCTCCTTACCAGGTGAGGTGCCGGTATTGTCTGCCTCTCCCACCAAGGAGAAGGCCTCCTCCCCGCCGAGCTGCCAAGCCAGTTCGCCCCACAGAGTTTGGACTGCCTGCGGGCCGTGGTGCCACGGCTGGCCTGGGGCGTGCTCGTTGCCATCAAGCACGGCCACCCGGGCCTTGGGTGCATCCATAAGCCCTGCCTTATCGATTAAATCGGGGACACCAGGCAGCTCACTTAAGGGACACTCACGGGTGGCGAGGTGATAGACTGCCAGCATGGTATGAGTCTTGCCGCCGCCAAAGGCAGTCTGCAACTGGATAACTGGCTCACCCCCACGACCAGCCAGGCGCTGAGTCACTTGGGTCAGTAAAAGGCGCATACCTTCTGTGATGAAGGTGCGCTGGAAAAAGGCGGCGGCATCCTGATATTCCCGTGTCGCTGTGCCGGTGCGCACCGCGGTTATGTCGGCGGCGAATTCAGATTGTTGAAATGTACCTTCCAGGACATCAGGATGAGGAATGGCGATCTCGCGCCAGGGTTGTAAATTCATGGTTCTCTACCTATACCCTTTTTGTAACAAATTTTTTGATGTCATCAACCCATAAGGCGTGTGATCTTATCATGTCCAACTCCAGCATATTGAAACCCCATAAAGTCACTGAAAATTTCTGGTCGACTTGCCAAAGTCTTCTCCATATACAGCCCTGCGCCCAGGTAAGGAAAGATTGCTGTGGGCAACTGGTTGAGCGCTTCATGTCTTGGTTCGATGAGAGCATCACCCCTGAACGCCATGTGGGCCGTTGCCAATACCTTCCACAGATCACAAAACAGTTCCTTGATCAACTTGACATCGTCCAAATCCAGTTTCGTGTTAATCAAGGAGGGCGCGCCTTTGATTGTTGGAAAATCGTTATGGGCCTGCACCTTATTTCGATACTCTTTTAATTGACGGTATTTTATCCCCTGCCAATCCCGGCAGACCTCTGCGAATTGTTCAGCGGCCTCAGCCAAATCAGAAACCTCCGTACAAGGAGAGAATAGTCTGTCAAAGCTGAGATTCTGGTTCACATTATTTCTCCCGCTTTCTTGCGGGTCCATCAACCGTGCCATCCTGATCAGCACGCATTCAATGAGTGCGGTTTGCACAAGGGCAAAAAAACTTGGCGCTGTTTCCTCCAACAATTCCATTCGTCTCTGGTCTGGATGCTCAAAAAGCTCGCTATAGGCATGAATATAGGCCCAGACTGCGTTCATCTCTTGTTTTATGGCATCATGAATTTCTTGATTAGAGTCTGGCATTGGTTCTTCTCAAAACAATTTTCCCTGAATGGGGCGGGGCTGGTTTGCTCCCTGAGCAGCGGCCTCGATACCGGTCCAGGAGGTGATCAGTTCGTTGTAGGCGCGGGCGTCTTCGGCCCAGCCCTGACGTTCGCAGAGGGTGTAGAGCCGGTAGGCGAGCTGGCGAATGGCCTCGGTCTTGCCAGCGATAGCGTCAAGGAGTCCGCCGGATGCAGCTTCTCCGCTTTGTTTCAAAGTGCGGATGATTTGGTGCAGGGCCTCCCAGACCGGTATGCGATTGTCAGTGGTGGGGTCCCAGTCGGTGGGGTAGTCGGCCCATTTACGTAGCCGAACCTTGCCACCTCCGCTGAAAAGAACACCTGCCTCGTCCAAGCCACTGACGCTGGTGGACTTGGATCGAGCCAGGACATCGGCCTCACCAAAGACGCCTTCACTCCACCCGTGCTGTTCGAACCAGTGCAGGCAAAACTGGGAGTCAGCGTCAAAGTCGTCCTCGGCCAGGAAGCGGTTGATAAGCTGGAGTGCCGTCTTAACACCCATGGCTGAACCGTCCGCCTCCAGCACTGCGGCGTACTTGGAAAAGACTGCCATACCAGGGCCGATAATGGCCTGTGAGAGATCCACTGGTGCTACCGGGGAATGGTCACCCTCCGCGCCCTTGGTCATTTCGTCCAGGGCCTCGGGCAGGATGGCGTTCAACTCGCGCTGGAATTGGCGACGGGAGATGGTAGCGGCGTTGGCTAGTCGCTGACGACAAACCAGTACGATTGAGGAGGCCAAGGCGTTGGTGCCCATACCGACCATGCGAAACTGCTGCTCACTGCGCAACGGCCAAGTCCCGACAATGGCAAAACCAGCTTGAAGTACCGCTTCGAGAAAGGTCTCCCAACCGGTGGAGGCTGTGCCGTTGCCCTTAGTTTCCGCAGCCTTAAAGGCATAATAGATGGTAACAGGAAAGGCGGGATGGGCCTGTTCGGCAAGGTTCTGGATGGCGCGGGTCATGCCTTCCAAAAAGAAGATCTCGGCCTGTTTCTTGCCGCCGTGCCGGTAGGGAGTGGCCACCAGTTCCTCGGCCTTGGGCGCGGCCAGGGTAGCGAACAAGGAGGGATAAACCCTTTTTAATGCACGACGCAACCAAACATAAAAGAAGTCGGAGAGATCCGCGTATTCGATATTGTCATAGTACGGCGGGTCGGTAGATACAACTTTAAGGACAGAACTTGTCTGTGTTTGAGCGTCAGCCTGACTTGAAAACCCTGCTGCCTTTGGAGATAACTTATTGATACAGGAAGCGATATAGTCTGTGATCGGGCCAAATCCACCAACTGTATCGGCAAGTATGTTAGCCTCTGGATAGTCCCAAGTCATCGGGATTGCTTGTTTTCCAAACAGATTCATAACCTTCTGGTTGCCAGGAACCCACCGAGTTACGGAATTAGAGAAGTCGGAACATCTATCAACCGCAAACCCCAAATACACCGAGACCGCATCGGCATAAGCTGTGGGACCGGTTCCGCCTTCGTCGAGGGAGGTTTCCTGGTTGGGTGGCGTCTGATCTGCCCAAGTAGTAGTTGCGTCGGCCTTGATCTTTTCCCTGGCTTCAGCCACTAGGTCGGAAAAAGTGGTTAAGCCCACCAGTTGGCGGGGCGTGAAGAGATCGCAAAAATTTTCCATACCGTATAAAGGCATCTGATCACGTGTTTTGCCCACTAAAGGTAAGTCTGGCTTCCAAGATGGTTCTGCCTTTTTGGCAATAGCTTCCATTTCGGCTGTAGGTGCAAGGTAAATGCGCCCCCCTTTACCTTTGGCAACTATTGCCATAAGCCGTTGCCCCATTCGTCCCGCTTGAGCCTCGTTTTTTATATGTGCACCTGACATCGGCGACTGAGAAAGTAAACAATGGAAACCAGCACCCTTTCCTGCTGCCTTCGTTCCATTTGTTACCTCTGGCGGAGGAGTTTCTCTTTTTACAGTAAACCAATAGCGATCGCCTTCAATAACCGGCTTAACATAAGCTCCTTTGTCAGCTTTACTTGAAAGGATAAAGGTGGAGATAAGTGGAACGTCCACATGGGAAAAGGCCGGATTTGGACTTTTCACTGTTCGCGCCCACAGCCAAGCAATAACGGTCAGCTTCTTGCCGACCAGGGGCCGCAAGTCCTCCCGCTCACTGGCCATGTCGGCGGTGACCTCGACTTTTGGGTAGAGGTGGCCGATGCGCTTCTCCGCCTCTGTCCACATCCAGTGGCCATAGCGCCGGACATCCTCGGCCAGGCCACTGGACCCGAACCAGTCTTTACTAACCATGGAAGTCTGCTTACCCTCGCCTGATGGTAGTGGGCCCACCGGCGGTCGGCCAGCAAACTTGGGCGGAATTTCAATCATAGCCTTGTTGATTAGCACTGCCACCGGGTTCAAATCCGAGGCATAGGACGCAAGCCCTAAGCGCTGGGCCTCCAAGGGAATGGCCCCGCCGCCGGCAAAGGGGTCGTGAAAGCCGGGCAAGGTTTCCGGATCAAACAACTCCGCGGCCTGGGGATGGTCCGCGTTCAACTCGCAGACCTCCCGCCAAGATCGGCGAATCTCGGCCCGAGCCTTGTCGAGCACTGTTTCATTGGTGGTATTCTCCCATAGCACCAGATCCTCGATGATCTTGAACAACCGCTTCCGGCTCGCAGCCCATGAGGCCTTGAGGTTTCCCGGCGGGATAGCGCCCGGATTTTCCAGCTCCCACTTCCACGACGGGTCATTAACCATCTGAGAAAAGATCACCGCCCGTGCCGCTGCCAATGGCCGCCTGGCCCACCACAGATGGATTCCGCGAGGATGTGCTCCAATGCCGGGCATCTTTTCATGGGCACAAGCAACATTTATGGCATCAAGGGGCAGAGCAACTTCAATGAGCTTCTTGGGGGTCTTAACGGGATGTGTCATTCCTTTTTTCCTTCTTCCGTGGAGGGCGTGGTGGCGTTGTTTCCCTCAGTGTTTCTACTGAAGCGGAAAGCAAGTCAAACTGTATGAGGTTCTCAACAATGTCGATTACCACATTCAATTGATCGCCCGAAGGATTGTGCATTCTATGAGCAGCTGCATGTCCTGCGTCAACAGCGGCCTCAATGATTTCTTTGCTCCGTGTTGTGATGTAATTTTGTCTGACCAACTCTTTGAGGCCCTCAGCAAATCCCGGTGAATCTTGAAGTTTACGGGCCATAAAGAGATCAATCACCGTCCTCAGACCCATCATGGCCAACCTTTTGCTGTCGGCGTAAAGTGCCGCGTATATCTCCGAAAGCAAGGATTGATAGTCTGGGTGTAGTTCCTCGAACCAGGAAGGACGTCTTCTCGCCACTCGAGGCGGATAATACACAACATCTTCTCCTTCTTCTTCTGAATTCCAACTAACCTGTTTCAGGCAGACCTCCTCACAGCCCCGGCATTCCAGCATCGTATATGTGGTAACCCAGGAAATTTCATAACCATTGTATGGATCAATTATTTCAGAATTCTCCTGCCGTCTCTCAAAGACCACATCATGATTGGTCTCATTGCCACATCGGTTGCAGTGGGCACGAATAGTTTTGGGTTCATTACTCATCGACACTTGAGGCATGAATCAAAGTCCTCGGAGTGACCAACGAAAAGGAGTTGTGGATAGAAAATCTTCGACTTCTGCCTTGCTTGATAAATAGCGTACTGAGTCAGCGAAGCTTTTTCGTTGTCGGGCTAAAGCTGAAGCGTTGAGACCGAGGATTCGCAAGGTGTCTTTGGCCTGTTGGGTTTCTTCCTGGGGCAGCCCTGGCGCGGGTACCAACTGACCATCAAGCGCCATGAGAACAAAAAAACGGTTGCAACCAGGTCGTGGCTCAATAGGCAGAACCTGCCGTTTCTTGTGGTGACCGCAGTGGCCAGGGCCGTTACAACTGTGGGCCAGGTTGTCATAGGCGAAGGTAAGCGCAAAATTCTGACCTTTCGATTTGATATGCTCCACATGTCCAGCATCTTCATGGAGATGGCCTTCGCAGTATATACAAAGACCTTCCTGTTCGTGATTTAATTGCTGCCGGACAATTGACCGTACAGGCTTAAAGGCCGGATTATCCCATGAACAGCCTTGATGCTGATTGCGGTACTCCCCTAACTCAACCGGCTCTGCATAGTGTTGGAGTTCGATCATGGAGTCTCAGCCTTAGATTTTTCTGCCTTCGCAGCAAGGAATGTGAACAATGCTTGATCTGCCTCATTAAATTCATAGCCAATAGCATCCAAACGCGCCTTGATCTGGCGGGCCTCTTCAGAATCGGCGCGTCCCGCACGAGCGAGATGCTCGTAAGCATACAGGTCAGGCATGATGTCCCCAATTTCAGGGCGTGGATGCGTGCCCATAATCATGGCCAAGGCATCCCCTGACTCGTGGGCTAATGGGCTCATGACAGGTTCATTTGCAGTCCACTTCCCATCTTCGTCACAGGCCAGGATTCGGATGTTTGCCTTGCGCAATGTTGTCAGTACCTGCGGGCTATGGGTGGTGACAATAAACTGGGTGCAGGGGAAGGCGCGCATCAAGTCTCCTAACACCCGCTGCTGCCACGATGGATGCAGATGGAGGTCAATTTCATCTACCAGCATGATGGCAGGGGCAAAGAGTGGGGCAGAGCCCCAGGCATTGGATTTTTCAATTGCCTCGGGGTGAAACCAATCACTATTTGCCGTAATGAGAGGAAAAACATTGTCAGATGTTAAATGATCATTGGCGAGGGCAAGTCGACGGGCAAAATCCATCGCAAGAGCCAGCATACTCTGATATCCTTGGCTGAGTTGTTCAACCTGTAAAAATTTCCCCGGTATTTCTTTGGATTCGATCACAAACTGGTGTTTGCTGTTAAACTGTGGATTGGAGAATTTACTGCCCAGAATATCGCTGATGACACCTCGAACAGCCCCCAGCGTGGAAGATTCCTCCCAATGTTCGGGAATAGAGTTTTTATTGGCCCGTAATTCTGCTGACTCCTCTCTGTCGAACCACTTCAACATCTCCTTGAAATCGGCAAGGGAGTCCAGCGCTCCAAACAATGCCGAGGTTGGAAAGGCATAATTTACTTTTGTATCCCGTAACCTGCCAGGCACGGAAATCCAGCCTCGACGAGCTCCATAATAAGCAAAAACAGGTAATAATTCCTGACTGTCTTTTTGTAATCCTTCGAAGATTTGATTGGTATATGCTGCCAGTGCTGTTTGTCCAATCTTTTCCCCTGAATGTTTTGCACTTTTATTGGTCTGGATGCGATCCCATTTGAGCCCAGTCGTTGTTTCAATCTCTACCTGAGCAAAATCACTGGCTACCCAAGACTCCTTCCCTCCCCGACCAATTTTTTTTATTAAACATAAATCAGAGTCTTTTTTTACTGGAGCGGAGAGTCGCTGATTGGCAGAAGAAAAATGACTTAAAACAGGAGCAAGCCCAAATGCAATACCATCGAGAATGGCTGTCTTGCCACCGCCGTTTACCGCCACTAGCACGGTCAGGCGCGGGTGGAGGTTAAGTTCGAGTTTTTCGAAGCAACGGAAGTTCCTTAATGTGACTTTTTTGAGATGCATAAATGACCTCAGTTTCAATTTACGCCTTGTGCGTTACCACAAGTTCAGAGTAACCGCATAATGACCCTCGAACGTACGTTCAGAGGATATTTTTTTCTATTTTGTCCGCTTTACCATTATCTTCCAGACTTCTGCAATAATTCACCCAAATCAAGATTAATACTACTCACCGCCCAATCGGGCTCCTGACTGAAGGGCTTCCGGATATAGTACGGCCCCTCGGCATGCTCTCCATCCACCACCACAATGGCCAGAATAAACTTGTCTGCCTGATTAAGGCCATACAGTACTTCATTACGGCTGACGGTGATAGTGCTTTGGCCCTTGGCCCGGCCCTTTACCTCGATATGGCGGGCCTGTGGCTGCTTGTTGCCCTCCAGAGGCGGGTAAGAGGTCAGATCCCATCCACATTTCTGGGCCGAGACATCCACCACCCGACAACCATGGGCCTCTTCGGCGGTGCGCACTGCCGCCATGGCCAGCTGCTCGATACGTGCGCGGGCGGCTGGGTCGACGCTGAACAAGGTATTGGCCGCATCGGGGGCGGATTCACCCCGCAGCTTCCTGAGCAGACCTGCGGGGATGACCAAGGCTCCGCTCAAAGCCACCGGCGTTGCCGAGGTGACATGGCGCATGGAGTGGAGTTCCTTTTTGCGGCTCTCCAGTCTGGCTTCGAGATCGGTAAGAGTACGGCGGACATTTTCGAGGTTCAGGCGGACCTCCTTGCCCGCAGATTGGTCCTCGGTGAGTTTGATATAGCGGTCAGACCAGAAATCAATCTCCTTGGTTAACCGCTCATGAACAGCGGCAAGGGTCTTGTCCACAAGGGCGATACGGCGGACGGCAATTTCATCAAAATGCTCTGGTACCAAGGTGGCGGCTGCAAGAGCTAAGGCACGCTGCTCAAGGCCTGCGGTCAGCCATGGTTGGGCCAGGAGTTCATCGAGCAAAGGACGATCCGTGGTGGCAAGGGCTTCAAGATCCAGATGTGGCGCCCAGCCCGCGAAACTGGCAGAGCCATCGGACAAGACATGGACGAATTGCAGCCGCTTGGAGATAACCTGACCGTCCCCGGACTTCACCTCGTGGGTGAGGAGGAAGAGAAGAGACGGCTGGTCTCCGTGGTCAGCAGGATCAACCAGGATAGCTCCCTGGCGAAGGAGGTTGGCATGGCTCTCCAACACTACATCGGTCATGGCCAGCATAAGCGGATGGCCGGGGTGGATCATGCTGGCAAAGGCCAGGCCAGGCCGTTCAGCCGGACGCACTGCATCTTTAGCAAAACAGATGCGCTCATAGCGCTTTAATACCGGGGCCAAGTCGCGGCGATTGCGGCCAGTGATTTGCCGGTCACGCTCACGGAGAACCGCTGGGACATGGGAAATCTCAAAACGCTCCAACTCACGTGCGTAGATGGAGCCACCCAGAAAATCAAAGGCTTTCATGAAAAAAGAACGGATGAAGTAGGGTTGCAGCCTCCTGGCTTCGGCCTTTTCCATCTCTTCCTTGACAGCAAAAAGACGTTCCGGGCCGAGAGTCTCATTGGCCAAGGCATTGCGGTCGAGGATGTCCTTCAAGTGATCATGGTCCAGAGCGTTTTCAATCTTCTTGCCCAGTCGGGCGCGAACTTCGGGCTGGTCGCCGTAACGGATAGCCTGCAGGAGCAGATCCTTGAGGCTGGTGTCCTCAAAGACCTCGCCCAGGATGTCGAAGACGCGACCCTTCAAGGCCTGACTCTCGACCTCCAGTTTCTGCAGCAGGCGGTGAAAGACATCGCCCTCACGGGTTTCCTTAGCCACCAGGTTCCAGAGGTGACAGACCTCCTGCTGGCCGATACGGTGGATGCGGCCAAAGCGTTGTTCCAGGCGGTTCGGGTTCCAGGGCAGGTCGTAGTTGACCATCAGGTTGGCGTTCTGGAGGTTCACTCCTTCGCCAGCGGCATCGGTGGCGACCAAGACCCGGATCTCTGGGTCGGAGCGGAAACGGGCTTGGGCCTTGCGGCGGTCGTCGCGGTGGGTGCCGCCATGGATGGTGACAATACTGTCGTGGCTGCCCAGAACACCGGCAATCTTCTCGTGCAGGTAATTTAAGGTGTCGCGGTGTTCGCTGAAGATAATTATCTTGCGCAGGCGTCCCCCGGCATCGAACATCTGAGGTTCATTTTGGAGGATACGGGAAAGCTCATCCCATTTACGGTCCTGGCCGGAGGCAACCAAGACCTTGGCCTGCTGCTCGAGACCACGTAAAATGATTATTTCCTGCTCCAGTTCGGCGATAGTTAGGGCCGTTGTCGCTCTGTCGACAAGAGTTTCCTCAAGCTGTTCCTGCTCGTCGGCACTCAGATCGTCGTCATCCTCAGGGAGTGCATCAAGGGTCTCGGCCAGAATTCGCTGACCACGAGTCCCGAGATTTTCCTCGCGTAGGCGGCGTTCGAGCCGTTCCCGACGGCGCTTGAGAGATTGAAAGATGGCCTCGGGACTGGATGCCAGACGGCGTTGAAGGGCAGTGAGAGCGAAACCAACAGAGCCTCTGCGCTGACCATCGAGTTGGTCGGCTTTGCCCATTTCGGTCTGAACATAGTGGGTGACTGCCTCATAGAGTCCGGCCTCAATGTCGGAAAGTTTATAATTGACCGTGTAGGCACGACGTTCGGGGAAGAGCGGTGTGCCGTCGAATTTGACCAGCTCCTCCTTGACCATACGGCGCATGAGGTCGGAGGTATCTACCTTGTGGACGCCGTCGCGGAACTTGCCGTAGAAGCGGTCGGAATCGAGGAGCGAGAGGAAGAGTTGAAAATCCTCCTCCTTGCCGCTATGCGGGGTGGCGGTCATCAGCAGAAGGTGGCGGGTCTGGGCACCGAGGTTCTCGGCCAGTTTGAAGCGGCCAGTTTTCTCCAGTTTATTGCCGAAGAAATGGGCTGCCAGTTTGTGGGCCTCATCGAAGACCACCAAGTCCCAGCCAGCTGCACAGAGTTTCTCCTGCAGATCTTCGTTGCGGGCCATCTGGTCAAGGCGGACAATGAGATGGTCAAGGTCTTCAAAAGGATTGCCGGATGGCGTGGCTGACTCCAGGTCCTTGGAGAAGATGCGAAACTCCAGGCCAAACTTCTCGAACATCTCATCCCGCCACTGCTCCACCAGACTGCCAGGGGCGACGATAACTATGCGCCGGGCATCGGCCCGCATGATGAGTTCGCGGATATAAAGTCCCGCCATGATTGTCTTGCCAGAGCCGGGATCATCGGCCAGAACAAAACGCAGTGGCTGTTGTGGCAGCATGGATTCATATACCGCTGTGATCTGGTGCGGGAGCGGATCTACATTGGAGGTGTGAACGGCCATCATCGGATCGAACAAAAAGGCAAGGTCGATGCGCTTGGCCTCCACAGTGAGTTTGAATGCCTCACCATCGCCATCAAAAGACCATGGCCGCTCGGAAGTAGCAATGGCAATACTGGTTTCGTCCCCACGATTCAAAAGACGGTCTTTAAGCGCACCATCCGGAGTCTTATAGATGATTTGCAGAGCACCATCGGCGATAGGAACTACTGCTACAATGGTAGTTATTATGGATGGTTCAATACCCGTAAGCGATAAACCAGGGGTAATAGATTCAAGAGTGATCATGTGCTCTGCTTGTGGAGAATAACGATGAGTGAATATTCTTGTAATTTATGCATGTATACCATTCAGGTTGATACCTGTCCCCGTTCAATGTAACCAGTCTGATTTTCATGGGGTTTCTCCACTTGATTTTTTGTCCAGGGTCATCAATAGATCATAAACGCGCCTTGCCGGATAGATAGAAGTTTCCGAACGGAGTTGTGTCTCATCTCCACCATAAACAAGGC
>JFJP01040161.1_pt1 | contig 11771 bp, 8 predicted proteins | sample 431651 | NCBI WGS metagenome assembly JFJP01 (sample SAMN02602958, study PRJNA72255) | Microbial mat metagenome, whole genome shotgun sequencing project. | biome: fresh water; feature: sink hole; material: water; isolation source: purple microbial (photo- and chemosynthetic) mats found in... | reverse complement strand
GCGTGAATGGGCACCAGATCAATATAAACATGATCCCCGACACTGTATTCATTCGATAGGCTTTGCAACTCGCAAAAGCCGTTCTTGTAGCATTTGGTACAGTCGGCCTTGTGTTCCGAAAGAAGAAGCTCGATAATATGTTTTCGTGCGGTTCTTACCTTCAGACTGTTGGTGAGGATTTGCATGTTTTCTGTCACGGGAGTTGCGCAGGATGCCACGAGGGTTTTTGCGCTCAATTGCTCAACAACGCAAACCCGGCAGTTTCCTGCCACGCAGAGATCCGGGTGGTTGCAAAGCGTAGGTACTTTGAAATTGAGTTTACGGGCGGCATCCAGAATGGTGGTACCTTCCTTAACCGATATATGCAGTCCGTTTATAGTGAGATTAACCATGATTTTTAGCGTTTGAGTTAGTAAATGATTTCTTCCTTGAAATTTTCCACAATGGATTTGAATGCGTTTCCAACCGACTGGCCCAGGCCGCATTTCGATGCGATTTTCATTGTGCCGGCAAGCTTAACCAGTTCATCCAGATAACGGGAATTCCGTTCTCCCCGCTTAACTGCTTCAACACCCAAAAGCAACTGTTGACAACCAACCCGGCAGGGAGTGCACTGTCCGCACGATTCTTCGGTAAAGAAATCAAGATAGTTGTGCAGTACGTTATACATTGAGCGGGAACTGTTGAAAAGCTTCATCGATCCACCGGTAGGAACTCCCTCGAAACCAATAATGGTGTCGCGGAATTTCTTCCTTGGTACGCAAAACCCAGAGGCTCCACCAACCTGAACCGCCTTGGTGTCACCATCCCCAAATTCCTCAACAAACCGCTCCACGGTCATGCCGAGTTCCAGTTCGTAAATGCCGGCTTTGGGCGTATCCCCCGAAACCGAAAACACCTTGGATCCTCTGGAGTCGGTGGTTCCCAGTTTGTGAAAATAATCTGCCCCATACTTGCAAATCATAACCGTGTATACCAGCGTTTCCACGTTGTTGATTGAGGTGGGCTTGCCGAACAATCCTGATGTAGTTGGGTAGGGCGGCTTGTTGCGCGGTTCCCCGCGTTTTCCTTCAATGGATTCGAAGAGTGCACTTTCTTCGCCACAAATATAGGCCCCGCTTCCAAGACGCAGCTCGAGACGGAAATCGTGCTTCATTTCCTTCATCATGGCATGAAATATCTCCATTTCCTCCTGGAGTTTTGGCACCAGGAACTTGTATTCGCCGCGCAAATATACATAGCCTATTTTTGCACCTATGGCTTTGCTGGCAATAGCCATTCCCCCAAACACCTTACGGGGAACTTCATCCAGAATCTGGCGGTCTTTGAAGGTGCCGGGCTCGCCCTCATCGGCATTGCAAACGATGTATTTAACTGCATTTTTTTCTGCGGCTGTGTATTTCCATTTCATTCCGGTAGGAAATCCTGCGCCACCGCGTCCTCTGAGTCCTGAATCCAGAACATCCTGAATGATTTCTTCGGGTTTCCGCTTCAAGGTTTTATCGAGTATCTCCCTGACATTTACACTTTCGAAGATCAGGTCAACCCTTTTTAATGCTGAGCTTTTCATTTGGTTATATTTTATTTTTTAATATTCTGATTTCTTGTGCTTGGCATCTGCCGAAAACGATTCCTACATTTTCATGTATTCCTGAAGGATTTCTGTAACCTTCTGCGGTGTCAACTCTGTATAGGGTGTGTCGTTTATAAGCATGGCAGGGGCTTTGTGGCACCAACCAATACAGTTGGTCTCCAAAAGGCTGAACTTTTTGTCCGAGGTGGTTTCCCCTACTTTGATCTTCAGGGTTTCCTCAATGGTATGCAAGACTTCGATCTTTCCTTTCATGGAGCAGGAAATCGTTTTGCAAATCCTGATAACATACTTTCCCCTGACATCGGTGTCCATAAAGGTGTAAAAGGAGGCAGTTCCGTAAACATCGGCGGCAGAAATGTCCAGTTCCTTTGCCACGAGAACCATAGCTTCATCGGTCAGGTAGTTTTTTTCTTCCATGAGGCCTTGCAGAATCGGGATCAGGCTGTCTCTTCTTCTGCCGTGCTTATCTGCCAGTTCTTTTACCAGGTTAACTTGTTCCAACATGCTTTGTAATTTTAATTGGTTAATACTAAGTTCTATTAAATGAGAGGTTTAGACGCTTTATGTTATTTAAATAACAATTCGACACTTCAAATATATTATTTTATTGTGAATCGAATAACAATAGAGCTCAAAATTTCGCAACAAATTTTAAATTAAGAATTGATCTAAATAAAATCAGTGGATCAAGTGCTTGTTGATGAAGTGTATAGTGGAGTATTGGGCTGTTTTGAAAGCCGGACTCACGCTTGGATCACGCTTGGATTAAGATTGCAAAAAGCCTTATTTCGGGGGATTCAGGGGATCAAAAGGTTTCAAAAAACGAAATCATTAATTTCAGGTAGTTGTCGAATGCGCTAAGGGGAAGGGTTTCGGCTCTGTCGAAAATATCATGATAGGCAGTAATTCCTCCCAAGGTATAAATATAGAAGCAGGGCACTTTTTTCATGTAGAATATACAATGGTCGCTTATGCAGGCCTCTCCCCTGGAACGCACTGAAGGTAAAAGGCTTTCGGTGCTGTTTAGTTGCTGCAATCTTTCAAACTCTTCCTTAAAAACAGTGGCATTTACAACCATTATGCCTTCTTCGCCCGTTCCGGCCATGTCGAAATTCACAAGAAACCTGATTTTTCCGGTTTCCAAACCAGGGTCGTTGCTAATGCTTGCAGCACCGAGTAATCCCAGTTCTTCAGCTGAAAGCGCAATTAATACTAGTGTGTATTTCGGGGGATTTTCGGCGAAGTATTTGGCCAGATTCAGGAGCATGGCTATTCCGCTGGCATTGTCGTTGGCTCCGGTGAAGCAGGTTTCCTTTCCCATGATGCCAAGATGATCGTAATGTGCGGTTACGACAAGAAAACTGTCGGGTACGGTTTTTCCGGGGATTATGCCGATAACATTTTGTGTCTTGTAGTTTCTTTGTAGCCGGGCTTTGATGTCCACCTCGATGAAGGAAATGTCATCAGGGTTTAGTTCCCCTGAATGCAAAGTAACAACGACTTTCTTTGCCTGCCGGCCTGAAATGCCCCAGGTTAGCTTTTTATCCGAAAGAATAATTGTTAAAGGGTTTTTCAGTTCCGGGTCGTATTTTATGGCATCAACCAACTTGCTGATTTTTTCGCTTTCGGAGGGACTGAATTTAACGGTATCGTTCATATCAATCATTAGCGCTTTTCCCGCCGTGGCCATTAGTATTTCGCTCAAGACATCCGGTTTGTTCAAATCCTGCCTGCGAATTCGGATCACCTCAAAAGATCCTTTCAGGGATGGCGAGGAGGGATCGGTAAGATAATCGATTCCGGGACGGAGCTTTTGCCCGTTTAGCGAGATTTCCATCTTTCCCGGAAAAGTATTGACATCAAGGTTGAAATACCGGAAGTACTCCGAATTTATCGGCTGAATCCCGTATCTGCGAAATTCATCCTTTATGAAGTTGGCCGCCTTTAAATCGGCTTTTTTCGTATATCCCCTGCCCATATAGTCCTCTGAGGCCAATGTGTTCACAATACTTTTGGCATAATCGAGGTTTTGGGAATACAAGTTTGACGCCGGAAAAACCAGAATCAGGATCAGAAGAAAAAAAACCGATGTAAATCGCATAGTTCAATTATTTCCATTAAAGATTCTTTCAACAAAAAGCCTGTTTACCCATTCTGTGGAAGGAATCCGAAAAACCGGGTTTCCCTCCACCGACATTGATTAGTGGTCTCCGGTACATACTAGTTTTGAAAAAGCAATGATCTGGCCGTTTTGCTTTGCCTGCAAAATATACAAGCCCGAACGAAGGAAGAGGTTTTCGATCGGGATTTCGGATTTCGAAACCGAATTGGGCTGATGCTGATGCGAGAAGACCTGTTGTCCCTGTAAATTATAAATTGCAATATCGATAGCATCAAGACTTTTCGGAGTGAGGGAAAGGTTGATCCGGGAGTTGAAAGGATTTGGGAAAACGCTGAAATCCTCATCTCTCAAAACAATCTTGTTATTATCGCCCAAGGGTATGAGCCACTTCGAGTCCATCCATTCGAGCCTGCTGGTAAGCCAGGTTTTGAGGTAATCGAGCTCATTATCGTGAGAGAATCCCACATAGGCATTCGGCCAGACCCATTCGTTCAGAATGGGCCAGCGATCGAAGTTGCGATCAACAGCATCGCCAAGATACGCAATGTTATCGTCAAGGTATGCCATAATTGAGTCGGTATGCAGTGGCCCGTTTCTGAGATGGCTGTATCTCCACTTTACCAAGGCGGCATAATTGGGGTCTTCCATGAGTCTTCTCCACCAATGCATCGGCGAGCCTTCGTTGGTGCCGTAGTTTACATAAAGCCACTGGTCCGTTGCGAGCCTGCTGGGCGCATAATCTACATTGCCATAGCAAAGATCGAAGTCCCATAACGGGCCGGCGATGAGCTTGCCCCCGTCGGAATCTTTTTCTTTATGAAAAAAGGTGCTGTACCTGTATCCGTCAACATCGTTGGCAAGTTCTTCGATGATCTCATATTCAACAAACGAAAGCTCATCCATATAGGCCCTGAAGCCGAGAACCGGGTCCTTGAAGTTTGTCCCATTAAGGGCGGTCTCGAGTTTGGTAAGAAAGTCTTTGATATACACTTTCTGGGCAGGCATAATTTCGTCTGCTTTAGGATATACATAGGTAAAATCGTATCGACGGGCATTAAAATAGCTTGCCGTGGGGTAGGTCCTGAAGTATTCCGTTGAAGTTAAGCCGTCAAGTTTATCCACCTTAACAATATACCCACCTGTAAGAGAGTCGGCCAATAATTCCGTAGGGAGGAGTTTGTCGATATTTACACGTTTTTTATCCCGCTTGATTTTTTCCACGAGGAGGTAAACACCCTTATAATCGTCATCGACATAGAGTTCGCACCATTTGGTTCCGGGTTGCCAGCGGCCCATTGTGTTGCCGAGGTAAAAGCTCATCGGGTTGCGCATAAGGCTTTTGTCGGAATAGGGTGCGCTCAGAATCCAGTCGCTTTCTTTGGGCATTCCCAGCAAGCTTACGGTAGAGTCTTCCTTAAGCGCATTGCGTGTTTCAAAGCCATAGCCCTTTTTGGGGAACATCTGTGAACTTTGTCCACGAAGCTCAATTCCTATGAGCCCTTCAAAATCGGTTCCCGGATCGCTGATATTATTGGTTTTGCCCGCTCCGTTATCAATTATTTTTATCCATGCGTCAATTTTCGGTTCGTCCTGTATATAACCACCCCAGGTGTCAATTACTACAAGCGGCAGATACGATGTTACAGAGGGAGGTGCAGTGAACCAGAAGGGAGGGGAACGGAAGTTGTTAGAAGTAGTTGAAAATCCCCCGATAAAAAAAGTTGTAGATGAAAAATCCGAAGAAGATGCCTGATGGTTATGAAACTGCAATGCAAGGGTATTCAGCCCATCTTTAAGAGAAGTAGCAAGCTTGGAATTATCAACCACAAAGCGCGGTGCCACCGCCCCGGTAGTTGAAGCCGGCTCCAATGCGTTTATCGCCTGATCATTGAATTCAGGCCGAACACCAACCGCGCCGATATTTGCGCGGGCAATTTCGGTTCCGTTCAAATACGCCACGAATGCATCGTCGTAATCGACATAAAGAACTGCCGAAACAAGATCTGAAGCATTGGTCAGGGTAAAGCTCTTTCTTACAAACACAGATATGGTTCCCTCGGGTACAAGTGTATTGTCATCGCCATCTCCATAGCCAAATCCTCCTGGGCCCGAAAGCCAGGAAGCATCATCGAAATCAGGACTTGTCCAGCTGGCAGGCAACTCGCTCGTGGGGATATGGTATTTCCAGGTATCCGCTGCGTCAATATAGTTCTCCCAATGGTTTACCGTTTGGGCAAAGGCTTGCTGACTAAGCAGAAACAAGGAGAAGATAATTGCAATTGTATACTTCACGATATTTTAGTTTTTTCAAAGATAGAAACAGACACAGAAAACAGAAACAAAAACAACTCTTATACTACGATTTGAGAACTAAGTTGCCTTTAAGGGGAAAACCTTAGTTTTTTTTGGCAAGAGTTATTTTTACTCTTGTTTTTTGCGAAGGCTGGGCAGACTGCGTCCAGTCGGGTCCGGCGGAAAGCAGACGGATTGCCTCATCGGAGAATTCACGGGCAGGACTTTCGACTACTGTGATATGGGTTGGCCTCCCATTTTCATCCAACAGAAAATCCAGACTTACAATGGCTTCGGAAATGCCGGTATTTGTTGTGGGGAACAACTGGTTATCAGAAATGTATTTTTCAAATTTTCGGTAACCGTCAACAGGCGAGGCATATCCGGTTATATTCTCCTTAGAAATATCTTTTCGTTCCGATTTGCGCTTGCTGCCGTAACCGGTCACAACAATCTCGTCAAGGCTCGTCTGTGCAGGGTTCAGAACAACATTCAATTCAGGTCCTGCGTCGGCCAGTAGTTCCTGCTCCTCCATACCGATGAAGGCAAACCTCAGGGTTGCTGAACTGTCTGCATCTTCGCCGGCCGGAAGAACAAAGCTTCCCTCCATGTCTGTTATCGTTCCGGTTTGAGATTCTTTGATATAAACACTTACCCCTGGAAGTGGCTGATAATCTTCGGCCGAGACCACTCTCCCCCGAAATGCAATTGGGGCCTCTTGAGCAGATATTCTGGCAGTTTCATTCTCGGGGGAGGTACTCAGAGCCGGTTTTGAACTTGTTGCTTTCTGCATTTCACTAAAGCCGGATTTGTCTGCTTGAGAATTTTCAAAAGCGACAGGTGTTTGATCGCTTGTGGCAATGGTTTCAGTAACAGCGGGAAGCAAGGCCACATCCAAGGTTTCGTTTGCAGCATTTTCCGGGGGAGTTGATATCGCGACCGTACGTGATTTCTTTGCATCCTTTTTCTGAGCTGCCGGTTCGTGAATTTGAAGTGCTTCGGACTGGGGTTCAGGCAGAGCTTCTTCTTTTAGTATGGGTTTGGAGGATTCGGAGCTTAACACCGGAGGCTGTTCGTCCATGATTTTTCGATTCAGCATCAGATAGAACAGCCCCGAAACCGCAACAAGCACGGCAAAGCCAGCGGCAATGCGGTAATAAGAAAAGCGATTGCCCATCCGTTGATTGCCGGAAAGCCGGGATTTCAGATCCGAGAAATCGTTTTTCAGTTCTTTTTCAGTAAACAAGGCAAAACCCTCCTGAGCCTCCTCATCGAAGGCATCTTTCTGAAGGCTCCGCTCAAAAGCGTTTCTCTCCTTTTCTGTCATTTTGTTTGCAGAATACCTGAGAAACTCCCTTTCGGAATTGGCTTTATGGTCAGATTTTTTCGACATGTTTGTTTTCAAGACAAATTTTCAGGTTTCTTTTGGCATTTTGCAACAGGCTTTTTACTTTGTTCTCATCCATATCCGGAAACTGTGCGATTTCGCGGTACGATTTGTTTTCATAGTAGAACCAGTTGACGCACTCTCTTTGCTCTTTTTTAAGTTTTTCGATGCATTCTTTAAGGGCTCTGTTGGTTTGAAGCAAGTCGTCATCAAGAGGATGCAGAAACGCTTCGGATTCCATATTATTTTCAGGATCATTTTGCCAAAGCTTTATTTTTTTTTCAGAACTCTGCCGGGAACGCAGCTGCATAAGGCAGAAATTCTTTGTAATGACATAAAGCCAGGCCTTGAAATTGCGAATTTCATATGCGGGCAGATCCTTAAGCAGTTTTTCAAAGATCTGCATTACCGCATCTTTCGATTCCTCCCGGTTTTTCAGATATTTCAGGCAAACGCCATACACCAGGTGCATGTAGCGGGAGTACAGTTCGCCCAGAGAATCGGGGTCGCCCATGGACTGAAAATGCCGCAGCAAATCGTCATCAGACAAAGATTTCCTATTTCCGGGCAAAAAGCTGAACAAGGTTAATTTTTTTTCGCAAGGTACTTAAAAAACAGCATTTTCAGGATTCCCGGCAAGGCAATGAACAAGGTAGCGGAAAAGTTTTTTTGAGCCTCCGCAGAAAAAACACCTTATTTTTTATGGAATCGGATTTTTGAAAGCATCCTGTTAGAAAATCTCACTTTAAAAACCAAATGCCATGAAACAAATTATGTTGATTTTAGGATTCCTTTTTATATCCGCAGTTTTTATCTCAGCTGATACCGGTCGCGAAATTTCCGGTACGGTTACCGATTTGCAGGGTACTCCCATAGCCGGGGCAAGCATAACTGTAAAGAACACAAACCGTGGAACGGTAACTGATCTCTCGGGCAGGTACCGCCTATCTATTCTTGAAGGAGACAAGGTTCTTGTCTATTCATTTATTGGTTACGATAATCAAGAAGTAGTTATTAAAAGTCAGTCGGTTATTGATGTTTTTTTGACGGAATCGAACCAGACTCTTGATGAAATAGTTGTAATCGGGTATGGGCAGGAACATCATTCCAAAGTCGCTACTTCAAGTGTGCGGATGGAAAAAAGAGATTTTATTCAGACTCGACCTGCACTACCCATAGGATATGCAATGAACCAGCAAAACTGGAATACGGAAGGTTATTCGGCCATTCATGAAAACGGATACAAAGATGTGCTGAACGCCCCGCTTTCAACATTTTCGATTGATGTTGACAAGGCCTCCTATGCCAATGTAAGAAGGTTTATAAACATGGGTCAAATGCCTCCCGTAGACGCGGTTAGAATTGAGGAGATGATTAATTACTTTAATTACGATTATCCCGAATCAGAGAATGATCATCCCTTTTCAGTTACCACGGAATTGTCGGTTTGCCCGTGGAATTCAAGTCATCAATTGTTGCACGTCGGGCTGAAAGCCAAAAACATTGACAAAAGCGAGCTGCCAGCTTCGAACCTGGTTTTTCTTATAGACGTGTCGGGGTCAATGAGCGACCCTAATAAACTCCCGCTTTTGAAAAATGCATTTCAGATGCTGGTAAAAGAGCTGCGCCCGAGCGACAGGGTTGCCATTGTGGTGTATGCCGGTGCGGCAGGACTTGTTTTGAAATCAACAGCGGGAAACCAGAAAGAGACGATTTTGAATTCATTGGAAAACCTGCAGGCTGGCGGGTCAACCGCCGGGGGAGCCGGATTGATGCTTGCATACAAAACTGCTTCAGAAAATTTCATTGCCGGGGGAAACAACCGGATAATTTTGGCTACCGATGGCGATTTTAATATTGGAGCTTCGAGCGATGCTGAGATGGAACGACTTATAGAGAAGGAGAGGTCACGAGGGATTTTTATGACTGTGTTGGGTTTCGGGATGGGGAATTACAAAGACGACAAGATGGAAATCATTGCCGATAAAGGGAATGGGAATTATGCCTATATTGACAACATTCAGGAAGCGCGCAAGGTGCTTGTAAGCGAATTTGGAGGAACGCTTTTTACCGTGGCTAAGGATGTAAAGTTTCAGTTGGAGTTCAATCCACAACGGGTAAAATCGTATCGATTAATAGGATATGAGAATAGAATTTTAAATGATGAGGATTTTAACGACGACAAAAAAGATGCTGGCGAAATGGGAGCAGGTCATACAGTTACTGCCTTGTATGAAATAATTCCTGCTGGATCGGGCGAGGAAGGCGGTAGTGTGGATCCCCTGAAATACCAGACAAAGAAAGTTTCTAAATCAACCTCATTGGATGCGGAATTATTAACCATAAAGCTAAGGTACAAAAAGCCCGATGGCGTAACCAGCATGCTGTATGAAAAAGCCGTTCAGGGAGAGGTTTTGGATATTTCAGGAACCAGCAATAATTTCAGGTTCTCTGCTGCAGTAGCTGAATTTGGCATGGTTTTGAGGGATTCGGATTTCAAAGGAAAGGCCTCGATAGCGCATCTGCTCGAACTGGCTCAGGGCGCAAGGGGTGTTGATGAGGAAGGATATCGGGGTGAGTTTATCAAGCTGGTAAAAACCTCCGGAGAACTTATTGAAATGAATGCCGGTCTTTGATATTCCAAAAAGCTAATAATTTTGACCTTTAATTATGAATATTCCGGAGCAACTTGCAAGAATTATTTCTTGCTGGGGGGTTCCGGAATGTTTATTTGTCTCCAATCTGTTTTTCTATCATCTTCGACTGTAATTGCAGTTTTTTTTGGGACTACTTTTCAAAACTCTGGAGTTGTTAAAGCGGTAATCTCAATGCTTATAAGCTTTTCAGAGGATCTACCAAAAATCCGTGAAAGCCTAAGCCAGAAATGGAAAACAATGTTTTCAGAACCGCTCAAGCCATAAGCATAATGGGTTTGACCATGAATTGTGATAATTCCTCAAACAAGTTTTAATTCCCTATAGGTTTTTTAAAGAATAGTTGTAATTTCGAATCTTGTGCAACTGTATAGATGCTAATTTAATATCGTAAATATGAGTACGGTAAACGGGGGAGAAAACAACAAACTCAACAGGCTTTTCTATATTCTTTCCGGAATTTTTTTAGCCAACGTCATTTTAGCCGAGTTAACAGGAGTGAAAATTTTTTCCCTCACCCACTTTTTAGGAATTGAGAATTGGGCATTACCCTTTGGCGATGGGAAAAAGCTCGATATGAACATGAGTGTCGGGATACTTATCTGGCCTTTTGTTTTCATTTTATCGGATATCATCAACGAGTATTTTGGCCGAAAAGGGGTGCAGCGCATTTCGATTCTTGCTGCAATCCTGGTTTTGTATTGCTCGGTAATCATAGTAATTAGCACGAAATTACCTCCGGCTGAGTTTTGGCAGCAGATCAACGGCAAAGACGCATCTGGCCAGCCGCTTGACATCAACTATGCATATACTTTGATTTTCAGTCAGGGGATATCCATCATTGCCGGAAGCATTACCGCATTTCTGGTGAGTCAGTTTGTTGACGTTTATACCTTTCATTGGATACGCCGACTAACCGGTCATAAGAAACTTTGGCTACGGGCTACCGGATCGACGGTTGTTTCGCAGCTCATAGACAGTTATGTAATTCTTACCGTTGCCTTCTACATAATGGGAGAATGGAGTTTCTCACAGGTGCTGCAGGTGGGTACGATTCAATATCTTTACAAGGTTAGTTTTGCGATTCTTCTTACTCCCCTGATATACTTGTTCCATTACATTATTGACAATTTCCTTGGGGGAAAAAAGGCAGAGGAAGTAATTGAGAATACCAACGAGAATTGGTAGGCCTGAACCGGAATGGCGTTTCATTTGATTTTATTAGGTTAACGGGAAAGTCCGTAAGGTTTATTTCCCGCAAAAAATGGGAAATCAGAGATAAACAGAACCTGATTATTAGCGCTTAATGCTGCTAAAACGAGCACTAAGGATTAAAAAAGCGGCATTCATGTAAATTTCATGAATACAGTATTCTTTATATCATGGTAATTCTATAATTTTAAGCATGTTTTTTTACTAAAAATCCAAAAAAATCAAGAGAATGAAAACAGCAAAGTTTTTTTTGATGCTTTTACTTATACCTGCATTAATTCAGGTATCCTGTAAAAAAGATGACGATACCCCCGAAACAGAGACCCCTACTTATAAGCAACCCACTGCTGCCAGCAGGTCAGAAGTTGTTGTGATTCCTGAAGGTTTGGACGCCAGGGCCGAGGAAGGTGATTTTGGAGCCCTGATGGCTGTTACTTATATGGGTTTGGCTAATGGTATTTCCCAATTCGCTAACTCGTTCACTGTGCCGGAAGATGCTCTTGTTGATGG
>JFJP01032856.1_pt1 | contig 11773 bp, 5 predicted proteins | sample 431651 | NCBI WGS metagenome assembly JFJP01 (sample SAMN02602958, study PRJNA72255) | Microbial mat metagenome, whole genome shotgun sequencing project. | biome: fresh water; feature: sink hole; material: water; isolation source: purple microbial (photo- and chemosynthetic) mats found in... | reverse complement strand
TGCAATTAACCAGTTTTGGATTGAGTTTTATGGTGTTGTTATTATTGACATTTGTACAGCACGATTTATTGAAAACATGGCAAACCCAATTACCTGAGAAAACGCCCAATTATTTTGTTGCAAATATTCAACCAAATGACATAGAAAATATTAAGAAACTTTTTGAAGAAAAAAATTTAAAAGTACCCTTTTATCCAATGTTGCCAGCGCATTTGACTAAAATAAATAATAAACCTATTTCTTCAGATGATTTTAGTAATGTCAGAGCAAAACGTTTGGTGGGTCGAGCATTTAATTTGTCGTGGACAGAACAATTACCGATTGGAAATGATTTAATTCAAGGCGATTGGTGGTCAAATCAAGTTCCTGAAACTTCTATAGAAAATGGTATTGCAGAGTTATTAAATATCAAAATTGGTGATTCATTACAATTTAGTAGTGGTGGTGAGGAAATTTCTTTACAAGTTAGGAGTTTGAGAAAGCTACGCTGGGATTCATTTCAAGTGAATTTTTTTGTGATTACAAATCCCGATGCTTTAAAAAATGTACCGATGACTTATATTGCAAGTTTCTATTTACCTGCGGAACAATCTGCATTTCTGAAAGAATTAGTTAAATCTTTTCCAAGTATTTCGCTAATCAACGTAAATGTAATGTTAGAACGGGTAAGAAGTTTATTATCTCAAGCCAGTCAAGCGATTGAATTAGTATTTTTATTAAGCGTTGCAGCGGGGATTACAGTTCTTTACGCATTATTACAATTAATGCAATTACAACGTCGACAAGAAAGCGCGATTTTACGGACACTTGGCGCAAGTCGTTGGCAGATATTATCGGGAGCATTATCTGAATTTGCATTGATTGGAAGTTTAGCGGGTTTCTTAGCGGCAAGCATTGCGGGAAGTTTAGAATGGGCAATAGGAAAATGGTTATTAGAAATCCCTTTATTTCCTTCATTTGAACTTTGGTTAATTGGCGTTATTGGGGGCGGTTTAATTGTGAGCATTTCTGCATTGCCAGCCCTATTTCATTTATTAAAGCAATCACCCACTGCTTTATTAAGAGCTTTATAGAGAGATATGTTTTTATTAAAAATGGTTATTTGTATGACCAGCTTTGATTTGAACTTTTTCTCAATTCTAAACAATTACCCACTTAAAATCACGTCTTCAAAACAAATTGCTTAATTTTTTATGCAAAACGTGTTACTGTTTTGGAATTTAGATTGAGATAAAAAGATGCGTAAAAAAGAAGAGTGGATCGTGGGTTTGCACGCGGTTCAACATTTAATTCAAACTGATTTCAGCCGAATTTTGACGTTATTTGTCGATGACGAACGCCATGATGCGCGGGTGGGTCAATTAGTTAATTTAGCGGAAGAACAAAGCCTTTCAATTCAAAGAGTTAATCGTAAAACTCTCGATAAATTAACCGATAATGCAACACATCAAGGCGTGGCGGCACGTTGCAAAGTTGCTCAAGCGATTCAAGAAAATTGGTTGTACGAAACTTTGCAAACTGTTGAAAATCCTTTAATTTTAATCCTCGATGGCGTGCAAGACCCGCATAATTTGGGGGCTTGTTTGCGAAGTGCCGATGCGGCGGGCGTGTTGGCGGTGATTATTCCCCAAGATCGAGCGGTAGGTTTAACGCCAACGGTGCGAAAAATCGCCAGCGGCGCAGCAGAAACCGTTCCTTTAGTGCAAGTCACTAATTTAGCAAGATGTTTGCGTAATTTGCAAGAACATGGCGTACAATTAGTTGGTTTGGCGGGCGAAGCGCAAAAATCCCTCTACGAAACCAATTTACGGGGTAAAATGGCACTCATTTTGGGCGCGGAAGAAAAAGGTTTGCGCCGTTTGACCCGCGAACACTGTGATTTGTTAGTTAAAATCCCCATGTTAGGCAAAGTTGAAAGCCTTAACGTTTCTGTCGCCGCAGGTATTTGTTTATTTGAAGCAGTGAGACAACGCATTTAATCATGAAATTCTTTTTAATATTCATTACTTTCTTTTCAACGCCATTTGTCAATGCACAACAAGTGACGCTCAATTTAAAAGAAGTCGACATTTCAAATTTAATTCAAATGGTTTCTGAAGTTACTAAGAAAAACTTTGTGGTCGACGAGCGCGTGAAAGGTAAAGTCACGGTGATTTCTAGCACCCCAATGAATGAAAAAGAACTTTATCAAACCTTTATTTCAATTTTAAGTGTGCATGGTTTCACGGCGATCCCAAGCGGCAAAGTAATCAAAATCCTTCCAGAAACACTAGGAAAATCAGATAGTTCCCGCATTGAAAGAACCGATACAGGCTCAGATGAAATCATCACCCAAGTTGTTGAAGTTAAACACGTTAATACGGGTCAATTAATTCCTATTTTACGTCCTTTAGTTCCTCAAGAAGGACATTTAGCCGCAAGCCCTGACAATAATTTAATTATCATTTCTGATCGGGCAGCAAATGTTGCTCGAATGGTAGAACTAATTAAACGCATCGATAAACATGAAGTTTCTGATGTGGAAGTGATTAGAATGCGCCATGCGTCAGCATTAGAAATTAGTAGAATAATCACGACTTTAGAACAACAATCGCGGATTGGAAATCCTCAACCTTCTAAATCACCCGCCATTATTGCTGATGAGAGAACAAATAGCGTTTTAATTAGTGGAGAAAAAGCCGAGAAACTTCGTTTGCGAGCATTAATTACGCATTTAGATACGCCATTAGAAAATTCTGGAAATACGCAAGTGATATATTTGAAATATGCGCAAGCCAAAGAATTAGCTGAAATTTTGAAAAGTGTCAGCGATAGTTTAATGGGAACAAAATCCTCGCGTTCTTCTACGCCCCCGACCGTTGCCGCGCCGATAACCACGCCAGCCCCCGTTCAAAATGCCGCGCCAAATGCCCCTCAAACGCCCGTCACGCCACCAATTTCAACTGCAACTCCCACCCCACAACCTTCAAATACAACGATTCACACGCACATTCAAGCCGATCCATCGACAAATAGTTTGATTATTACTGCCACGCCTGCGATTTTACAAAATTTGTTAGCAGTTGTTCGACAATTGGATGTAAGAAGAGCGCAAGTTTTAGTGGAAGCAATCATTGCAGAAGTTGAGAACAATAAAGCCCAACAATTAGGCGTGCAATGGATTACTGAAGGGCTTTCTGGTGGTATTTCTCCAGTAGGTTTAATTAATTTTGGAAGTCCAACGACTGGGATTGTCGATATCGCTGGAGCAATTTATAATAAACAAACCCCCGCAACCACTAATTTAAATGGTATTACAACTGGCATTGGACGCTATAAAGAAGGCGGAGCATTTAATTTCGCCGTTTTATTACAAGCATTAGCCGCCGATCGGAGTACAAATGTGCTTTCTACGCCTTCATTAGTTACCTTGGATAATCAAGAAGCACAAATCCATGTGGGTCAAAATGTGCCATTTGTCACGGGTCAATATACCAATACAGGAAGCACGACAGGTGTTACAAATCCATTTCAAACAATTCAACGTCAAGATGTGGGAATTAAATTAAAAGTCAAGCCGCAAATTAATGAAGGAAATAGTATTAAACTTGATATTGAACAAGAGGTTTCTAGTTTAGTCACCGATAAGGTAGGAACTGCCGATGTTGTTACAAATACTCGTTCTTTAAAAACATCGGTAATGGTTGAAGATAGACACGTTTTAGTTTTAGGTGGTTTAATTGATGAAACATTAACAGATAATCAGCAAAAAGTACCTTTATTAGGTGATATACCTATTATTGGAGCATTGTTTCGTTCGCAAGGAACTCAAAAAGTTAAACGTAATTTAATGATATTTCTACATCCTAAAATCATGCGTAATGCTGAAACTGAACAACAAATTAGTTCTAGCAAATACAATTACATGAGAGCACAACAATTAGCTCATCAAGCCGACGGCGTGCCCTTTGTTGAAAAACAAGAAGTGCCAGTTTTACCTGATTTAAATGCTTTTATCGTTGATTGGCCACAAGTAAAATAAATCAAATAAAGAGGCTTGCAGTATTATGAAATCTCCAGAAAATCCTTATCCTTTGTTGCAACGTATTGATTCTCCTATACAATTACGTCATTTGCCTGAAACAAGTTTATTACAACTCTCTGAAGAATTGCGTAATTATTTAATTACAACCGTGAGTGAAACAGGTGGGCATTTTGCTTCAAATTTAGGTGTTGTTGAATTAACCATCGCATTACATTATGTGTTTAATACGCCAGAGGATCGTTTGGTTTGGGATGTGGGTCATCAAAGTTATCCACATAAGATTTTAACGGGTAGAAGAGATGCTTTAAAAAAGATTCGCCAAAAAGAGGGTTTGTCGGGGTTTCCAAAACGTTCTGAAAGTGAATACGATACCTTTGGTGTGGGGCATTCTAGCACCTCAATTAGTGCGGCGTTAGGAATGGCAATTGCGGCGAAACTTTCTAATCAAAAACGCAAAACAATTGCAATCATTGGTGATGGAGCAATGACCGCTGGAATGGCATTTGAAGCCTTAAATCATGCGGGCGATATTAAAGCTAATATTTTAGTGATTTTAAACGATAATGATATGTCGATTTCTCCGAATGTTGGCGCATTAAAACAATACTTTGGAAAAATCCTTTCTAGTCGTTTCTATGCGCATTTGAGAGAGGGAGGAAAAAAGATTCTAAGTCATACCCCGTCTTTTCACGATATGGCACGTTTAACCGAAGAGCATTTCAAAGGAATGTTTGTACCAGGTACTTTATTTGAGGAATTTGGTTTTAATTATATTGGACCGATTGATGGGCATAATTTAAGTTCTTTAATTACAACTTTTAGAAATATTAAAACCTTAGAAGGACCTCAATTTTTACATATTGTGACGCGCAAAGGAAAAGGATTTGAACCCGCAGAGCAAGACCCTTGTGTTTATCATGGGGTAAGTGCATTTGATAAAATTACTGGAAAATTTGAAACAAAACCGAGCAAACCTACTTACACACAAATATTTGGGGATTGGTTATGTGATATGGCGGCAGTTGAGGAAAAGTTGATTGGAATTACGCCAGCCATGCGAGAAGGATCGGGTTTGGTGGCGTTTTCTGAGAAATATCCAGACCGTTATTTTGACGTAGGAATTGCAGAACAACACGCAGTAACTTTAGCAGCAGGTATGGCGTGCGATGGTTTGAAACCAGTTGTTGCAATCTATTCGACTTTCTTACAACGCGGATATGATCAATTAATTCATGATGTTGCATTACAAAACTTACCCGTTTTATTTGCAGTTGATCGAGCGGGTTTAGTGGGCGCAGATGGAGCAACTCATGCAGGAATGTTTGATTTGAGTTATTTGCGCTGCATTCCTAATTTGTTAATTATGTCGCCAGCGGATGAAAACGAGTGCCGTCAAATGCTTACGACAGGTTTCTTGCATAATGCGCCGTCAGTTGTACGTTATCCGCGCGGAAGCGGCACTGGAAAAACTATAGAAAAATCATTAACTTCCATTCCAATTGGAAAAGCAGAAATCCGTCGTCAAGGAAAACAAATTGCTTTATTAGCATTTGGAAGTTTAGTGCCAGTTGCTCAAAAAGTGGGAGAAACTTTAAATGCAACTGTCGTTAATATGCGATTTGTCAAACCATTAGACGAGGCTTTAATTTTACAAATGGCGGAACGTCATGATTTATTAGTCACTTTAGAGGAAAATGTGATAGCGGGTGGTGTTGGTTCTGCGATTTCAGAGTATTTAGCAACTCAAAACATTAATATCCCGATGTTGCATTTAGGATTGCCAGATGTTTTTGTTGAGCAAGGAACGCAAGCGGAATTGCTTGAAGAAGTGGGTTTAGATGAGAAAGGAATTTTGCAATCCGTCAAACAACGTTTAGCGTTATTATTTCATCAGTCTGTCGATGCATTAGATGTTATATAAATATAAAAAAAGGATGGTGGAAATGTTCAGTGTTTTTTTATTTTCTATTTTGAGGAAAGTTTGCAATGAGTGAGCCTGTTTGTGTGATCCCAGACGTGCAAAATAGCGTCGATAATCGTCATATTTCAATTGATAAGGTAGGCATTAAAGATATTAACCATCCCGTGCGGGTTGCGGATCGTGCAGGGCGAGAGCAACATACCATTGCAAATTTCAATATGTATGTAAGTTTGCCGCAGCATTTCAAAGGAACGCATATGTCGCGTTTTGTTGAAATTTTGAATAGCAATGAATACGAAATTACGGTGCAATCTTTTGAGGAAATGCTCTGTGAAATGCTCAAAAGATTAGAAGCTGAATCTGGACATATTGAAATGCGTTTTCCCTATTTTGTTGAGAAAACTGCGCCAGTTTCAAAAGTGAAAAGTTTAATGGATTATGATGTTACTTTTATCGGTGATATAAAAGGTGAGAAACCTATTATAACTGTCAAAGTAATTGTGCCTGTAACAAGTCTTTGTCCGTGTTCAAAAAAGATTTCAAGTTATGGTGCACATAATCAACGTTCTCACGTTACAATTACTGCGAAACTAAATACTTTTGTATGGATTGAAGATTTGATTGATCTTGCAGAGCAAGAAGCGTCGTGCCAATTGTTTGGATTATTGAAGCGCCCTGATGAGAAATATGTTACTGAATTTGCGTATGAAAATCCAAAATTTGTTGAAGATATTGTGCGCGATGTTGCGGCTCGCTTAAACCTAGATGACCGCATCGATGCTTATGTGGTAGAATCTGAAAACTTTGAATCTATTCACAACCATTCTGCCTACGCACTGATTAAAAAAGATAAGAAACAATAGCTTTTTATCTGCATTTCAAAGGCAGGATTCTTAATGGTGAACAATTTATTAAACAGGCTTTAAAAACATGAAGAAAAACCTGCTTTTTCAAAACCTTTCTATCAAGCGTAAGCTCATTTTTATTATCATGGTGACAAATGTCGTTGCTTTAATTATGGCATCGGCATTTTTTACCTTTAATGAAGTCGTTTCCTTACGCAATGCTTTGGTTAGACAACAATCTATTCTCGCAATGGTGATTGGAGATAATTCTACTGCTTCGTTAAGTTTCTTAGATCAAGAAAATGCCTTTAAAACCCTCAGCGCATTAAAAGCAGAACCTAATGTTATTAGTGCCGTTATTTATGATGACAAATTAAATGTCTTCGCACATTACAAAAGAGATGAAAGTTCAAAATTTGATCCTCCTAAAATACAGATGGAAGATAAAGCAGAATTTACTGCAAGTCATTTAAATATCTTTAAAGAAATCATCTTAGCTGATCGAAAATTAGGGATGGTTTTTATTCAATCTGATTTGAGCATTATTTATTCATTATTGAAAAACTTTGCCTTTGCATTAGCACTAATTTTGGGCGTAACTGTGCTCATTTCATTTATGATTTCAAATCATTTACAAAATATTATTTCTGTACCTATTTATCATTTATCAAATATTGCTAAAACAATTACCGAGAAAAATGATTACAGTATTCGTGCTGAACAATATGGTCAAGATGAAATTGGCTCATTGGTAAATGCGTTTAACCAAATGCTTGCCCAAATCCAAGAACGCGATCAGATGCTTGAGAAACATCGTGAGCATTTAGAAGATTTAGTTCAAGCACGCACAATTGAATTATCTAAAACAAATCGTGAATTAGAAGAAACCATCGAAGATTTACAAGAAGCAAAAGAAGTTGCAGAAGTAGCAAGTCGAGCAAAGAGTGAATTTTTGGCTAATATGAGCCATGAAATTCGTACACCAATGAATGCCGTTTTAGGTATGACAACGTTATTGCTAGATACTTCATTAAATTCAGAACAACGTGATTATTTAGAAACCATTAAAACCAGCGGCGATACGTTATTAACCTTAATTAATGACGTATTGGATTTCTCAAAAATTGATGCGGGTAAAATGGAATTTGAAAGCCGTCCTTTCAATTTAAGAGAATGTGTAGAATCAGCCTTTGATTTAGTTGCACCCAAAGCACTGGAAAAACATTTAGAATTAGGATTACTCTTTGAAAATCAAACGGTTTCAACGATCATTGGCGATATAACCCGTTTAAGACAAATTATTGTTAATTTATTAAGTAATGCGGTGAAATTTACTGAAAAAGGTGAAATCATTATCCGCATTAGTACCCGTTTATTAGAAGATAAAGAAGTTGAAATCCAATTTGCAGTTCAAGATACGGGGATTGGTATTCCTCGAGATCGGATGGATCGGTTATTTAAAGCCTTTAGTCAAGTCGATGCATCAATGACCAGAAAATATGGAGGAACAGGATTAGGTTTAGCTATTAGTAAACATTTGTGCGAGCTAATGGGCGGCGAAATGTGGGTTGAAAGCGAAATGAATCGAGGAACAACTTTCCACTTCACAATTATTGCTAAAGTTGCTTCACAGCAAGATGGTAATTATTTGGTTAAATTAAATGAAGATTTGTCTAATAAAACTGCTTTAATTGTTGATGATAATGCAACTAATCGGCATATTTTAAGAATCCAATTAGAATCTTGGGGTATGAGCGTTACTGAAGCCGTAGGTGGACGCGAAGCAATTGAAATCCTACATAAGCAAGAAAAACCATTTGATATTGCTGTATTAGATATGCAAATGCCAGTCATGGACGGCATGACATTAGCGATAGAAATTCGTAAAGAATTTACACCAGAGAAACTACCTTTGGTAATGCTAACTTCTTTAGGTCGTCAACAGCTTTCTGAAGCAGATTTGTTTTCGGCTTATTTGACTAAACCAGTTAAAACATCGCATTTATTTGAATGTTTAATTGAAATTTTCTCGACAAATCAGCAAAAAACTCTTTCAGAAGTTCCTACACAAATTAACGTTTTAGAAACGCATTTAAAAACCCAACCTAAAACAATTCAACCTAATGCACCTTTACGTTTATTATTGGTTGAAGATAATCTTACAAACCAAAAAGTTGCAACGTTATTGCTCAAACGCATGGGTTACACTGCAAAGATTGCAAATAATGGATTGGAAGCGGTAGAAGCCGTCAAACAAAATACTTTTGATTGTATTTTAATGGATGTGCAAATGCCAGAAATGGATGGATTTGAAGCAACCCGACAAATCATTAAATTACTCCCCGATTTCAAACAACGTCCTTACATTATTGCAATGACGGCTCACGCATTACAAGGTTATCGTGAGAAATGTTTAGATAATGGAATGGATGATTATGTTACAAAACCCATTAGCGTTAATGAATTAGCGGCGGGATTACAACGTGCAATTGATACTAAAGGTATTCTTCCAGCAAAAATTATAGAAAATATAACATCTGTTGAAATAACTAAACCTAAAGAAATTGCTTTAAGTGATCCAGAAATTAGTGTATTAGAACATCAAATCATGATAGCCCTAAATGAATTAACAGGTGGTGCTGTTGATATTAATAACGAGTTGCTCGATGCATACTCACAAGGTTGCACTGATTTAATTGCTGAAATGCACGAAGCAATTAAACAAAAAGATGCAAAATTATTAGAACGCCCCGCGCACAGTTTAAAATCAAGCAGCGCAAATATGGGCTTGCCAGTTTTTAGTAATTTATGCAAAGAGTTAGAATTACGCAGTCGAGCAGGTGAAACTATCGATGCATTGTTGGAAACAGTAGAAAAAGCCTTTGCTGAATATGCGTTGGTAGAAAAAGCCTTGAAACATTTACGAGTTAATCAAAGTGAACAACCAACAAATGCCGTTGTAACCGAAGAAACCCTTTCTCCAAATAACACAGAAATCCAACAATTAGCAGCACACATTCGTCAAGCAATGGTTGTTTCTTTAGGCATTGATGAACCAGACATTTTGCAAGATTTGGTAAATACTTATCTTGAATCATCGGGCGATTTAATTACTCAAATGCAACAAGCCGCTGAACATAAAGATTTAATTGCAATGGGACGTGCTGCACATACATTAAAATCAAGTAGTGCAAATTTGGGCGCACAAGATTTAGCACAACATTGCAAATCTTTGGAAGAACTTGCGAGAAACCAACAGCTTGATGAAGCAATTAAAACTAGCCAATTAATTACAGGTGATTATCAATTAACTCAATCAGCAATGTGTTTAATTTTAAAAGAATTTGAAACACCTTGTTTGCTTGAAAATTCAACTATAGATGTTAAAGAACCGCTCTTAAAATTATTTGAAATGGAGCCGCAACAAGGTAAAATTTTAGTGGTCGATGATCAACCTTATGATACAATTTTAGTGAGCAATTATTTGCGTGAAGAAGGCTATGAAGTTTTAACTGCAAATAGTGGAGAAACTGCATTAGAACTCGTTAGAGAACAACGTCCCGATGTTGTTTTATCAGATGTTATGATGCCGGGGATGGATGGATTTGAGGTGTGTTATCACATTAAAACCGCCCCAGAAAGCGTTTTAACGCCCGTTGTTTTGGTAACTGCATTGGATGGTCGCCAAGATAGAATTAAAGGTATTCAAGCGGGTGCAGATGAGTTTCTCTCCAAACCCATCAATCGTGAGGAACTTTTAGCTCGAGTGCGCTCATTATTGCGTTATCAAGTTGCACGCCGTGATTTAGAATTAGCGCAAAGAAAACAATTAGAAAGTATGTTTAAACGCTATGTTTCTCCAACATTAGTAGATGACATTTTAACGCACCCTGAAAAAGCTGAATTAGCTTTAACTGACCGTCAAAACCGTCAAGAAGGCGTTGCAATGTTTGCAGATTTGAGAGGATTTACCGCATTATCTGAAGCATTACAACCCATGCAAGTCGTTGCAATCCTTAATGAATTTTTCTCTGCATTAACCCAAGTTGCTTATCGTTATGAGGGAACAATTTTCAACATGGCGGGCGATTGTTTATTGATTGGATTTGGCGTACCATTTCCTCAAGAAGATGCACCAAAACGGGCTGTAAAAGCAGCCATTGATATGCAAACTGCTTTTGAGGAAGTCTTTACAAAATGGAAGAATTGCTACGAAGGAACTTTTGGTTTAGGTATTGGTATCAACAAGGGTGAAATGATTGTTGGAAATGTCGGTTCTTCTAACTATATGAACTATACGATTATTGGTGACACCGTGAATGTTGCATCACGTTTGACGGGACAAGCAAAGAAAGGTGAAATAATTCTTTCAGAAAGCGTATTTCATGCGTTAGGTGATTTCAATGAAAACTTACCTATTGAACCTTTAGCACCTGTACAATTGAAAGGTAAAGCACTTCCTCAACAAATTTACCGTTTATCTTTATAAAATTGAAACTCCTTCGTTTAAACCTGACAGGTTTCAAAAACCTGTCAGGTTTGTTAATCTAGTAACGCAATTATTAATAAAACTAAGCCCACAATGGCGGCTGTCACGCCTAAGATTGATAAATCCATGAATATCTTAGTATTTAAGCCAATCAGTAATGCCGCACTAATTAGAAAAGAACCGCCCGCAATTGCTAAAATATTACGTCGATGATAATTTTGTAAAATTTGTTGTAATTCAATCTGTTGCGAATTATCACGTTGTGGTTTGCGCAATTCCAATAACGCATCATGCAATAGACGCGGTAATTCTGGAATAGTTTCAACCCATTGAGGAACTTCTTCTCTTAAATTATTCCAAATTGCTCCCACTCCAACCCGTTGTTTCATCCATTTTTCTAAATAAGGTTGCGCGGTTTGCCACAAATCTAAATCTGGATATAATTGTCGCCCCAATCCTTCAATATTTAAAAGCGTTTTTTGTAATAAAACTAA
>JFJP01042365.1_pt1 | contig 11774 bp, 7 predicted proteins | sample 431651 | NCBI WGS metagenome assembly JFJP01 (sample SAMN02602958, study PRJNA72255) | Microbial mat metagenome, whole genome shotgun sequencing project. | biome: fresh water; feature: sink hole; material: water; isolation source: purple microbial (photo- and chemosynthetic) mats found in... | reverse complement strand
TTGTGTATGGATACAAGCACTACGCCTCATCGGGTGTGATGACTTTTAGAGGCAAAACCATTAACAATAGTTTTGATTTTGAGCGATATGGCGATTTTCAAACTGACATAAACTGTCCACTTACCATGCTTTTCGACCCCAAATTACCTCTGCAAAAAGGGGTGATAAAAAACAACGCACTGATGTTTAATCATTGCGACGATGGTAGTTTTTATGGCGAATCGGCAAGTGCCTCAGCTATGGCAAACAGAATTGCGTCAGCCGTTCGACTAAACAAAAAACCCTCGTTTACCATTGGTGGTTATCAGCGATTTAGGCAAGATAATTTTGGCAACCGAACCGACCCAACCACCCACGATATGACCTTGTCTATGTTGAAACAAGTGATATACAATCTGAAAGCGCATCCCGAAATTGGTGCTCATGTTGAAATAGTTACCGCCCAGCAGTTTGCCCGACTAATGAAAGAACAAATGGACAATCCCTTGGGAATTGGCGATGAGCAAGTGGCTTCGTTTCATCTCGAAAATTACCCCAATCCATTTATAAATCAAACTATTATAGCTTTTGAACTGAAACAGTCGGCTGAGGTTAAAATTGAAGTGATGGATATTACCGGAAGAGTAATTGAAGTGTTGGCAAACGAGCATTATGCCGCTGGATTTCAACAAATAGAATACAACGCAAGCCACTTAAAACAAGGCATTTATATTTGCAAACTCTCTGCCGATGGCTTTACACAAACAGTGAAATTAATGAAACAGTAGGCGAGTTTAAAAATCAGAAAAAGACTAAAAATGAGGGTATTCTCATTTTTAGTCTTTTTTCTTTTTGTTATAAATCACTCAAAAACAACCAATTATTTATTCACCGTTTCCATTCCCAAAATTTTTATGGGGTTCAACGGTCTGTCGGTGCTACGGTCGGTTTCTGCGGCATTCAATTTTTCTACCACTTCCAAGCCTTCCACCACTTCTCCAAAAATGGTGTATTCGCCATCGAGCGTAGGCGCACCGCCAACAGTGGTGTAAATTTCGCGTTGCGTTTCAGTAAACTTAAATTTTTGGGTATTGAGATATTCCTGCTCCATTTTCTGCTCCACTTCCAACGACAATTTGTTGAATGCCACTGTATCGCTACCACTCAGGCGATTGAGTTCATCTCTCACCCCCTTGTTTTCGGGTCGGCTGAAGTATTCCATTATCAGTTGGTTGCGCAATTGCATATTCATAATGGCTTCAATTTGGTTAAGTTTTTCGTGCGAAAACACTTCGCCAGTTACAATATAAAACTGAGAGCCAGATGATTCTTTTTTTGGATTGGAGGCATCGGGCAAACGAGCTGCTGCCAATGCGCCTTTTTTGTGGTAAAATTCGGGACGAATTTCTGCCGCAATGGTATATCCGGGTCCGCCTTGCCCAAGCATCTTGCTCATGGGCGCATCTTTCGATTCGGGGTCGCCGGTTTGCACCATAAACCCTTTTATAATGCGGTGAAACAGAATATCATCGTAGAAATTATCTTCAACCAAAGTGAGAAAATTTTGTTTGTGAAGCGGAGTTTCGGCGTACAAACGCACTTTTATATCCCCTTCTGAGGTATGTATCAGCACAAATTCCGGATTTTTTGTCGAACAGGCTGAAACGAGCACAAGTGCGAGCAGGATTGGAAATAAGAGATTGATTTTCATATTTGATGAATTTTATTTTTTTGAATCATTCGAAACACAAATGTAGAAATAAAATAGAAAATTGGGCATTTTTCATAAATGCAAAAAAATAACGGACACTTTTTTTTTATTCGTTGCCACGTACTTTTTTATATTCGTTGCCACGTACTTTAGTACGTGGAATAAATAAAACTACACTCATTTTTAGGGCTTTAGCCCTTTGATTATTCGAGGTTGGTTGAAGGGCTAAAGCCCTGAGAAAATTTAGTAGTTGCATTTCCCTCGCCATAAATGGCGAGGCTATTGATAATAAAGTGTCAACCATATTTCATTTCAACTTTCAATGTGCATTGATGACTTTTTTTCGATGTTTTTTTTTGACATTTGTGAATGTATAAAACATTTTTGTAGTGTATTTTTGCAGATGAAAATTTCAGTGTTTTTTTTGCAAAAATTTATAAAAGTATGAAAAGGTTATTATTTATTGTGATGATTTTGAGTATGATAAGTTCAGTTTCGTTTTCGCAGCAGGCGTTGTGGGGCGTGGTAGAATTAATTTCGCCTCAGGTAAATGCCAACAATACGGTTACATTCCGTTTTAAGGCGGCAAATGCCAAAGAAGTAAAACTGTCGGGCGAATGGATGCCGCCTCAAGGCTGGAGCCCCGGCATGGTAGATTTGAAAAAGGATACAGGCGATGTGTGGACATATACCACCGAAGTCTTGCCGTCGGATTTATACAGCTATTATTTTGTGGTAGATGGGCTGCGCTGCACCGACCCTAACAATGTGTACACCATTCGCGATGTGGTAACGGTAAACAACATTTTTATCGTGGGGAATGGCAAAGGCGACCTTTATTCGGTAAAAGATGTGCCCCACGGAACGGTAAGTCAGTGTTGGTATGCTTCGCCTACCAATAATGCCACTCGCCGATTAAGTATCTATACTCCACCTTCTTACGAAAGGAGCAAAGAAAAATTTCCGGTGCTCTACTTGCTGCATGGCATGGGGGGCGACGAAAAAGCATGGCTTGAGCTGGGCAGAACGGCTCAAATACTTGATAATTTGATTGCTCAAGGAAAAGCAAAACCCATGATTGTGGTGATGACCAACGGAAATGTTGACCAAAATGCAGCCCCCGGCGAATCGAGCAAGGGCTTTGAACCACCTACCATTCAGCTACCCAATACCATGAATGGCAAAATGGAAGAATCGTTTGTTGATGTGATAAAATTTGTGGAAAGCACCTATCGTGTAAAAGCCGATAAAGCCCATCGTGCCATTGCTGGGTTGTCTATGGGTGGGTTTCATTCCATGCACATATCGCGCTATTATCCAAATACTTTCGATTATATTGGTCTGTTTTCGGCTGCCATTACACCCCACGAAAGTGTGAAATCGAAAGTATATGAAAACATAGACCAAATGCTTAAAAAACAAATGGATAACAAATACAAATTGTATTGGATAGCCATTGGAAAAACCGATTTTCTCTACAAAGAAGTTACAGAGTACCGCGCCAAATTAGACAAAATGAATATGCCCTACATCTATCGCGAAAGCGAAGGTGGACACACATGGACAAACTGGCGGGGGTATCTTTCTGAATTTGTTCCTCAACTTTTCAACAAATAAATCGTAGAAGTAATGAAAAATAATTTTTTTGTAACAATGGTTTCAGTTTTACTCATCAGTGGTATGTATGGCTGTGGGGCTAAAGACAAAGCTCCAGTGAAGGAAAAAAGCCAAGCCGAAATTGTACAAGCCATCATCGCTTCAATGACATTGGAGCAAAAGGTGCAGTTGCTTATTGGTACGGGTATGTTTATGGATTTGCCCGATTCGCTTAAACAAAAGTTTGCTGCGTTTGCCGACACAATCCACTTAGACGATGAGTCTTATAATCAGATGGTTGACAAAATTAGAATGTATCTGCCGGGTGCAGCCGGTTTTTCGTCCGAATTTAGTCAATTGGGAATTACTTCGCAAGTGTTGGCAGACGGACCTGCCGGTTTGCGAATTTCGCCTAAGCGCAAAAACAGCGACCAAACCTATTACTGCACTGCTTTCCCAATTGCTACGGCTTTGGCTTCTACATGGGATACCGAATTGATACACAACGTTGGCAAAGCAATGGGCAACGAGGTACTCGAATATGGTGCAGATGTGCTACTTGCCCCCGGCATGAACATTCAGCGCGACCCTCTTTGCGGACGCAATTTCGAATATTATTCGGAAGACCCGCTGATTACCGGAAAAATGGCTGCGGCTATGGTAAACGGTGTTCAGTCGAATGGTGTGGGTACATCTATCAAACATTTTGCTGCTAATAATCAGGAAACCAATCGCTTATCGGTAAACGTAAAAGTAAGCGAACGTGCTTTGCGCGAAATTTATCTCAGAGGTTTTGAAATTGCCGTTACCGAAGCCCAACCTTGGACGGTGATGTCTTCTTACAACAAAATCAATGGTTTATATACTTCCGAAAACCACGACCTGCTGACTAAAATTTTGCGCACCGATTGGGGTTTTAAAGGATATGTAATGACCGATTGGGGCGGAGGTAGCAACGTGGTAGCTCAAATGAAAGCCGGAAACGACATGATTATGCCCGGAACGCATAAGCAAATTTTGGAACTTATAAGTGCTGTAAACGAGGGTAAAATAGATGAAAGTGTGTTAGACCAAAATCTGACCCGAATACTCACTATTATGCTTCAAACCCCTAAATACAAAGGCTATAAAAATTCAAACGCTCCCGACCTTCAGGCTCATGCCACAGTTGCGCGCCAAGTAGCAGCCGAGGGAATGATTCTGCTCGAAAATAAGGAAAATACCTTGCCCATTGCTGCCGATGTGAAACAACTTGCCGTATTTGGCACCACTTCTTACGAATTTATTTCGGGTGGCACGGGTAGCGGCGATGTAAACGAAGCCTACACCATTTCGTTGATGGATGGATTGAAAAACGGTGGTTTTGCCATTGACGAAGAATTGGCGAAAGTTTATACCGATTATATTGCTCAAGCACGTGCTAAAATGGGTGCTCCCAAAAACTGGCTCGCTGCTCTTTTGGGTGGAAAAGAACCCGTAGCTGAAATGAAAATTACAGCGCAATTAGCCGACAAAATGGCTGACAAATCGAACATTGCATTGATAACCATTGGTAGAAATTCTGGAGAAGCACTCGACCGAATGGCGGTGGAAGGCGATTTCTACCTCAACGCTACTGAAATGGCTCTTATTAAGCAAGTTACAAAGTCGTTTCATGCCAAAGGCAAAAAAGTAATTGTAGTACTAAACATTGGCGGCGTTATCGAAACCCTTACGTGGAAAGACCTTCCCGATGCTGTTTTGTGCGCATGGCAACCCGGACAGGAAGCCGGAAATTCGGTCGTTGATGTGTTGACCGGAAAGGTAAACCCTTCGGGCAAATTGGCTGTAACGTTCCTTGCAAAATACACCGATGCACCAACGGCAAAAAATTTCCCCGGAACGGCTGTTGAAACCGAAACGGTGGATAATGCGGCTGATTTATCTGGATTTTCGTTTATGAGTCGGGTGCCTTGGGAGGTGAATTACGAAGAAGATATTTTTGTGGGATATCGCCACTATAATACAAACAATGTGGCAGTTGCCTACGAATTTGGCTATGGCTTGTCATATACCACCTTTGAATACAGCAACGTAAAACTGAATACCAATACTTTCGACAAAGAAATTACCGTTACTGTGGATGTAAAAAACACCGGAACTGTTGCCGGACGCGAAGTGGTGCAGGTGTACCTCAGTTCGCCAATGGAAAAAATGGCAAAACCAGCAATGGTGCTGGTTGATTTTGGTAAAACCAAACTCTTGAAGGCGGGCGAATCGCAAACATTAACCTTTGTAATTGAGGCAATTGACTTGTGTTCGTTCGATACCGAGCGTTCGGCATGGGTTGCCGATGCGGGTAGCTATACGCTCAAAGTGGGTAGTTCATCGCGCAAATTGAATGCTGAGGCGGCGTTTTCGCTTGCATCGGAGCAAGTGGTGAAAACAGTGAGCAAATTGACATTCGAATCAAGTAATTGATTTTCAACCTAAATTGTTGAATTGAGAGGGCTAAGTGTGCCGATTGTGAACACTTAGCCCTTTAGTTTTTGCAATGTATAACAACTGATGTACTAAACATGAACCAACTGCCCTACATACCCAATAACTTTCTGATTCAGTGGCACATCACCGAAAGATGCAATTTTAGATGCAAGCATTGTTATCAAACAAATTTTGAAAACGATGGCAAAACAACTGAAGAAATGCTTTTGGTGATTGAAAAAGTACGCCAATTTGTGGCGCAACTATCCGAAATTAAGGGAAAAAAAATTCACACTCATTTTAATATTACCGGTGGTGAACCTTTTTTGAGAAAAGACCTGCTGCAACTATTACAAGAGCTTCACAAACAGCATATTACATTCGGTATTTTATCAAATGGTTCGTTTTTAAGCGATGAAATGCTGCGCGAAATTAAATTGTTGAATGTGAGCTTTGTACAACTTAGCCTCGAAGGAAAACAAACGACAAATGATGAAATTCGGGGAAAAGGGAGTTTCGATTCCATAAAAAAAGGAGTAAAAAAATTGCGAAAGTGGAAAATTCCGGTAATTATTTCTTTTACAGCGAGTAAGGCAAATTATAAAGAATTTTCGGCAGTGGCAAACATAGCGCGGTTTTGGCGTGTGCACAAGCTGTGGACTGACCGCTATCTACCAATCAATCAGAAAGATATAAACGTACTTTCGCCTGCCGAAACAAAAGAATTTTTTGAGATAGTAAATCGCGAACGAAAGCGCAAATGGCTCAATCGAATTTCGGGAACAAGTATTTCGATGGACAGAGCACTGCAATTTTTGGTTGCCGAAAATATGCCCTACTTCTGCAAAGCAGGCGACAGCTTGCTCACCATTATGCCCCAAGGCGAAATTTTACCTTGCAGGCGAATGCCCATCGAAATTGGAAATATTTTTACCGACAATCTATTCCACCTGTATCAACAGCACCCTTTGCTCAACGATTTGCGCAATCCAGAAAAAACAGACTCTAATTGCCAGAAATGTTTTTTTGGCGAATTTTGCAAAGGAGGTTTAAAATGCCTTTCGTATTCGCTTGAAAACAACCCATTTGCAAAAGACTATGCTTGTTGGCGTTAGATACGCTTACTCCGATGCTCCCAACACAATAAACGGCGACCAGAAATACGCATTGTTGTACCGTGTATTGTTCAACAAATGTAGTTGTGCTTTTTGCATCGCCAATGTGTAATTGGGGTTGATTTGCAGATTTTTATAAAATTCCTCCATCAATAATTTTGTCGAACGGTCGTCAACCTGCCACTGTGTAGCTACAATTGTGGGAACTTTTGCGCCCAAAAAAGCACGACTAAGTCCCAAAATTCCTTCGCCATCGTCCATAATGCCTTTGGCTGTTTCACAGGCACTTAGCACCACCAATTCGGCGTTCAAATCCATTTGAAAAATTTCGCCCGCTGTAAGTACGCCATCGTCAATGGTATCGGCAGTTAAAATGAGCGATGAGTACATGGGGTTTACATTGTCGAAAATTCCATGTGTGGCAAAGTGCAAAATATGGTTATTGAATGCTTTCGCTTTAAAATTCGATTCACTTGCCTTTACTCCCAAATATATTTCCGAATCTTTTCCGTACAACTCTTTAATAGATAAAACTTCTTCTTCAGATTTTGGCAATGCTTCAAATTTGTGATTTATCCCCGGAATGGTGAGATTTTTGAAATCTGGATTTCCAAAAGCAAGTATATTTTTAGTAGTATTATGCTCAATTTCATTTAGTTCCTTAAACAAACTCAGCGAATAATTGTACGAAATGGCATAATCTTCTATCACAAACTTTTTTGTAGCCGGATTTATAAGAGCCTGAAAAGGAATGGAATACAAATATGTGTCGGGAATAATGCAAATTTCGGAAATTCCCTGCAAATATTGCGTAATGGGCTTAAACAGAAGCAAGTAAAGCAATTCCTGATTTTGAATTTGAAATTCTTGTATCAAATTGGTCGTAAATTCTTTAATATCTTTTTCCGATACCGGAATGCTTACCACATTCACCTCATAGTCTAATTCGGTTGGGCGTTTCAAAATAAAACAGTACATCTGTTTTTCGCCCACAACGTAGGCAAGTGCAGCTTGGGTTCTGGCTTTGAGCATCATAGCTGCCTCTTCGCATTTTATGGGAGTTTTTACTTCCAGTTTACTTTTTATTTCGGGATATTTCATATAGATATTCGACCGAAAATCAATGTATTTTTCTAATAATGAACGCTGTGAGCTTAAAATCTTGTCCAAATCCCTGCTTTTGTATTCCTTACTTTCGCAGTACGAATTGAGTTCTAAGGTATTTTGCTTTTGTTCAGCAGATATTTCGCTTTGCTGGTACAGGTCTTCGTCCGAAATTTTATTCTCAAATACAATCTCCACTCCGTCAATAATTTCAAGCAAATTTCGCGCTTTCATTCGTTCGTAGTAGTCGAATGCCAAATGCGAATTTTTTTGATTCAAAAGAATGTAAATCAGCTCTTTGTAAATTGGAATTACTGTTTGCATAAAGTCTGAGCGGCTATGCTCGTATGCAATCTGAGTTCTGATGTCCTCAATTATTTCAATGCTTTTTATATAGCTCGAAATTGCCGAAAGTGTATCGCCGGTGTGTGCAAACAAATTGCCGTACGCCGCATGAATTTTGTATTGCAAATCAATTAGTTCCATTTCATTTGCCATACTTAGCGCCTCATCAAACGATGCGCGTGCAAGGTCAAATTCTTGTTTATCAATGTATAAGTTGCCAAAACAATAGTTTTGATATACATTTCCCCAAATATAGCCAATGCCTTTTTTTATTTCTTTCGATTTATTGAAAAAATCCTCTGCCTCGTCAAATTGTTTCAGTTTTGAGCACTATAGACGATGAAAGCAAATTGCTGATTTCGGTACTAATATCGAGCGAGAGTTTGAAAAATTTAATGGCAATCAGAAACTGTTCCTGCGATAAATAGACATTGCCAATATTGTTCAAAACCCTTGTTTCCAAGTCTTTGTGTTGAATTTGGTTGGCTATTTTCAGAGCATCGGAGTAGTAGCGGAGTGCAAGAAGGGTGTCGCCATATTCGGCATGAATTATCCCAATGTTGTTAAAAAGTTCGCCTTTGTCCAATTCCGTTTTTTGTAGGTATTTAGCCCCAAATTGTAAGTAAGTCTGCCAATTTCGTTTGTATTATTCAGTCGTTGGGCAGTTGCCAGCGCGGTGTTAAATGTTTGTTCTGCAAGTATATAATTCGATTTGTTGAGATACAACATCCCCAAGTTTTTTTGCACCAGCATACATCTTTCCTCGTTTCCTTTGGATTCAAAATATTCCAATGCTCGTTTGTGGTATTCTTCGGCTTTAATTATATTGCCTTTTTTTTCGTAAATAACTCCCAATGAAGATTCTACGCGGGCTATTCTATCTTCATCTTTCAACTCCTCCGATTTGCTCAAGGTTTTCAGAAACCATATTTCGGCATTTAGCCAGTCGCCCATATTGGCAGCATACACCTGCGCAATTCGGTGAAGCGACTCTACCTCTTTATTGTCAATTTTCAATTCGGTGTAAATGGCATAGGCTTCGTTGAATTTTTCGAGGGCTTTGTCGCTGCTTCCTTTTTCGGCAAGCGCGTTGCCTTTTTCCATCAGTTTGTCGGCATCTTTTTCGTTTTGAGCCTGCACAAATACGGGAAAAAACATGAAACAAGAAAAAAGAAAAATCGTTGTGCCTCGCAAATAGTTCTGAATGAATGTTTTCATATTTGTATTGTTTTATTTTATTTTTTACTATCTATGTACAAAAAAAGGCATTTTCAGAATTTTATGTAATGAAAATGCCTTTTGAATGAGTGAGAGCAAATTTATTTCATGTAAACAATTTTGCCCGTTTGCATAAAGGTTTCCGATTCGATTCGGAAAAAATAAACTCCTTCTTGCACTTTGTTTCCAAAATTATCGTCTGCATTCCATACTATGTTGTAGCTACCTGTGTGCATTTTTCCGTAGTCGAGCGACTTTACCGTTTTGCCCGATGTATCAAAAATAGATATTTTAACCGATTGATTTTCTGTTAATTGTAAATTAAAAATCACTTTATCGTTAAACGGGTTGGGGTATGGAGCTTTTAGTAGCAATTTTCCGTTGCTTACATTGTTTTCGCTCAGTCCTGTTCCTATGTTTATGTATTCAACTGCACCAATATCGGGTGCTACACCCATGTACTTATCTTTTGGTATATTGATAAGAATCTGATTGTTATACGTATAATACGCCGCACCGCCATCAATTAAAGGCGAATGCGGATTTGCAGCATAATTTACATCAAACTCAGGGTCGGTATTGAGGTTTCCATCAAGCCAATTGAGGGTATCCATCGGGTTGATTTGCACACCGTTGAGGCTATCTTTTATGTTGCTATACACAATGGTAATACTATTGGGAAAAATTTGGGAGGTCGAAATAATTTCATTCACCGGATTTCCCCAAATAATTGAGTTGGTTATCAGTGCTTTAGATGCAAAATCGAGATGCAAACCTCCTGCACCATTGGTTGCATAGTTGTTCGAAATGGTTACTTTTTCGAGCGAAAATGCACTTGTATAGGCAAATAAGCCACCCCCTTTGAGCGATGTGTTGTCAATAATTTTTGAGTTATCAATATTCACATTCTGCGAACGGAAAAGAAATAGTCCTCCGCCTTCGTATTTCACTGAATTGTTGGCGATGGTGCAATTGCATATATTCAGCGTTGAATTGCTATTGTAAATTCCGCCACCCTTTTCTGCTGTGTTGTGCGATAGTTCGCTATTCACCAAATTTATTTCCGAATCGAGCATATAAATTCCACCTCCGTAATTGAGTGCGGTGTTTCCAATTATTTTGCTGTTTTTTATATCCATTTTTGAGTAGAAATTGGCATAAATTGCACCGCCGCCGCCATCGGTAAATTGAGCAATATTGTTCGACAGCGTAACATGGTTGAGCGAAATACTCGAACCAAATCCAACAAATATTCCGCCGCCGTACTTGTTTGCTTCGTTGCGCGAAATTTCAACATTTTCCAATTTCAATGTCGAACCTACTAAGTACAAACCTCCGCCCTCTAAGCCAGCTTTGTTGTTTACTATTCGCACATTTTCGAGTATGGCATCGCTCGATTTGCAATATACACCACCACCGCCTCCGGCAGTATTCCAAATGTAATTGTACCCTCCGGTAATGGTTACTCCGTATAGCAGGGCTTTTTCTACATTTTCAAAAACAAAACCTCTTGCAGGTAATTCATCACTTCCTTCAACGTCAATAATGGTAAATTCGGTGCCAGCTCCGTAAATTTCGGTATAGCTAACTGCCTGAATAGGAAATACTTCCCCATTTGTAGAAGGAGAATATATGCCCGGCGAGAGTTTTATAACAATGGGGTGCAACGAGTCGGGCGAAACTTTGCTGAGTGCGTGTCCCAAGGTGCGGAAAGCGGTTTGAGCGGTAAGCCCATCGGCTGAGTTGTTTCCGTCGGCACTCACAAAAACGTCTGCCACAATTGCCTTTTCTTTGCCCGAACCTCTCAAAAATGAGAAACCTCCGTTTGAAAATGCCCAATATTCGGATATTGAACCATTATCGTAATTATAGACATCGAAATAACAATTTTCGGCAAGAATAGGGTCTGAATTTTCGCCAACTTCAGCATAAAATGTTTTTCCCAAAGCGGCAAAATTATCCAAAAATACGTTTCCACCCGGATTTACATATTTGCTTCCACTCACTGCTCCTCCAAAATTGGGACGACTGAAAAACGAATAACTACCCCCTCCGGCGTTTTCTCCTTTGCTCGTTTTTTTGCGCTTCTTGTTTGTTACAGTGCTAATTATCTTGTTCCCCACAATGCGGTTGTACGAAAATATGGGGTTCATGTGTTCTATATACAAGCCGCCGCCCACATAGCGGTCTATTTGCTGTGTACCTTCACTCGTTTCTATGGTTTGCTGAATGAGAGTTCCTCC
>JFJP01040760.1_pt1 | contig 11775 bp, 10 predicted proteins | sample 431651 | NCBI WGS metagenome assembly JFJP01 (sample SAMN02602958, study PRJNA72255) | Microbial mat metagenome, whole genome shotgun sequencing project. | biome: fresh water; feature: sink hole; material: water; isolation source: purple microbial (photo- and chemosynthetic) mats found in... | reverse complement strand
TTATAAATCAACAAAACGAAAATCGGTATTTTGAGGTGGTGTGTAGTGATTAAAACAATTTGCCGATTGTGTAAATTCTGTTATTTTTGCATAAATATTATTTAATAATAGTAAATCATGGATACAGAAATTGAAGGTGTACTGCTGAGTGATAATACTGGATGGCAAGATGATGCGGTTGTCGACTGTAATGGAACAGGTTTTATTGTGATAGGTAATTCAAGTGTTCCTCGAAGAGAAAATTCATTAAACGAAATGCGTAAAACTATTGATATGAATGGAGCTTTATTAATTTATTATTTAGCAGGTGACCATGCTTATTATAAAGCTCAGGCAATTGATTTTGCTTTGAATCAGGAAGAATTTGATGAAAAAGATTGGTTGAAAAAGTATAATAATATTGCATGGTATCTTGATGATTTTAATAAGTATTGTGGAAATAATAGTGTATTTATTGTTTTTTTAATTGACCATTTTGAAAAAATTAAAATACCAATATACAAAAAGCGTTTTGTACTATATTCTGATTATAGTTATCCGGTTCAGCATAATATGATACCATACATATATGTTAAACCAGAAAAAATTTCATCAATTAGATTTAATAGTAACTATTTTCAGTTTAAAAAAGGATTTTCAATAGATTTCACATATCCTTTAGGACATTCGGAAAAGGCAGGAAAACCACTTGACAAAATATGTATTATCGGGCAAAGTGGTACTGGTAAAACAACACTTATTCAGATAATTAAAAATCATATAAAGGGTACCCCTATAAATTGTAATTATTTTCTTGCTACTTTTGAAGAAAATAGTCAAAGCAAACCATATTTTATTAATATTCCGACTAATAGTATTGAAAATATTAGTTTGTTAGACGAAGATGAAATACTTGAATTTAACGAAAATCTAAATAGAGAATATTACGATTTTGAGGAGTCAAACCCCAAAGAACATTGGTATTATATATTGAATGAAACAAAAGTATTTCAGAAGTTATCAATTGATTTTAAATTAAAACTATTAAAGAAAATTGAAACTGATAACAAACCAGAAAATTTTATAAACAAAATTAATGAAGAGTTCAAAAAGTGGAATCTTGAAAACAAAAACCCATTAAAGGAATTAGGCATTTTTCTAAAACCATTATTAGATAAATTCTTTTTAAAAATCAAAGACAATCCGGATAAAGTAGAAAATATAAAATTCATACCAATTGAAAGAAAAAATGATTTTGATAGTGAACCAATACCAAATAGATATTTAAGCTCTGGCACAAAACAAATTTTAGTAAAAACGGTTCCCTTTTTTTATATAAAACCCGAAAACTCAGTTGTTTTGATTGATGAGCCAGAAAATTCACTATATCCTGATATTCAAAAAGATTTTGTCGAATTATTGATAAAAGAAACATGGCACGAGAAGAAAAACTGCCAATTCTTTTTCGCCACTCATTCCCCTGTAATTGCCTCTTCATTTGAGCCTTGGGAAATAGTGGAATTGAAATTTGATGACGAAGGTTTTGTGTATCAAGAACAATATTACGAAGGCGAAAGGCATGTGGATAACTATTTCAAAGATGCCCGTTTGCTAAACTATGGTGATATACTAACCGAAATATTTGATTTAAAATCAGATGGACGGGAAGAGAGGATAAAAGCATTGGCAAAATTAGCAAAGCTCAAAAAACAACTCGAAAAAGCAGACTTGTCTGAAGAGAAGCGAACTGAGGTGTATGCAGAATTTAAGCGATTGGCAAAACTTGTAAACTGGAATTTTGAGAAATGAGAAAGTTAGATAAATCAGTTGTGTTATCAACACAATACAAGGAATGGGAAGAACAACTTGAAACGGGCAAACACCCTGATTATGAACAGCAATCCATCAAAAATAAGTTTTACTTGGATATTGCTATGAATTTATTGCATATTCAAGGTGGAGTTTGCGCCTATACCGAAATTTCGCTTTGCGACCCTGCAAAAGTTTCGCCAGCAAATTGGCACGCAGGAAAATATAAAACTAAAGCAAAGGCAATCAAAGAATTATGCAAAGGAGGAGCTTTAGACCATTTTAATCCTATATTGAAAGCAAATGGTAACAGTTGGAGTTGGGACAATTTCTTTTTTATTGATACTGACGCTAATAACTGGAAACGTGATAAAGCTGTGGATAATATACTCAAACCCGACAATCCCGATTACGACGAACACAAATACCTTGAATATGATGCTGATTTACACGTATTTATAGCAAATAGTGATTTGCCCGAAGATATTCAAATTAGAGTTGAGCAAATGATTAATATTTTGGGAATCAATCTTGTAGAATATCATAGAAAAAAATATCTTACAGAAAAATTTAATGAACTGAAATTCAGTGGCAAGCCGGTTTCTGTATTTCAGTTTTTCACTGCTTTCGAAATGAGTGAAAAAGCACTTAAAAACAATTTGCCCCATTAGCCCCAAAAAACTTCAACCCAATTTTCAACTTCAAGAATTGAAAGCGACTGCACAAACAATCGCTTTTTTTAATTCCCAATATTAGTGAATGTCCAGTTCGTTGAGCATAAAAACAGAATGATTGATGGTGGGTAAAATTTCGGCGCAGTATTCGCGCACTGCCCTCACACTACCGGGTAGGGTGTAAATGAGCGTTTTACCTATGGTTCCGGCTATGCTTCTGCTAAGTAGGGCAGCGGGTTTGGTTTGTCCGTATTTAAATCGAATCATTTCCATTATGCCGGGTATTTCTTTGTCTATCAATTTTTTAACGGTATCAGGTGTTATGTCGCGTGGACCTATGCCGGTTCCTCCGGTGGTAAAAATGGCATCAGAATAATCGTCAATGGCTTTTCGTATTTCGTTGAGCAGTTGCTGCGCATCGTCGGGAATAACGGTAATATCAATTTTCACATCCCGTCGGAGCGAATAAAAATGCTTTTGCAGCAGTTTTTGAATTTCGGGTCCGCTACGGTCTTCGTAAATTCCTTGACTTGCGCGGTCGCTGAGGGTAATAATTTTTATGTTGAACACGTAGGGTACAACCGTAATTTCTTCGTCGGCTTTTAGAGTTCCGCCTTTGAGTACACGCGCAAAAATGCCTTCGCGCGGCATCACACAATTGCCCACTTCTTTGAAAATAGCACACGAACTTCCGTGGCATTCTTTGCCTATCTGTGTAATTTGCAGTTGTTTATTGCCAATTTCGAGAATATCTAAAGGGAGTAATTCGTGGAGCACAATTCCTTCGGTGGTGATGTTTTCGGCAAATTCGCCATACATGGTTTTCCTGCCACTTTCTGCTTCAAAAGCATCGAAACTTTCTTTTGCCAAAAGGCTAACCATTCTATTCCAATCGCCTGAATGAGCATCGTTTAGCACACCTTTTTCGTAGAGTACAATTTCCTTTTGAGGAGTTTTAATTATGCCTTTTTTTTCCGATATATTTGCAGACAATACTTTGCCTGTCAGTACTTTATTCATTTTTTGCGTTATTGTAAGTTGTAGAAAAATACTTTTACTGCTTTAGGCAGCGAGTCTATCAACACGGCGTTGGTAGGATTTGAAATATCGTACACCAATTTTTCTTCTGCATCATCTAACAGATTTTCAGGCTGATGTGTGCGAACCGTGGTGAGATACTTATTATTATCTTTCCCCGTAAATTCAAATACAAATTCATACACCGTTCGTTTGTTAATCATCACATTTGTAGGGCTTTTGCTAATAAATTTACCATATCCAATCAACCCAAAACGAAGCAACTTTATGGCATTCAGTCCTTTGTACAAACTCCAACCAAATAAGCCACCGCCAACGAGCAAAAATGGTAAAATAATCACCAGCACCCAAAGGTCGAACATACTGGTTTTCATACCTTTGATACGCGAAATTTTAGGGTCGGATTTCACATATTCAATTTCAATTTTTTCGCCTTCCTGCAACACCATACCTTCGGTATAAGACACTCCTGTGCCGCTTGCTCCGTTGGGGAGGCGGTAGTCGTACGTATATTTGTACACCAATTGGTCGTTTACCGATGAGTTGGTTGGCTCCACTTTTGTAAGAGAGCCTTCGGTTGTGGGTGGGTATTCGTCAAATTTTAGCGATTTGAAATCGCTGTTCGCCACAAAAACAAGTACAAACGGAATAGAAATGATTAAAAAAGCCAATCCGATAATACTAATGGGATTTCCAATTATGACCGAAAGCCGAAGCATAAAAGGCAATTCTCTGCCCAGTGCGGGGTCAAAATCTTTTCTAAACGACTGAATTTCGGAATAGATACGCATAGTTATATATTTTTTTGTTGATTAATTCATGTTTCATATTACAAATTAAAGCATAAAATTTGTAATATCTATTTTTTTTTGACATATAAACGATAATTTCGTAACTTTACCTTGACAAATATTTGGAAGTAGAACGAATAATTCGTACATTTAGAAATCGTTTGTAAAATAATAATCCGAAATAGTATGGGAATTTTCAGTTTTATCAAATCAGAGTTAATAGACATCATCGAATGGACTCAAGATTCGAATACCGATGTAATGGTCTATCGTTTTGAACGCCACGATAATGAGATTAAAAACAATGCGAAATTAATCGTTCGCGAATCGCAGGCGGCTGTATTTATCAACGAAGGGCAACTTGCCGATGTTTTTGGACCCGGAACCTATACACTTGCCACTCAGAACCTTCCTCTACTTTCAACTCTAAAAGGTTGGAAGTATGGTTTCGATAGCCCGTTTAAGGCAGAGGTGTATTTTGTCAACATGAAAGTGTTTACCAATCTCAAATGGGGAACCCCCAACGTATTTTACATTCGTGATGCCGATTTTGGCAGGGTAAGCCTCCGGGCTTTCGGAACTTACTCCATGCGAATTATGGCTCCCGATAAATTCCTCAAAGAAGTGGTAGGTACTAACGACGAGTTTACTACCGACCAAATTAGCGATGAAGTGCGTAGCATGGTGGTTACACGCTTTATTGATGCAATTGGCGAAAGTAAACTTTCATTGCTCGATTTTTCTCAAAACTACAAAGACCTTTCGGAGTTTTGCGAAAAACAACTTATTGACGAGCTTGTGCCTTATGGAATCAAAATTACTAAATTCCTTGTTTCGAGCATAAGCCTGCCCGAAGAATTGCAGAAAAAATTAGACGAAGGTACAGGTATGAATATGCTTGGCGACATCAATCGCTATAGCCAGATGAAATCTGCCGATGCCATGTTTGAGTCGTCAAAAAATCCGGCTTCGGGAGGAGGTATGGAAGGTATGATGGGAGTTGCTATGATGCAGCAAATGCTTAATAATCAGCAGCAACAGCAGCAGCAAAATCGCCAACCTCAAATGAACACTGCTCCGCCACCTTTGGTTAGTCCTTTTTATGTTTCGATAAATGGGCAACAGGCAGGTCCGTTTGATATGCCAACACTTCAACAAATGGTGGCGCAAGGGCAACTCAATAGGCAATCGTATGTGTGGAAACAAGGAATGGCAAACTGGGCTGCAGCCGGACAGGTTCCCGAACTTGCGGGTTTGTTTGGTCCCCCAATTGCGCCTCCGCCTCCACCACCTCCAATGATGTAAATGTATATCATTCATTTAGATAAAGCCGGTTTAAGTGCCGGCTTTTTTTAAAACACTTTTTTTGAAAAAATAATAAAAATTAAAATGCAAGACCCCATTTTAACCAATTCAAATCAGAAGGAAATTACTTGTACCTGTGGAGCAAAACTGAAATACAATCCGGGTACAGATAGCTTGGCGTGCGAATACTGCGGACAGGTTCATCAGTTTGAAGTGAAAAAAGAAGTAATTCAGGAAATTGATTATGTGAAATTTCTGAAAAATATGGGAAACGCTGCGCCGCAAACCACCGTTATAACCATAAAATGTCAGCCCTGTGGAGCAACCACCACCTTCGAAGAAAATGTAGTAGCTTCGGAATGCGCCTTTTGCGGAGCACCTTTGGTGGCTGAGAAACAAAAATCAACCAACTTGATTCAACCCAAATCGGTGCTGCCCTTCAAAATTGATAAGAGAGTTGCCTCCGACCAATACAGAACGTGGATTGCAAAACTGTGGTTTGCACCCAACAAACTCAAACGCAACGCCCGACAAAGCATTATTTTTGGTGTGTATATTCCGTATTGGACTTATGATTCGCACACCTATTCGCAATATACGGGCGAGCGAGGCACCAACTATTACGAAACAGAAACGTATAGAGATTCTGACGGCAAGGAGCAAACACGTACCGTAACTAAAGTTCAATGGTCGTTTGTAAGTGGCTCAGTGAGTGAGAATTTCGATGATGTGTTGGTGGTAGCCTCCAAGTCTTTGCCTGTAAAATATGCCGATAGGCTCGAACCGTGGGATTTAGAGAATTTAGTGCCCTACAACAATAAATATCTCACCGGATTTCGAGCAGAAAGCTATCAGATTGACCTCGAAAAAGGGTTTGATGTAGCAAAAAATAAAATGGACATCATCATTCGTTCAGCAGTGAGAGACGACATTGGCGGCGACCACCAGCGAATCCATTCGCTCGATACAAAATTCAGTGATATAACCTTCAAACACATATTATTACCCATCTGGATAAGTTCGTATCGCTACAATGGAAAAGTGTATCGGTTTATGGTAAATGCCCGCACCGGTGAAGTACAAGGCGAACGTCCATATAGCTGGATAAAAATTACACTGGCTGTTATTGCTGCCATTATTATTATTGCCATTATTTACTATTTTTCGCAATCTGCTCAATAATAGTACTTTATCTTATTGAATACAATCGGCTTACGACCTTAGTAATAAGCCGATTTTTTTATTCTCAAATTTCACATAAATTCTTTACCTTTGTGGCTTGAGTGAGAATAGTGCGAAACATTCAAATAATGAGCTTATTAACTTTATTATCACTGAAAATCAATTTATAATCGGCAAAAAACACCATGAACTTCAACTCTTATCCTTCTAAATTGCTCGACAAGGCTGTAAATGAGTTCTCCAAACTTCCGGGTATTGGCAGCAAAACTGCGCTTCGTTTGGTACTCCATCTGCTAAAACAAAACGAATCGGAAGTGGAAAGTTTTGGAAATGCCATGATTGATATGCGCAAAAAAATAAAACACTGCCAAATGTGCCACAACATTTCGGATACCGACAAATGCAGCATTTGCGCCAACCCCACCCGCGACCATTCCACAATTTGTGTCGTAGAAAGCATTCGCGATGTGCTTGCCATTGAAAACACTGGGCAGTACAACGGTGTGTATCATGTACTTGGCGGCATTATTTCGCCAATGGATGGCGTTGGACCTTCCGATTTGAATATCGAACAGCTCATTCAACGGGTAAATAGTGGTACGGTGCAGGAAGTAATTTTGGCACTAAGCACTACTATGGAAGGCGATACAACCAACTTCTTCATTTTCCGCAAATTGAGTCAAAAACAGATAAATATAACCACCCTTGCACGCGGAGTTGCCATTGGCGATGAACTGGAATATACCGACGAGGTAACTCTGGGTAGGTCGCTCATGAACCGCACTGCATTTTCGGTATAAACTGCTCAAAATGAAACTATCCGTTATCATTGTCAATTACAACGTTACCCATTTTTTGGAGCAATGCCTTTATTCTGTTTTCAAAGCAGTAAAAGATATTGATACTGAGGTGTTTGTGGTAGATAATGCTTCAGTTGATGGTTCATGCGCTATGGTGCGCGAAAAATTCAGCCAAGTAATTCTTATCGAAAATAAAGAAAATGTTGGTTTTTCGAGGGCTAATAATCAGGCTATTCGGCTATCTAAAGGCGAATATGTGTTGCTGCTCAACCCCGATACTCTGGTACAGGAAGATACATTTCAGAAAACCATTGATTTTATGGACTCTCACACCCGCGCAGGAGGCTTGGGGGTGAAAATGATTGATGGAAAAGGGAATTTTTTGCCCGAATCGAAGCGAGCTTTGCCCACTCCGGCTGTGGCGTTCTACAAAATATTTGGTTTGTCGCGTTTGTTTCCTCATTCTAAGCGATTTGGAAAATACCATTTAAGTTATCTTGATAAGGAACAGGTTCACGAAGTTGAAATCCTTTCGGGGGCATTTATGCTTTTGCGCCGTTCGTTGCTCGATGAAATTGGCTTGCTTGACGAAACTTTTTTTATGTATGGCGAAGATATTGACTTGTCGTACAGAATAATAAAGGCGGGGTTCAAAAATTATTACTATCCGCACACCACCATTATTCACTACAAAGGCGAAAGTACCAAAAAAGGTAGTATCAACTATGTGCTGGTATTTTACAACGCCATGATAATTTTTGCGCGAAAGCATTTCAGCTCTCAAAATGTACGTATATTTTCGCAAATTATCCATCTGGCGGTGTGGTTTAGGGCTGGGCTTTCCATTATTCGGCGCGTTTTTTTATCAATTTTTTATCCTCTTTTCGATGCAATTCTCCTATTTACAGGTTTTTATATCATCAAACCATTTTGGGAGGCATACAAGTTTGAGGTGGGGCATTATCCCGAAACTTTTTTGAAGTTTGCGGTTCCTTCCTATATTTTTATCTGGATTTTGGCAATCTACTCCAACGGAGCATACCGCATTCCGGTTAAAATTCAACGACTTACACGCGGAATCCTCATCGGTTCGGCAGCCATACTTATTGTGTATGCACTTTTGAGCGAAGCCTACCGTTTTTCGCGTGCATTAATTTTGATGGGAACAGCTTGGTCGTTGATTGTTTTGCCTCTTTTTAGATTGATAATCAGTAAGCTAAATATTGCCGAACTACGATTGGAAGCAAAAAAACGCAAACGCATTGTCATTGTGGGCGATTGGTTTGAAACACAGCGTATTACATCAATCCTTAAACAAACCTTTCTGAAACCCGAAATCATCGGTTTTGTGTCGGTTTTGGGTGATGATAAAGAGTTGGGAGGCGAATTTCCGTTGATTGGAAAGTTGAAACAATTGCAGGAGATTGTAAAAATAAACCGTGTTGACGAAATTATTTTTTGCGCACAAAATCTTACATCTCAGGAAATTATACAAAATATGCTCAAACTTTCGGATATGGAGGTTGAATACAAAATTGCGCCACCGGAGAGCATTTCCATTATTGGTTCAAGTTCTATAAACACCGCTGGCGAGCTGTATGTGGTGAATGTAAATTCCATTTCCAAAGACAGCAACAGGCGCAAAAAGCGATTGTTTGATGTATTTTTCGCGCTTATGTTTTTGTTTTTTCTACCACTTATGTTGTTTGTGGTTAAGCGTGGTAAGGTGTTGATTAGCAATTGTTTGGGGGTATTGAGCGGAAAAATGTCGTGGATTGGGTATTACCCGCCATTCGAAAAGCAAACCGATTCGCATTTGCCTTCGCTTCAAGTGGGTGTTTTAAGCCCTTCAGATGGCTTTTTCAATCAAAAAAACAATGCCGAATCGGTTGAAAATAAGGCACTTCAAAAGCGAATGAACATTATGTATGCCAAAGATTATAAGATAGAAACCGATTTTTCTATTCTGCTCAAAAATATTCACAAACTGGGCTAACACATTACTTCAAATCGAGGAAAGAAGTACCAATTTTGGTTCCTCCCTCATAAATTTCTATGGTATATTTTCCAGCTATAAGTATCTCATCATTAAGCCAATAAATGCACATCGAAATTTGCTCGCCGTTGTATTCCACATCGCGTTTGGTGGAATATAGAATTTGGTCGCTGCCATAAGTAAAGCGGTTGTCGGGCGATTTTGACAAAATGATGCCATCGGGTCGCGCAATTCGTACATAGATAGATTTTCTGCCTTTACTGGCAACATTATTTTCCGACAGTTGGCAACAAACTTCAATTTTCCCAATTTTATCGGCTTTGGGGGTTTCCTTATCTTTTGTATTCAACCCTAAAACGGTAATGCCAACCGCTTTCAACTCCGATGCTTTTGCCACTGTTTTCGACAGCTTTTCATTTTTTTCCGAAAGTTCCTGATTTTGATTTTGTTGCTCCGAAAAATTGCTTTTTATTTTTTCGTTTTCCGAAATCAAATTCTGATTCATGGTATGTAATGAATCTATCTGAACAATAAAACTACGCATCACTTGACGAAGGGTGGCAAGCTCTTTTTCATATTTTTTTATCAAATCCGAATTTGCACCTTTTATGTTTTTTATTTCTTCAAGCAACTCTTTTATTTTCGTCTGCTCATCGCTTAGTCGCAAGTTGAGCGTATCGTTGCTTGTTTTCAAGCCTTCGTATTCTTGGTAAAGATTTGTGTATGCGTCTATTAGCGAATCTTTACTCTCCTGAGTTGCTTCAATCTCAGTAATATATTCCTGCTTTTGCTCTTCGAGTTTTGCCCTGTCGAAAAGCAATGCTACGTTAATAACAACTGAAATTAATAAAGCTGCAAGCAAAAAAATCTTGCTTCTTTTTCTGTTTATATTCGAATCAGTCATAATATTGTGTTTCTGAAATTGGCGACAAAATTAATAAAATTGGCAATAAAAATGCACGTTTTTCCCTTTTATCAAAAATTTGATACGTGTTATCAAATACATTTGAAATAATATCAACAAACATAACTACTTTTATGTTTTTGAATGTTGCTATAAGTTATTGTGATACATCTATTTTTTCGTAGTATATTTGCTTGTATATGCTCAATTGTATCTGATTTGTATTCAGATTTATATGCAACACCACAAGTTTACAAAAGATAAAGATTATAGAGATGAAATACATTCTTTTTGCAATAATAGTATTGTATGGAACGGTAGTTTTTTCGCAGCAAAAAGTATTTGTGATTACTGGAACATACCAAGGCGAAAATCTCATTATTGATAACCCTTTTACTTCCACTGGTTTAGGGTATTGTGTATCGGAGATTCGCGTGAACGGAAAACTGAGTACCGATGAAATTAATTCGAGTTCGTTTGAAATTGATTTGTCTGCCTTTGATTTAAAAATAGGGGCGCAGGTTACTATTTCTATCAAACACAAAGACGGCTGCGAACCAAAAGCGGTAAATCCAACAGTGCTTGAAGCGAGAAGTACCTTCGAAACCGAAAGTATAACCGTTGATTTGAACGGAAATTTATCGTGGGTAACCACCGGAGAATCGGGAAAATTGGAATTTTCAATTGAACAATATAAGTGGAACAAATGGGTAAATGTGGGCAAAGTTGCAGGTATTGGCACACCCAATAAAAACACATATACTGCAAAAGTAACCTTGCATTCGGGAGCAAACCGTTTTAGAGTCAAGCAGATGGATTTTAGCCGAAAGCCTCGATACTCCGATGAGGCAAAAATAAATAATCTGCGTATGCAACCCGTTGAATTTAAGCGTAAAGGAAATAAAATAATATTCACAGCAGAAACCTTCTACGAATTGTACGATCCCTTTGGACAGCTAAAAATGAAAGGTAAGGGTATAGAGTTGGATATTACTAAGTTAGATAAAGGGCAATACCAATTGATTTACGACAACGCATTGGGGGAATTTGAAAAATAAGGTTGAAATTTCTACTCTGCACAATAGTTTATATTCAATTGATAATTAGTAATTTACTTCTAATATTCAATCTGTGCCAATCTTTTTTATGAAATGATGTGAAATTAATTAAATTTTTTTCTTCCTGAAATTCAGTCTTTTCCATCAACTGTTGATAACTTTTTTTAGCATTGTTTGCCGATTATTTTATTTTTGTAACCACTAAACAAGAATAAACTTTATAAACCGAGCATAATGCA
>JFJP01040159.1_pt1 | contig 11775 bp, 7 predicted proteins | sample 431651 | NCBI WGS metagenome assembly JFJP01 (sample SAMN02602958, study PRJNA72255) | Microbial mat metagenome, whole genome shotgun sequencing project. | biome: fresh water; feature: sink hole; material: water; isolation source: purple microbial (photo- and chemosynthetic) mats found in... | reverse complement strand
TAAATACCTTGCATACAATGAAGGAAAAAATGATATCCTCACACTTGACCCTGATGGAGAACTTTACGGCGCTGTTATCCTGGCTGCTGGCTGGCGTCCTGACAAGCTTGAGGGAGAAACTTTTGCACATCTCGGGATTGATCTTGCCGATGTTATCACCAATGATGAATTTGAGAAAATTGCTGCCAAGGGAAAAGTGGTTAGGCCTTCCGATGGAAAAGAAGCAAAAAATGTTGTTTTTATTCAATCCCCAGGCAAGGACACGGATGATGCCGACTTTGAATATGCAGGTTCCGTCACGAGCCAGGTTGCTCTGAAACAAGCAAAATACGTTCGCGATGACTATCCGGATGGCAAAGCCTATATCATTTATCAGCATATGAGGACTCCGGGCCTTCAGGAATATTTCTACAAAAGCATGCAGCAAGATGACGGAATTTTCATGACAAAGGGTTCTGTTATTTCAGTGGCTCAACAAGGAAACGGGTTGGCCGTTAATGCAGTGAACACCCTTCTGGGTGAAAATCTTGCAATCAAGGCGGATCTTGTTGTTCTTGCAGGCGGCATGGTGCCTGTAACCAAAGATGATCCTGTTATAAATCTTGCCTATCGTCAGGGCCCGGCTTTCAGAGACAATGACATTTTCGGCCAGTATGCCGACTCCAACTACATCTGTTTTCCCTATGAAACCCAGAGAACCGGCGTTTATGCAGCGGGCGCCATCAGACGCGCCATGACCATTGAAGAATCCATAGAAGATGCGACAGGAGCGGCTCTCAAAGCCATCCAATGTATTGAAAGTGCCAACAGAGGTATGGCAGTTCACCCAAGATCCGGTGACATGACCTATCCGGAATTCTTTTTTCAGAGATGCACCCAGTGCAAGCGCTGCACGGTTGAATGCCCCTTTGGTGCTCTTGATGATGATGAAAAAGGCACGCCAAAAGCCAACCCGACGCGTTGCAGAAGATGTGGAACCTGTATGGGTGCCTGCCCAGAAAGAATCATTTCTTTTGCCGACTACAGCATTGACTCCATCGGTTCCCAGGTCAAAGCCATTAAAGTTCCGTCGGAAGATGACTACAGTGAACCTCCTTTCAGATTCCTTGCTCTTATCTGTGAAAATGACGCCTTCCCGGCGCTTGATATGGTGGGATTAAACAAGATCGATTATTCTCCCAATGTCCGCTTTATCCCGGTAAGATGTCTTGGTTCTGTGAATACCATCTGGATAAAAGACGCTCTGGCTCAGGGTATGGACGGTGTTATTCTCATCGGCTGCAAACATGGTGATGATTATCAGTGCCACTTTGTAAAAGGCTCTGAACTTGCTGAAGTCCGTGTGAAGAAAATCGGTGAGGCTCTTACAAGCCTTGCGCTTGAAGAAGAACGTGTGGCCTTTGCAGAAGTTGCCATTGATGAATATGACAAACTTCCTGGAATAATAAATGCCTTTGTAAAAGTAGTTGAAGACCTTGGTCCAAACCCGTTCAAAGGCTTCTAATGGTGACTATTTTTCAAAATAGTGAGGAGGTATCATAGTATGACTGAAAAATATTTTGCACAACCTGATCTGGGCTTTATTGCCCAGATAAGAGGTCTTGGCGGCGAAACACTGAAAAAATGTTACCAGTGTGCTACTTGTTCGGTTGCATGCCCTATTGCCCCGGAAAACAGTCCTTTCCCGAGAAAAGAAATGATTGCCGCCTCCTGGGGTCTTAAAGACAGGCTTATCAAAAACGGAGATATCTGGCTATGCCATCAATGCGGGGATTGTACGGATCTTTGCCCGCGGGGGGCAGCACCGGGTGATGTTCTGTCGGCTATCAGATCAGCTGCCATCACAGAATATGCAAGACCTAAAGTTCTTGCAAATGCAGTGAATGATCCCAAGAAGCTTCCTCTTCTCATTGGAATTCCGGCTCTCTGGTTTGCACTTCTGGCCATTATCACGATTTATGGTAAAGAAACCATGACGAGCCTATTTAATGTATTCGGTATTGCCTGGTCTCATGCACACGAAGGCGCAGAACATGTAATTGCCCAAGCTGATTTTTTCTCAACCTGGTTTGTCGATTTGACCTTTGTTCCGACTGCAACTGCTGTTGCCATCATTTTTGCACTCAGCCTTAAAAATTTTCTAACGGATATTCATGAAAATGCTGTTCGCGAAGGGAAAACATCTCAGACTGCCTTGAACTTCAAAGAATTTTTCCAGGCACTGATCAGGGTTATTCCGACGGTATTGAAACACGATAAATTCAATGAATGTGAGTCCAATAAGGATCGAGCCACCCCTCATATGATGGTTCTATACTCATTTATTGGCCTCTTTATCGTCACTAGTATCGGGTTTGTCCTTCTTTACATTGCTCAAATGCCCGGGCCCTATTCACAACTCAGCCCGATGAAATGGCTGGCGAATATTTCAGGTGTTGCCTTGGTAATCGGATCAGGTTTGATGATTAAAAACAGGCTGGATAAAAAAGAGGAACAAAAGACATATTATAAAGACTGGTTTATTCTGGGTGTTGTTTTTTCTCTCGGGTTAACCGGTATGCTTACTGAAATGGCGCGCCTTGCACATATGGCGTATGTTTCATATTTCTTTTATTATCTGCATCTGATCGCCATCTTTAACCTGTTTGCGTTTCTGCCTTTTTCAAAAATGGCTCACCTTGTTTACAGGCTTACTGCCATGGCCTATGCTGAATACGGTAACAGAAAATAAAGTTAAACCATAATACTACTATAAAATGGGGGTGATTTTTTTATCGCCCCCATTTTTTTTCTTGCATTTTTTAAGGCGACCTGGTCTGATATTTTTTTCACCTTCTAAATAAACCTGAACATATCTTTCGATAGCAATAATCCAGTATATATTAAATTTATTAATAAAAACTTAAATTTATATTGCGTATTCTAAAATATACTATAATATAAAATTTTTTATAATCTTACTGAAACTACAAGGAGATATACTGGTTTGAACAAGATTGCTGTACTCCCGGGAGATGGAATCGGACCTGAAGTCATGAAAGAGGCAATAAAAATTCTTAAAAAAACTGCAGATCTTTATAATTTTAATTTCGAATATGAATTTGCAGACGTTGGTGGAGCCGCCATCGATAATCAGGGAAAGGCTTTACCAGATTCAACCTTGTCTCTTTGCGAACAAAGTGATGCCATTTTATTTGGTTCGGTCGGAGGCCCCAAATGGGAACATCTTCTCCCTGAAAAGCAGCCGGAAAGAGGTGCTCTTCTCCCCTTAAGAAAACACTTTGACCTTTATTGCAATTTAAGACCTGCAAAGGTTTTCCCGACACTCGTATCCGCATCACCCTTAAAACCTGAAATAGTGAAACAGGGGTTCGATATTCTTTGTGTCAGAGAACTTACAGGCGGCATCTATTTTGGTCAACCCAAAGGCAGAGAAGGCACGGGGCCCACAGAAAAAGCCTATGACACCATGGTGTATTCACGGTATGAAATCGAAAGAATCGCCCGGATGGCTTTTGAAGCAGCCCGAAAAAGAAGGCATCTTGTCACATCTGTGGATAAAGCCAATGTCCTTTTTTCCATGGTTTTGTGGCGAGAGACCGTCATACAGATCGCTAAAGAATTTCCGGATGTCACTTTAAACCACATATATGTTGACAATGCGACCATGCAGCTTGTCAGAGACCCACACCAATTTGATGTACTTCTTTGTGAGAACATGTTTGGGGATATTATCTCAGATGAATGTGCCATGATCACCGGCTCAATGGGTCTTCTGGCATCCGCCAGTCTGAATGAAAAAAAATTTGGCCTTTATGAGCCCGCCGGTGGGTCTGCACCGGATATTGCGGGGAAAGGTATCGCAAATCCAATTGCCCAAATTTTATCCGGAGCCATGATGCTGAAATATACGTTTGAACTCACAGAAGCAGCCAACGCCATTGAAAAAGCCATTTCAAATGTACTTGAAAAAGGAATCTTCACGGCCGACCTGACAGACGACAAAACCAGCTCTGTGAACACAGAAACCATGGGGAATGCCATCGAAAAAGAACTTGAAAAAACAGTAAACCAATAAGCCGATATTCTCTCTAAAAAAGAAATGGAGTGATCAGAACAATAACTGCTGATCACTCCATTTCTTTTTTGCTATTGTGGCGGGAGTGACGAGACTCGAACTCGCGACCTCTTGCGTGACAGGCAAGCGTTCTAACCAACTGAACTACACCCCCGTTACCCGCATTTTCTGGTGGGCGATGCAGGGCTCGAACCTGCGACTTCAACCTTGTAAGGGTTGCACTCTACCAACTGAGTTAATCGCCCCAAAACAAAAGGACTTATATCAACTAAAAAAAATAGTGTCAAGCAAAAACAACTAGAAAAATTCAAGAACCACAACTATTATCATTGTGCAATAAAATATTCCATGTGACTGACTTGCAAGCGTATATAATAAATGCTATAAATGATTCTGTAGTTTTGCAGTAATTCAATTTTTCACCTAAAAACTTGAATCTGTGTCTTAACTGAAGTATCCAAAAGACAGTTTGTGGAATACCAACGATTAATTATTATTTCTTTGCTTTATATCTGCTTTGCTTCAAAGGAGTCGATTATGGAACCTGTACAAGGATATCTTGAAATTATGGATAAGGGTTTTGGATTTCTAAGGAATATTGAAGAAAACTTTCTTCCCAGACCTGAAAACCCATATGTTCCCAACAGCCTTATAAGAAAGCTTGATTTAAGGGAAGGCAGTCTCATTAAAGGCATTGGGGAACAGAAAGGCCCGAATAATCCGAATCTTGCCTTAATCAGAGTTGAAACAATCAACGCTCTCACTTTTGATGAATTTATTAAGATTCCTTTATTGCAGGACCAGACCAGCATCAACCCTTTTAAGCGTTATATCATGACCCAGGATAAATGTGATATCATAGGCGCTGCCCTTGATATGATTGTGCCCATCGGCATGGGTCAACGTGGACTCATTATTTCTCCCCCAAAATCCGGTAAAACAACCCTCCTGAAACACATGGCCAACTCAATTGTTTTAAATCACCCGGACTCAAAAGTCTTTATTTTACTTATTGATGAAAGACCTGAAGAGGTCACTGATTTCCAGCGGGGGGTCAACAATGCCCATATCCTTTATTCTTCTGCTGATCAGCAGACCAGTCAGCATATGCGGATGACACGTCTTGCAATGCATACGGCTATCCGCTGTGCTGAAATCGGTCAAGATGCTGTTGTGTTCATTGACTCCCTTACACGCATGACCAGGGCTTTTAACTCAAATACTGAAAGCTATGGCAAAACCATGTCCGGTGGACTTGGCACCAATGCCATGGAATTTCCAAGAAAAATTTTTGGCGCGGCGAGAAAGCTGGAAAATGGAGGTTCACTGACGATCATTGCCACAATTCTGGTCGAAACCGGCAGCCGTATGGATGACATTATCTACCAGGAATTCAAAGGAACCGGCAATATGGATCTCTTTCTTTCCCGGGAATGTTCAGAGCACCGAATCTGGCCTGCTATAAACATTAATAAATCCGGGACAAGAAAAGAAGACCTCCTGATGGATAAAAAAGAGCTTGAAAGAATGGTCGAACTCCGAAGAACCGTTGCCACAAAGGACGAAAAAGAGGCGATGACAGATTTTATTTCCCGTCTTTAATCAATCCGCATTACAGCAAAGCATACTTTAAAACATCTGACATGTTTTCTGCATAGAGGATTTCTAACTGCTTCTGAATTAATTTGGGGACCTCTCTGATATCCTTTTTATTCTCAATAGAAACAATAACCTTATGAATACCATTGGCATGGGCTGCCAGCAATTTCTCTTTTAACCCGCCTACCGGAAGCACCCTGCCACGCAACGTAATCTCTCCTGTCATTGCAATTTTTCTTGAAACAGGCTTCCCGGTCAATACCGATACCACCGCTGCACACATGGTAATCCCTGCAGATGGGCCATCTTTAGGGATAGCACCCTCAGGTACATGAATATGGATATCCAAATTCTTATAAAAATTTTCCTTTATGTCCAATTCTTTACTGCGGGACCTGACATAACTCACAGCAGCCTGGGCAGACTCTTTCATAACATCACCGAGTTTCCCCGTGACAAGAACACTTCCCTTACCCGGCATGGTAACGGCTTCAATCGTCAGAAGCTCCCCGCCAGCCTGGGTCCAGGCAAGACCGGTGACAATTCCCACCCTGTCTTCTTTTTCCCTGGCGCTATCTCTGAACTTGGGCTGCCCTAAATATTTTCCAACCGAGCCTGCTGAAATAGTATGTTTTTTCCTTACATCCGTCTGAACAATTTCTTTTGCAATCTTTCTTAAAATAGACGAGATCTCCCTTTCGAGATTTCTAACACCTGCTTCTTTTGTATAATTCTTGATGATGGTATGAACCGCATTTTTTGAAAAAATAACATCTTCTTCTGAAAGCCCATTTTCTCTTAACTGTTTGGGTATCAGGTACCCTTCTGCAATCTTTTCTTTTTCATATTCGGTGTAGCCGGGAATATGAATCACTTCCATCCTGTCTCTCAAGGGAGCAGGAATATCATATAAGGTATTGGCTGTCGTAATAAAAAGGATTTCTGACAGATCATAATCCACCTCAAGATAGTGATCATTGAAATTTTTATTCTGTTCCGGATCAAGGGCTTCCAGGAGAGCTGAGGAAGGATCACCCCTGAAATCAGACGTCATTTTGTCAATTTCATCCAGACAGAAGACTGGATTGTTGAATCCTATCTTTTTCAGGGTTTGAATTATTTTCCCAGGCAGAGCTCCCACATAGGTGCGCCTATGACCTCTGATTTCAGCTTCATCTTTCACACCGCCCAGGGAGACTCTGGCAAAAGACCGCCCGGTAGCAGATGCGACTGATTTTGCAAGGGATGTTTTACCAACGCCCGGAGGTCCAACCAGACACAGGATCGGCCCTTTTATTTTTTTTACAAGAATCTGGACGGCCAGATACTCTAATATTCTTTCTTTGGGTTTCTCAAGCCCATAATGATCCTGATCCAGAATCTGCTGCGCATTTTTCAGTTCGATTTTGGATCGGCTTTTCCTAAACCAGGGCAGAGAAATCAAGCAGTCAATATAATTTCTTACAACTGTGGCTTCCGAAGACATGGGAGACATCATCTTAAGCTTGTCGAACTCTCTTCTCACAACAGAGGCTGCTTCCTTGGACATTCTTTTTTTCTTGATCCGATTTTCAAGATCCTGAAATTCACCGGAGTCGGAATCTTCTCCCATTTCTTTTTTGATAGCGCGCATCTGCTCATTGAGATAGTGCTTTTTCTGAAGTTTATCCATCTGTTCTTTTACACGTCCCTTTATTTTCTGAGACATGGCAAAAACTTCCGTTTCCTTTTGAATAAGCTTCAGTAACAACAGGAATCGATTTTCAATATTGCCGCATTCAAGCAATTGCTGCTTATCAATCAATTTAAAAGGCATTTGGGATGCTATTGTATCGGCATACCTGGATTCATTTACAGCAAGTACTTCAAGATTCTTAAAAAAACTTTTTGATACGGTTCCGGCCAACTGGGTATAATGTTCAAACGCCTCTGTTACTGTTCGGATGGCAGCTTCTTTTGCCTTTTCAGGCATGAGTTCCTCAAGAACAGGAATGTATTCTACAACAAGATACCCTTCTTCATCCGAAAGCTTTACAATTTTTCCCCTTTGCTGTCCTTCAACCAGTGCCTTGACTGTTCCATCCGGTAATCGCAAAAGCTGAGTAATTTTGGCTTCCGTACCCACCTGAAATATATCGATGATATTGGGCTTCACAACTTCCGGATCTTTCTGAGTCGTTAAAAATATTTTTTTCTCTAATGCCATTGCCTCGGATAAGGCTTTAATGGATTTATCGCGTCCAACAAATACAGACGTTGTAATGAAGGGGAACAACACCATGTCCCTTAACGGCACCAATGGAAGTTGTTTTTTTACACTTTCGGAACCATCCTGATGAAAAAACTTAGATATATTGATCATTAAATTTTAAACTCGCTAAATCTCAAGCCTGCTTTTTAGGCTGTTCATAGAGCAGGATCGGATCTTCTTTTCTGAGTACGACTTCTTCTCCGACAACACATTCCCTGACATTCTCTTTTGAAGGCATTTCATACATAATATCCAGCATGGTTTCTTCCATAATAGCACGAAGCCCTCTGGCACCGGATTTTCGTTTTACTGCTGCCTTCGCCATAGCAACAAGGGCTTCCTCTGTAAATTGAAGATCCACTCCTTCAATCTTGAATAATTCCTGGTATTGTTTAACAAGGGCATTCTTTGGCTCTGTCAGAATTTTTACCAATGATTTTTCATTAAGTTCACCGATAGATGTAATAATGGGTAGGCGGCCTAAGAATTCAGGGATCAGACCGAATTTGATCAAATCTTCAGGTTTGAGCTGTTCAAAAAGTTGACCGATATTCTTTTCTTCCCTGGCAATAATTTTTGCTCCAAATCCCATTGTTTTCTTGGAAATTCTTCTTTCAATCAGCTTTTCAAGCCCTGTAAACGTACCCCCACAGATAAAAAGAATATTGGAGGTATCAACTTTCACATAATCCTGTTGAGGGTGTTTTCTTCCACCTTTTGGCGGAATGCTCGCAACCGTACCTTCAATTATTTTCAAAAGAGCCTGCTGAACGCCCTCACCGGATACATCACGCGTAATCGAGGGATTATCACCTTTTTTTGAAATTTTATCTATTTCATCGATATAAATAATTCCCTTCTGGGCTTTTTCGATATCATAATCCGCATTCTGAACAAGGGAAAGAACAATATTTTCAACATCTTCTCCAACATAACCGGCTTCAGTCAAAGCCGTCGCATCGGCTATAGCAAAGGGAACATCCAAAAATCTTGCCAGGGTCTGAGCAAGCAACGTTTTCCCACAACCGGTCGGACCAATAATAAGGATATTGCTTTTTTGAATTTCAACTCCGTCATTTCTCTTTTCAACAGTGGAACTCAGCCTTTTATAGTGATTATAGACAGCAACGGAAAGCACTTTTTTAGCCTGGTCCTGCTCAATGACATAGGAATCCAGCAGTTCCTTGATCTGTTTGGGAGTCAGCATATCCTTGATGCCATGAGTATCGGCTTTCTTTTCTTTTTCTTCATCATCTATAATCTCACCGCACAATTTAATGCATTCATTACAGATATACACGCTTGGACCGGCAATCAGCTTTTTTACCTCTTTTTGATTCTTGCCGCAAAAAGAACAGAAAAAGTGGTCATTGCCTTCATTCTTACGAGCCATAATAACCTACTCCTTTGAAGAATCCTCTGTTTCGTCTTCCAGATCACTTCTATCAGCAACTACTTTATCCACAATCCCATATTCCATTGCCTCTTTCGCTGACATGAAAAAATCTCTTTCCGTATCTTCGGATATCTTTTTTATATCCCTACCTGTATGATGAGACAAGATTTCATTTAAGTTGTCTCTCATTCTTAAAATCTCGTTGGCCTGAATCTTAATATCAGTAGCCTGTCCCTGTGCACCACCCAAAGGTTGATGAATCATAATGCGGGAATTGGGCAGTACAATCCTTTTCCCTTTTTTACCGGCAGCCAGCAAAAGTGCTCCCATACTGGCGGCCTGCCCGATACAGACAGTTGCCACATCAGGCTTTATATATTGCATGGTATCGTAGATGGCAAGTCCTGCAGTAACCACTCCGCCCGGAGAATTTATATAAAAACTGATATCCTTTTCAGGATCTTCCGACTCCAGAAATAAAAGCTGGGCAACGATAAGATTAGCAATTTCATTATCAATGGCAGATCCAACAAAAATGATTCTGTCCTTTAAAAGGCGTGAGTAAATATCGTAAGCACGCTCTCCCCTGTTGCTTTGTTCAACAACCATTGGAATTAGAGGCACAATTCAACTCCTTTAATTTTTAACTTCCTATGCTCATTTGTTTAAAACAACCCATTGTTTTATTTTTCTGATGCATCCTCGGTTTCAGTTTTTACGTCAGCAGCAGCATCCGGTTCAACATCGGTCAGACTGCCTTTATCTATTATAATATCAACAGCCTTTTTTTCAAGTTGAGTATGTTTATAATATGATAGTTGTGTCTGATCCCTGTTAAAATAATTTTTAACAGCTTCAACAGGCGCATTCATTCCAATAGCCATTTCCTGAAAACTTTTTTCAAGTTCTTCATCTGTCAATTCAAGCTTTGTCTGGCTGATGATTTTACCCAGGATGATATGTCTTCTCGCCTGTTTTTCAGCCACATCCCGGTACTGGGTCCTAATAATATCTCCGCTCAAACCGACTTCTTCCAGGCTGGTATTATTCGCAGCATAAGCCTGTTCTGCTTCCATAATAATACCATTGAGTTCTCCTTCAATCATTGCTTCTGGAACTTCAAAATTGCATTTTTCTAACAGGTTTTGAAATATCTGTTCAGAAAGTTCATGTTTTACTCTCTGGGCATATCCTTTTTCAAGGTTTTGCCGGATAGATGCCCTGACCTCATCCAGAGTCTCAAATTTTCCCAAGCCTTTAACAAGGTCATCATTAATTTCAGGGAGAATTTCTTCCTGAATTTCTTTTAATTTAACCATATAGACAATGGTTTTACCTTTCAGGTCATCAATATAATAGTCCTCTGGATAGGAAACTTCAATTTCAAGATCCTGTACCGGAATTGAGCCTATCAGCTTGTCAGAAAATTCTTTGGGCATGACACTCCGTTCAATGCCCATAAGATAATTTTCAATCTTGGGCGTTTTATCAAAAGACACCCCATTTAAAAAGCCTTCATAATCGATGAGGACAAAGTCATTGACCTTTACCGGACGTGCTTCTTTTACGGTTTCCTTTTTTGCCATAGTTTTCTGAATCATGAAAATCTGACCTTCTATCTCAGCATCAGACACTTCATATTTTGTCTTTTTCAAAGAAAGACCTTCGAAATCGATATCCTCAAGTTTTGGTTTTATCTCCACCGTAATATCAAAGGCATATGCTTTTTCAGGATCTAATTCTGGCGGATCCAATTGAGGGCCTCCGACGATATCAAGATTATGCTCTTTTATGGCATCAAGAAATGCCTCCTGAATCAATCGAGGCGCCACCTCGGCGTGAACATCTTTTGAGAATCTGTTTTCCAGGACCTTCCGGGGAATTTTCCCTTTTCTAAATCCTTTTACATCCGCTTTTTTTTTTAACTCGTTATACGCTTTATCGAGTTCTTTGGTAACGGCCTCTTTGGGAATTTCAAAAGAAAGCACTTTTTTCACACTGCTTTTGTCTTCAATTTTTATCTGCATGTCACCGTCCTGTAATGAATCCTTTTCAATTGAATAATATTTAAAACACTATTATAAATAACCAAAAAAATTGTAATATATTAATTACATTGCATAACAATAGTATTTCACAAAGTTTGCTAAAATAACTCTATTCAAGAAAACTGTCAAGAAAATTGCCCCGAATCAACAATATATACATGCTGCTTCAGTAAGTGGAACAGATGAAAAACGCACTTGATTAATATAGTTTCTTATCTTTGAGCCAATTGATCTGTATGTTGAAAAAACATTGCTTTCTTTTTTAAAAGGGCTTGCCATAAAAATTTGAAAATGATATTTAAAACGGTCATGTCCGATGAGATAGACGGGGCGTAGCGCAGCCTGGTAGCGCGCCTGCTTTGGGAGCAGGATGTCGGAGGTTCGAATCCTCTCGCCCCGACCA
>JFJP01043884.1_pt1 | contig 11776 bp, 10 predicted proteins | sample 431651 | NCBI WGS metagenome assembly JFJP01 (sample SAMN02602958, study PRJNA72255) | Microbial mat metagenome, whole genome shotgun sequencing project. | biome: fresh water; feature: sink hole; material: water; isolation source: purple microbial (photo- and chemosynthetic) mats found in... | reverse complement strand
ACTGTTCAACTTCCTCATAACCAATATGTAAATCCATCAATTGCTTGCCCCATGCTGCCCATTTCCAAAAATCGCTATAAAATGGCAAACGAGGAAATTCGCGCTTTAGGTTGAGTTCGTATTTTTTTCTGTATGTAGGATGGTGAAGCACCGCGTAGGTATAGTGAAAAATGTCGGTTTTGGTGATAGAAACTTGTGCAAAATGATGTTGGAATTGTTCTAAGCCCCAATCGGTGATATTTTCTGTTCTATTGCCCTGTTTATCGTAACGGTAGAGCGGAATGCACACCGAGCCACCATGCGGCATAATATCGGGTAAACAGTTGATAGACAAAGCAGAAAAATACGAATTATACCCTCAATGATTTTTTGTCAACACATCGTTCAACACAAAATCGGCATAAAATTCTTTTTTGCAGAATGGGCGATACTGAATTTTTGTATAAACATTGGGCGAATAGGTAAGTTGAATTTTTCGTAAGAGTTTGTTTTTCAAATCTCTACTCCACTTTATAGAATAATTGAGCGTATCGTTGATTTCTTTGATATTTTTCTTATCTTTATGAATTTCAACATCTTGATTGTATTTCTCAATAAAAAATTCCATTTTATTTTTCAGATTTTCTTTATCCCAATCCATTACCCACTCATCGCGGTTGGTGGCTACTCCGTTGGTAGCAAGCTCAAAAACCGAGTTTGGGTTGTTTTTATCGTACAAGGGCAATAAAGTATGAAAATCGTTGTTGGTAAGCTCCAGCCAGTTGTTTTTGGCATCGGGAACGATGCTTTCAAATGGAATTTGCTCAAAACGAGCAGATTGCAAATAATCTAACTTCTCACGCGATGTACCTTCTTTGAAAATGCTGGTGTATTTAATTTGAGCCTTGTTTTTTTCTATTTTCGAATCATTCAAATCAAATTTTTCTTTTTTTACAAAAAATGAAATAGCAACTCCTGTCATTATATTAAACACATTGCCTTTGGCTTGCTCAGAGCGCGAACGAATATCTCCGTTCAAGTCCACAATATACGCATAATCAAATTCTCGTTCAATGGTTTTGCGAAAACCATCGAAAGTGCGACTATCTATAAATGAGCGATTTGTGATAAATGCAATGATGCCGTTATGGTCAATTCTGTCCATTGCCCAACGGAAAAAACGGGCGTACATATCGTACAATTTGGTTTTTTGTGCCGTACTTTGCTTGATGTATGTATCCTTAATTCGCTTGTCAATTTCGGGGTATTCGCGATTTTTATTGTTGTCGTTTTCGCTCATCTGATTGGCATTGTAGGGCGGATTACCAATAATTACAGATATTTTTTGAGAATTTTGATTTTTAATTCGGGCAAGGTTTTCGGTGGTCATTCCAAACAATTTTGTTTGTTTGCCCACAAAGTCAAACCCCAGATTATCAAGAGTATCAACAAATACACTATTTTCAAACGGTTCGTATTGTTGCATTTTTTGTTGATAGGTAAATTCTATGTTGAGGTTGGCAATGTAGTAGGGCAAAATTGCCAACTCGTTGCAGTGGATTTCGTTTTTGTATTTGTGTTTCAGATATTGGGGCGGAATATGTTCAATAATTTCGGTGATAAAAGTCCCCGTTCCAGTAGCGGGGTCGAGTATTTGTACTTTCTTATCTGCCAGCGATGTATTAAAATGTTTTTCGAGCAGATAATCTGCACTTTCAACCATAAATTTCACAATTTCGTTGGGGGTATATACTACTCCCAAGCGGTCGGCTCCTTTGGGGTTGTATGCTTTGTAGAAGTTTTCGTAAATTACTTTCAAAAACGTTTGCTTTTCGTGATGATTGGCAATACGTGAGGCTTCGGCTTTAATTACCTTGTAATAATTATCCACAGCGGCAAGTGTATTGCGGCGAACTGCTCCGGTAAAAAATGTGTTCACAACATTTTCGAGTTCACGGGCAATATTATTTTCTCTGTGAAAATGACTATCGCCAAATACGGTATCAAAAATTTCGGCAGTAAGTATGTGTTGTATAAGCATTTCGCGAATATCGAAGGCGGTAATTTCAGGATTGATGCTTTCGCGGCATACCTCCCAAAATAGTTGGCGCTGCTGTGCAAACTCCCGATTACTTTCCTGTTCTGCAATCATTTTTCGCAGAGATTCAACAATATACGGAATATTTTCCTTGAATTTTTCAACTGCCGTATGAAATTCGATTATTTCTGGACGGACATATTCAACAAACTGACTTATAATACGATGCAAAAAATCTATGTCGTGCATACTTCCACGCATAACCTCTTCGCCTTTTTGAATGAGCACTATTTGTTCAGAATTTTCAAACAAAATATTGAACGTGGGATAGCCAATATCTATTTTTTTTTGAATTTCTTGGTTAAAATTATCTTTCGTGTCTTTACTTTCCCAATATCCGTACTCTAAAGTGTGGGCATCTTTTATGACTCCATCGGGGCGTAGGGAGGTGTTTTTTAGCTTTAGCTCATCAACTAAAGTCAAGTTTTTTGATGCGCAATACTCATCAAGCAAATTGGCAAACGCGCGGCGAATGTTGCTTTCGTTGTGTGTACCGCCAAAACGCTGAAATTGGCTTATTTTGTTGTAATAATTTTGAATTGCTTGCTTCGACATGATATTTTATTGATAATGAGTAAAATAATAGTAATCAACTTTGAGGTTCACGATGCTTGGGTGCTATAATTGGTAAAAAGTTTTCCATTTTCAAATTTTACCCAATCGGAGGTTCTGGGTGTGGTGAACCATGAATTAATTTTTACATTTTTGAAATGACTTTTATACCAACGAAATAGCTTTTCGCTTGTCTTAATAAAAGGTTCAGGCTTCTCTACAAATTCATTGTTTTCGTTCAAAAATTCAATTGTGTAATACAACCGTCCGGTTTTCATCATTTTTTCATCTGCTTTTAAATATGGTCGTCTAAATTCAATCAAAGAAGCATCAGAATCGTTAATGATATATTTTTGAAACTTTTCATAATATTTTGGGTTCAAACCTTTTAAATATTCCGGAGAAATTATCAACTTTTTACTCAATGTACCTTCCAATAACGATTGAAGCTGAACAATTTCACTCGTAGGCATTTCAGACTCAATAGCAATCAAGCCCATTTCCTTTATTTTTGCATCTAATTCTCTGATGTCGTCGGGCATCATAAAGAAATTTATTTGTCGTCCCATGATTTTCGGTACATTATGATTTGTTTGCTACAAAAATACGGAAAATTTACATAAATGTTGTAATTTTACTTCAAAATGTCAAACATTATAAATCACTGATTATGAGCAAGAAATTTGCAGTAGTACTATCGGGTTGCGGTGTTTTCGATGGCGCAGAAATACACGAGGCAACCCTTACATTGTATGCCATTGCCAAGCAAGGCGCAAGCTATGAGATTTTTGCCCCCAATATTTCGCAACACCATGTAATAAACCACCTTACAGGAACAGAAATGAACGAAAGCCGCAACGTACTTGTAGAGTCGGCTCGCATTGCCAGAGGTAAAATTCGGGATTTGAATCAATTCAAAGCCGAAGATTTTGATATACTGATATTTCCGGGGGGATTTGGAGCAGCAAAAAACCTTTCGGATTTGGCATTTAAGGGCGCAAACTGCACCGTGAATACCGATGTGGAAGTGGCAGTAAAAGCAATGGCTGCTGCTGGCAAACCCATTGGAGCACTTTGCATTGCACCCGCTGTAATAGCCAAAATTATTACTGGAGTAGAAGTTACCATTGGCTCAGATGCTGGAACGGCGCAAGCCATAGAAGCTATGGGCAGTACACACACCCTCACCACACACGGCGAAGTGGTGGTTGACAAAGCACACAAAGTAGCCACTACACCCTGCTATATGCTCAATGCCACCATTTTAGACATTGCTACAGGAGCCGAAAATGTGGTAAACGAATTGGTGAAATTAAGTATCTGATTTCTTTTATCAGAATAAGGTGAAAGTCTGCTAAAAATTGAATTTAGCAGACTTCCAACTCATCGCATTTCAATTTCAAACAATTAATTCTGCACTTGTTTTGTTTGTGTAAATTTAAAACATATTTTTGTTACACTTCATATTGTAATAATTTTAATAAGAAATAGAATGAAAGAGGTTAATGCCCCATTTGAAAATGCAATTGTTGCCACTACACACGAATCAAATTATTTGATGCATAAATATTGGGCTCGAAAGCCAGCAAATGTAATCAAAGAGTACATAAAATATTTTACAAACGAAAATGATGTTGTTTTGGATCCATTATGATTTATCTCCCACCGCAAAGTTTATTGCAGAAAATACGTGTAAAAATATTGACATTGATAAATTTCAAAAATTGTTTGATGAACTTTATAATAAAGTAAACCAAAATACTGAAAAATATTTTACAGTAAAATGCGATAAATGTGGAAATAATGCAACTATTACACATACAATTTGGGAAAGGGACAAAAAAACAGAAAACGAACAAATTGTTTTAGTAAAAACAATTTGTTCGCATTGTAAATCGAAACACGAACGAACACCCAGAAGTGAAGATATTAAAACATATAAATTAGCACAGAAAGACAAAATAACGAATTGGTATCCACAAACAGAAATGTTGACCAATGGTAGATTATTGGTAAAAGAAAAAATGCGGGTTTCAGATTTGTTCAATAAAAGAGCCTTACATACATTAAGTAATATTTGGTACGAAATTGAGAATTTAGAAAATTCACCAGAAAAGGATATTTTAAAATTTACATTCACATCCACCATCGCCCAAGCGAGTAAATTAGTGCCTGTTTATTCCAAAAAAGGAAGAGAAAATCAAGTTGGCGGTTGGACAATACCCGGATTTTGGCTTCCCGAAAAATACTGCGAAGTAAATGCTCTGAACTGCTTTATTGAACGATTTAAGAAAATTAAACGTGGAAAAGTTATTAGTAACAATAATACAAATAATATTAAATGGAACGTAGAATCTGCGTTTAAAATTACGAACATAAATTCAGATTCAATTGATTACATTTTTACAGACCCGCCATACGGAGATTCTGTACCTTATTTCGAATATCAAATAATTTGGGCAAGTTGGTTAAAACATTCATTAGATTACGAAAACGAAATCATTATTAGCGATTCAAAAGAAAGAAATAAAGATATTCACAACTATAAAAATTTACTTCGTTTAACATTTCAAGAACTTTTTAGAGTACTAAAACCAAACGGTTGGCTTACTGTTACCTTTCACAACAGTCATATTCAAGTTTGGAATGCCTTAATATCTTCAGCGCAAGAGGCTGGATTTGTGTATGGTAACGATTGTTATGTACTCACTGGTCGAAAATCGTCGAACCAACTGCTCAGAAAAGGAGGAAGTATGACCGGTGATATTTATATAAACTTTCAGAAAACGATAAAAAAACAAAAAAATATTGATGCAAATCTGCAAGATGTTATAAAACAAATATATAAAGAATGTGAAAAAATTATAATTGAAAGAGGAGGGACTGCAACAACCGACCAATTAGCGAGAGGAATACTAATGAATCTTTCAAAACACAACTTATTTGAAAAAGTGCTTGATTTGAAAATTTCGGATATACTTAAAGATGAATTTGTTTTCGATAATAGTTATAACGTGTGGCATCTTAAAGAGAATGAAGAGGCAAGATTGCATGAGTATATTCCTCTAAATACACGAATAAGCGCAGTTATTGATAGTGTTTTGGCAAAGAAAAAAGAACATGGTTTTGTTTTAGACGAATTTCTCGTACCTATCTTCACCCGTTATAAAAATGGAAGAACTCCCGATTCGAAAGATATAAAAACAATATTAGAAGAAAAAGCATTCGAAAAGAATGGTAAGTGGTATCCTCATCAAAAAGAAGAGCTTTTCAATATAGATTATTCTACTGAATATGAGATTAATAAAGATGAATTAATGAAAATTGAAAATGAGCATAATTCAATCATTTATCAACTCGCAGTTATTGGACTTAAGCTAAATTACCAAATTTGGATTGGAGAGAATGAGAAGCGTAAGACAAAAGAATTAAAAAAAATTTCAATACAAGATTTAAGCATTGCAGGGATTAGTGAAAAAGCAATTAGAGATAGTCGAATAAATCAAATTGATTTAATTTGGTTTAACCCCGATAAAGGAGAATACCTGTTGTTTGAAATTGAAAATTCGACACGAATGGTTAATTGTATTCCCCGTCTTGCAAACCTTACCGAAAAACTTCCACACCTGCGAGTTCCAATCTACATAGTAATACCCGATAGTTTAATAAATAAGGCTATTAACTCTTTCAATGACCCATCGAATAATAAATTAATAGCAAGCGATAGATATTTAATCAAATACTCCACTTTATTTGACAATTTAGACCTTATCGAAAATAAAAAGATTGATATAAAAAACTTCTTAGGTGCAATAGCCGAAAGAATTTAATTATCTCATTGTACTATTCAAAACTTAATGTGTATCTAACTGAAAACTCAGAAGATTTACATAAATAAATATAAATCATTGAATTTTAATCATATAAGGAATATAAGAACATATAAGATTTTCATCTTTTTTCTTATATGTCCTTAAATGCCTTATATGGTTGAGTTTTCAAAAAATCTTCTGAGTTTTCAGCTAAAATAGCTCAAATTCAATTATTTGCAAAGCCGCCAATGGGTGGCTTTTATTGTTTCAAATAATGCGTTGCTTCTAAGTAAATGGCTTTGAGCGAAAGCAATATATCTAAAAAAAAGTAAATGGCTGCCACCATTATTGAAACAATGGATAACAGGAACAGGAAATAACCAATATATTTCAAATCGTACCCCAATAAACTCATAATCACAAGGTTAGCAATAATGGAGCTACTGGTAAAAATACTCACAATAATTGACGCTATGGAGGTTTGCAGCAATTTGCTTCGTTTGTAGAGAATTTTTATCTCGTTTATTTTCTCCTCTTTACGGGGTGAATTGGGGTTGTCGAGGTCGGTAACTAAGTGGCGGCTACGGTCAACAGTGCGTCCTAAGCGGTTGGTGATAGTCAACAGCATTAAGCCCACTCCCGAAATGAGGGTAACAGGTGCAATACACGATTGCAGAAAAAATATAAATTCTTTTGTTGGTTCCATATTTCAACTTTTAAATGATTGTATTATAGTATATTAAATGATATTTATTTCAATTCGTCTTCCATTTCTTTCCGTATAGCTTCTTTCAGTACTTTGTATCCTTCTTTGTTGAGATGTACATAGTCGGAGAGGAACAGTTCTTTGCGCATTTCTCCGTTTTCGTTAAGCAATGGGCTTGCTATGTCTATGTATTTCACAAAGTTGTACTTTTTTTGGAATGTTTGTAAACTGTCGTTTGCGAGCTTCATTTTATCCCAAAATTTTTTCCTTCCCGGACTGGGTTTTATAGATAGGATATAAATTTGGGTATTGGGCAAAACGTTGTGTATCGAGTCGATTATTGAGCGGCAAGTATCTACAAATGCGAGGGGGTCTAAACCAGCGGCAATGTCGTTGTCGCCTTCGTAGAAAACAATTTTTCGGGGCTTGAGTGGCAAAAACAATGTGCGAAAATTGCGTAGCACATCAACCGCTTCTGACCCACCAAATCCACGATTGACCACATTCATCGGCTGAAGGTCGTCTTCCAATGTAAACCACTTGGTGATGGTAGAACTTCCGGTAAAAACTATAGCATTTTGTTTCTCAGGGCGATAATCGTCGTAAACGGTAAAACGGCGCATATAATCGGCAAAGCGCACCGATGAGGTGTATTTGTAGCGAATGTTGACAAAACTGAGGTCAATAATTTCAAAAAAAATAGAATCAATAAAAATATGCGGTGTAATGTGTTGATTAACTTTATTGGCAATATTCCACACAAATTTTATACTTGCGCCCATGCTATCGGGCTGCAAATGCGCCTCAGCCAATAGCTTATTGTCGTTGAAAAGCATTACGTGCTTGCCAATGTACGACGAATCGGCAAGTAGGTGAATAAAAGCCGTATCGAAATCCTGAATATAGCTTTTTACCGCAATGTTGTGGTCGTCTGCCGAATGTTGTGTCAATCGTACTCGTTTGAGCGAAAACGGATTGAGGTAGCTTTGTGTAAGATAATGCCACTCAACGGTTTGATTCCCCGAATTTTTGGCATCGGTATCGTGCACATACACTTGCAAACCAAACTCATTGCCCTCGGTGGGTACTATGCCCAAATTCGAAAACGGTATAAGTGTTTCGATGCTGTATTTTCCGTTTGTAAACTGCGATGCAACGGTGCATTGAATGTCTGTTTCGCGCAATGCCGATTTATTTCTATGGTCTATGGCTCTCATTCTGAGTTGTTTCGATTGCTTTGCCCAGCCCGGAGCTATAATCAACTGAATGGTATTTTGCACCCCCCACGCCTCCGACATAAAAATATCTACCGCATCGCCTTCCCAAAGTGTATTTCCCGATTTATCTTCCCAAGCCGCATCATCGCTTACGTCAACAAAAAGCAGCAAACCTTCAGTGCACCAAGCCATTCGCATTTTTGCCTGCAAATCGGCACGAGCCGGAACATTGCCGTACGAATTGGCAAAAAAACGTACCTCTGCGCCTTTATCTTCCCAATCGGTAGCTTTGCCATCTATCTTAATATCTGATAGATATGGAATATTCCACAAACGACCTTTGAGGCTATCGGGTACTTCAGCAAGTGCGTTGGGCGATTTTATTTCTGTAATATCGCCACAATTCAAAACGGAAAAACAAACTATCACCGAAAGTAAAAATATGGGCATAAATAATCTCATTTTGAATTACTTAGGCTGATTGTTGATTAAAAACTCTACCCAAGCATCAAAACCATCGCCTGTTTTCACCGATAGTTCAAAAAAATTCAAATTAGGATTCAACTGACTTGCATACGACTTAAATCGCTGAATATCAAAATCTAAGTAAGGCAAAAGGTCGGTTTTGCTAATGATGCAAACATCGGCAATCTGAAACATTGCGGGATATTTCACTGGTTTGTCGGCGTTGCCCACATTTTCGATAAACAAAATTGCCTTTTCCGAAATATCGCACATAGCTTGTTGTATTTTAGTTGTGATTACAAAAAGAAGCCAAAATTTGCCCGCTTTGCAAGCAAATTTTGGCTTATTGAAGCATGGATTAGAACAATTTCATATTGTCGAGAACGTCCATAACCGAGCGTACAGCTTTTGCCGATTCGTCGAGCATGGCTCTCTCTTCGGTGTTGAGATTGAGTTCAATAATTTTTTCGATACCATTTTTACCCAAAATAACTGGCACACCCAAATAAATGTCATTCATGCCATATTCGCCTTTTAGCAACGAGCATACCGGAAAAACTCTGCGTTGGTCGCGCACAATAGCCTCCACCATTTGAGCAGCAGCAGCACCCGGAGCATACCAAGCCGAAGTACCCATGAGTTTTACCAATTCGCCGCCGCCGTTTTTGGTGCGGTCAATAATTGCATTCAGTTTGTCTGCTTCTATCAATTCGGTAACCGGAATACCCGCAACTGTGGTGTAGCGTGGAAGTGGAACCATTGTGTCGCCATGTCCACCCAGCAACATTGCCTGAATATCTTTGGGCGAAACATTCAATGCTTCGGCAAGGAATGCACGATAACGAGCGGTATCTAAAATTCCAGCCATACCAAATACTTTCGAAGAATCTTTTTTCGAAGCCAAATAAGCCGTATATGTCATCACATCTAAAGGATTGGAAACTACGATGATAATGGCATCGGGCGAATGCTGCATAATGCCCTCCGTTACCGATTTTACAATTCCGGCATTGATAGAAATTAGGTCATCGCGGCTCATACCGGGTTTGCGTGGAAGTCCGGAGGTGATAACTACGATTTCGGAACCGGCAGTTTTTGAATAATCGTTTGTAACCCCAATTGTGCGCGAGTCGTACGACAAAATGGGCGCAGTTTGCCAAATATCAAGACTTTTGCCTTCGGCAACACCTTCTTTTATATCCAAAAGAATTATCTCGTTTGCAAGCTCAAGTTGAGCTATTACGTTTGCGCAGGTAGCTCCAACGTTGCCTGCACCTACCACTGTTACTTTCATAATAATTTGATATGTGTTAGTTAAACAATCAACTTTAAGATGGCTAAATTAGAAATTTTTGGTATAGCAAACAAAAATGAATCAAGTAAAAAAAAAGCAAAATCTTGTTTTATTGTTTTGTTGATTTTTTTTAGAAATGTGTTACGAAAATGACAAAATTAATCAACATCTTAGCAAAATTCGTTACCTTTGCTTTCGGAAAAAAAAACAGTAAATATTGACATCAACAACTGAAAACACAGAAGATTTTATACTACTCAACCATATAAGGCATTTAAGGGCATATAAGAAAAAAAATGTGTGTAAAATTTCGTACTAACACAGGCAACTGTATTTCGGTAGTGTTCAAAAAATAGCTCAAAATTGAAATTCTTATATGTCCTTATATTTCTTATATGGTTAAAGTACAAAGGTTTATAATTAGTTAAGAAAATCTACTACGTTTTCATATCAACAAATAAAAAAAATGAATAAAACTGCAAAAATTTTAGTAGCCGGAGCCGCCGGTATGGTGGGTAGTTCCATTGTACGCAAACTCAAAGAAAATGGATATACCAACATTGTGGGTACGTTTCGCAACCGCATGGAAGGTTTTGAGGAAGGGGTAACTTACACGGCAATTGATTTTGTGTATCAAACCGAAACCGCACATTTTTTCAAAGAACAACAGTTTGATTATGTGTTTTTGGCAGCAGCCAAAGTGGGTGGAATTGTGGCAAATAACCTTTACAGAGCCGATTTTATATACGATAATCTGCAAATACAAAACAACATCATTCACCATAGTTATTTGAACGGAGTGAAAAAACTGATGTTCCTCGGCAGTTCGTGCATCTATCCGCGCAATACGCCTCAGCCCATGACCGAAAACAGCTTACTCACTGATATACTGGAATATACCAACGAGTCGTATGCGTTGGCAAAAATTGCCGGAATCCGTATGTGCGAAAGCTACAATTTGCAATACAATACCAACTTTATAGCCGTTATGCCCACCAATCTGTATGGCGAATTGGATAATTTCGACCTCGAAAAATCGCACGTACTTCCCGCATTGATTCGCAAAATGTATCTTGCCAAATGCCTCGAAACCAATCAATTAGATAAAATACAGAACGATTTCCGTAAGCTACCATTCAAAGGATTGAACGGCACACAAAGCACCGAAAATGTAATGCAAGGCTTGAAAGATATTGGTATTGAGAAGAATACAGAAACAAACCATGTTACCCTGCGCCTGTGGGGAAGCGGAACTCCTATGCGCGAATTTTTACACGCAAACGACCTTGCCGATGCCTGTGTTTTTTTGATGGAAAATATTGATTTTGAAGATATTCTCAGAACGGAGTACAACATACACGACAGAAGCGAAATTCATAACCGCGAAATTCGCAACCTCCATTTCAACGTGGGTACAGGCAAGGATATGACCATAGCGCAGTTGGCAGAAATGATACGAAACATAGCCGATTTTGAAGGCACAATTGAATGGGACACCACCAAACCCGATGGCACACCCCGAAAGCTGCTAAGTGTAGAAAAATTAAACAGTTACGGCTGGCAACCCAAAATTGGTTTCAAACAAGGAGTAACAGAAATTTACCAAAATTACACTCAACTGATAACTCAGAAGATTTTTTGATACCTAACCAT
>JFJP01040158.1_pt1 | contig 11776 bp, 12 predicted proteins | sample 431651 | NCBI WGS metagenome assembly JFJP01 (sample SAMN02602958, study PRJNA72255) | Microbial mat metagenome, whole genome shotgun sequencing project. | biome: fresh water; feature: sink hole; material: water; isolation source: purple microbial (photo- and chemosynthetic) mats found in... | reverse complement strand
AAAGAAAAAGGCAGCCACAGATCTTTTTCGGGAGATCCATTTTTTCAGCTGCACACGCATTACAACTCTCCCAACTGCTGAACCCGTTCTGCAACAGCTTATCATTATCGTCAGCGTCGGGATCAGACAGTAATGCTTACTGAAGCCCTCCCCTTCGCAGCTTTAAAATGGCTCTCTATTTCCGAAAAAGCTCTGAAGGCTCCTCGTCCAAACTACACAAACGGTAAAACATTCCATAAGACCTTTGGACCTTAGACCTTTAGACCATCAGACCTACAGACTCTCCAAAATAATGACCATTGTCCTTTATTAATTCCCGGTAATTCCTTAAAATTGCCTTTTCAAGAATCTATTGATGCCGCAGGGAGAGACAATCAAGCACGAAGGTATGGTTTTAAGGGTGCCGGGTGACGGAACAGCCGAGGTGGAGATTATCATAGCTGAAGCCTGCTCCGGATGTCATGCAAAATCAGTCTGCTCCGCCGGCAAATCAGACACCAGGATCATAATCGTGAAAAGCAATGACGCCATCAAGGCCGGCGACCGCGTAACAGTGGTGATGCAGTTATCGCAGGGCTTCCGGGCGCTGGCAATAGGCTATCTCCTCCCTTTCCTGGTACTTATTACGGCATTTGTTATAACAACAGCCGCAGGGGCAGGAGAATTAATATCGGCTTTGGCATCATTCGCCGCCATTGGTCTTTATTACCTGGCTGTGTGGATATTGAGAGATAAAATTGGAGAAAAGTTTGAGTTCAAAATAAAGGTCTGACAGATGAGTTCCATTGTTTTGCTGACTATCATCATGCTGAGTGCACTTGGACTGCTATCAGCAGTGATACTCTATTTCGTGGCGCAGAAGTTCAAAGTGGTTGAGGATCCGCGCATCGACCTTGTAACAGAGGCGCTCCCTGGTGCCAACTGCGGTGGATGCGGTTACACCGGCTGCCGCGCTTTTGCCGAGGTTTTAGTGAAATCGACCTCCTTCGAGGGGCTCAACTGCCCTGTCGGAGGTGCCGAAACCATGAGTAAAGTTGCGCTCATCCTCGATCGTCAGCCCCTGGCCGTGGAGCCGAAGGTTGCCGTGGTACGGTGCAACGGCACTCCTGATAACGCCGCACGCACATCCTATTATGACGGAGCCGTCAGCTGCCGTGTGGCCCATTCGCTTTACGGTGGCACTACTGGTTGCCAGTACGGGTGTCTCGGGTGCGGCGACTGTGTTGTGGCGTGCAAGTTCGATGCCATGTATATGGATCCGGTGACTGAGCTACCGGTGATCATCGATGACAAGTGTGTGGCCTGTGGCGCCTGTGTGAAGGCCTGTCCGCGCAATATCATCGAACTCCGTAAACGCAACAAGAAAGACCGCAAGATATTTGTCTCATGCGTCAACAAGGACAAGGGGGGGCCTGCCCGCAAGGCATGCAAGGTAGCATGTATAGGATGTGGTAAGTGCGTCAAGGTATGTCCTTATGATGCCATCACCATGGTTGACAACCTCGCCTTTATCGACTCCTTCAAGTGTAAGCTATGCCGCAAGTGCGTGACTGAGTGTCCCACAGGGGCCATCCTCGAGATCGGTTTCCCGGTGAAGGAGCAGAAGCCTGCTGAGCCTGCTGAAGCAGCAACGAACTGACAATTGACTAACCTGATAAATTCCCATAAAAGTGTTCAAGACATTCCCGAAAGGTGGCATCCATCCGCCTGAGAACAAGCTGACGGCCGAGAAGCCGATAGTTGTCCTTCCCCTGCCTCCGCAGGTGACTGTTCCCGTCTCGCAGCATATCGGCGCTCCGGCAACTCCAACGGTGGAGAAGGGAGCGGCAGTGAAGGCCGGACAGGTCATCGCGCAGGCGAAAGGATTTGTATCCGCCAACATCCATTCACCCGTATCAGGCAAGGTCAGTAAGATAGACACCCTGGTTGACACCACGGGCTACAAACAGACGGCGGTAGTGATTGATGTTGAGGGCGACGAATGGGTTGAGACCATTAACCGCAGTGAAGTCCTGGTGAAGGAGATCACCATGACCCGCGAGCAGATCATTGAGCGTTGTAAGCAGAGCGGTCTCGTTGGATTGGGAGGTGCCACCTTCCCGACGCATATAAAGATGACTGTTCCTGCAGGAAAGAAGTGTGACATGGTCATCATCAACGGTGTGGAGTGCGAGCCATATCTCACCTCAGACCACCGACTAATGTTGGAAAAAGGCGCCGAGGTACTGACCGGAGCGGCAATCATAATGAAGGCCCTGGGTGTTGAGAAGGTTGTAGTTGGCATTGAGGCCAACAAGCCTGATGCCATAAGCCATCTGACGGAACTGGCAAAGGATTTCAAGGGCATCACCATACAGCCTTTGAAGGTCAAGTATCCGCAAGGCGGTGAGAAGCAGCTGATCAAGGCATGCACCGGGCGCGAGGTTCCTTCTGGCGGCCTGCCTGTTGATGTAGGTGTTGTGGTCCAGAATGTTGGTACTGCCTTTGCGGTCTATGAGGCTGTACAGAAGAACAAACCGCTCATTGAAAGGATTGTTACAGTGACAGGTAAGGATGTTAAGAATCCCGGTAATTTCCGGGTGCGGATAGGTACGCCTGTAACAGCTCTGATAGAGGCTGCAGGAGGCATGCCAGAGGATACTGGCAAGGTGGTCAACGGTGGCCCGATGATGGGTAAGGCGCTGGCGATGACAGAGGTACCTGTCACCAAGGGTACCTCGGGCATCCTTCTTTTCCCGGCCGCTGTCTCGCGACGTGCGGAGGTCCTGCCCTGCATCAGGTGCGGCAAGTGTACATCAGCATGTGCCATGGGACTTGAACCGTGGCTGATATCCGTACTGTCTGAAAAGTCCATGTGGGAGAATGCAGAGAAGGAGAAGATCACCGACTGCATGGAGTGCGGGGCATGTGCGTATACCTGCCCGTCGAAGAGGCCGTTGCTTGACTACATCAGGCTGGGCAAATCAACGGTTATCCGCATGGCACGCGAACGAATTACGAAATAGCACAGAAGCGATATGAATAACATCCTTAATGTCTCCCCATCACCGCATCAGCAGAGTCCCGAGACGACGCGCAAGCTGATGTACGGAGTGGTAATAGCCCTTTTCCCGGCGCTGGCCTCGTCAATCTGGTTCTTTGGGATAGGGGCGATAATAGTAACACTCACCTCGGTGCTCTCGTGTGTCGCCGTAGAATATATCATCCAGAAATATATCCTGAAGATAAAACCCTCTGTAAATGACGGCTCAGCTGTTGTCACCGGGATATTGCTGGCGTTCAACGTGCCTTCGAACCTGCCGGTACAAATTATAATAATCGGGGCAATTGTCTCTATCGGTATTGGCAAGATGACATTTGGCGGGTTGGGCAGCAACCCGTTTAACCCGGCGCTGGTGGGAAGGGTATTCCTGCTGATCTCCTTCCCCGTGCAGATGACCAGTTGGCCTGTTCCCTCTGGTTTTCAAACTGGTTATTTCGATGCCGTTACCGGAGCCACCCCACTTGGCATAATGGGTGAGGGTATCAAGAATGGCGAAACGGTGGCAGCGCTGATGGAGAAGGTCCCGACGCATATGCAGCTCTTTTACGGGTATATGGGCGGCTCTATGGGGGAAATTGCCGCTGCGGCTCTGATCATTGGTGGCATATATATGATCTGGAGAAAGATCATTACGTGGCATATCCCGGTGTCAATATTGGTAACTGTGGCTCTCTTTACCGGTATTCTCTGGTTGGCAGATCCCACAAAACATGCCGATCCGGGCTTTCATCTGCTAACGGGAGGTTTAATGCTGGGGGCGATATATATGGCTACGGATTATGTCTCATCGCCAATGACCCATAAGGGGATGATCATTTATGGAATAGGAATAGGAGTCATCACGGTATTGATACGGACCTGGGGGGCCTATCCCGAGGGTGTTGCCTTCTCAATACTGATAATGAACGCCTTCGTCCCGTTGCTAAACATGTATTTTAAGCCGAACAGGTTCGGGAAGGAGGTGAAGAATGGCTAAGATGCCGTCGACACTTAGAAACATGGTGCTTTCGCTGACACTGATATCGGTGGTGGCATCGGCAGGGCTGGGATTCGCTTACGAGTTTACCAAGGGGCCCATTGAAGTTTCGCTTCTCAATAAGAAACTGGATGCAATCAGGACTGTAGTTCCGGAATTCACCAATAACCCGAACGATGAGATGTTCATGCTCCCGACGGGTGAGGGTGATTCACTTGAGGTCTATCCCGCGAAGAACGGTGAGGAGATTGTCGGTTATGCCGTTAAATCTTACACCAACAACGGTTACAGCGGTTTTATCGGGTTCATGGTCGGATTCACTCCTGACGGTATTATTTATAACATCAATATTCTCGAGCACAAGGAGACGCCGGGGCTGGGCACCAATATGGTTCCTGACGGTACACCGGAGAAGCCAGAGTTCAAGGACCAGTTCAAAGGCAAGGACCCGTCTGTCTTCGCCCTTAAAGTCAAGAAGGACGGCGGTCCGGTAGATGCCATTACTGCTGCCACAATCAGTTCAAGAGCCTTCTGTGACGGAGTTCAGCGGGCGTATAACACATTTGAGAAAGGAGGTCTGAAATGAACCAGATGCAAAACTTTACAAAGGGTTTCCTGAAGGAGAACCCGATACTGGTGCTGGTACTGGGCACATGTCCTACACTTGCTACCACATCCTCGGCGTTGAACGGCCTGGGGATGGGACTTGCTACTACCTTCGTGCTTATCGGTTCCAATGTATTTATAGCGCTGTTGAAAAATATCATTCCGGATAAGGTTCGCATACCTGCATTCATTGTGGTTATTGCCACCTTCGTTACTATTGTGGACCTTGTGATGCAGGCTTATGTTCCTTCGCTCTATGAAACACTCGGGATTTTTATTCCGCTGATAGTTGTGAACTGTATTGTGCTGGGTCGTGCCGAGGCGTATGCCAGCAAGAATACAGTCTGGTCATCGTTTGTTGACGGCGCAGGGATGGGTCTGGGATTTACCCTGGCGCTCGGTGTTTTGGGGGCGATACGCGAGATTCTTGGGAGTGGGTCCATTGCCGGATTCAAATTCATTCAAGGCGATGGCGTACTGGTCTTTATTCTTGCGCCGGGAGCGTTTATAGCCCTGGGATATCTGATTGCCATTGTGAACAGAATCAACAAAGCATAGGGAGGATAAAAAATGGAATATATTTTACTGATAATATCCGCAATTTTTGTCAACAACGTAGTACTTGCCCAGTTCCTGGGAATATGTCCGTTCCTTGGAGTATCGAACAAGGTTGGCACGGCAATGGGTATGGCGGGTGCCGTCACCTTTGTGATAGTTCTTGCTACGATGGCAACGTACCTAATTCATACTTATGTCCTTATTCCTCTGGGTATCACCTTCATGCAGACGATTACCTTCATTCTGGTTATTGCAGCGCTTGTGCAGATGGTGGAAATCATTCTGAAGAAGATCAGCCAGCCGCTATACCAGTCGCTCGGTATTTTTCTTCCTCTGATAACAACGAACTGTGCGGTTTTGGGAGTAGCGATTCTTGTCATCAAGAAGGACTACAATCTGGTCGAGGGGGTAGTATACGGAGGCGCAACCGCGATAGGTTTTGGTCTTGCCCTGGTGATTCTTGCCGGGATACGTGAGCAGCTTGAGCTGGCCAATGTGCCGGAGGGGATGAAGGGAGTGCCTATATCGCTTATTACTGCGGGTATTCTCGCCCTCGCCTTCATGGGATTTGCCGGGCTGGTTTAATAAGATAGATTCTATTATGGCCGTCACAGCGTCGCTGTGGCGGCTTTATGTTTAAGGAAATTCAGCGCTGCTATGGGCGGTTTCTCAAGGTTTTTCTGCATTAGCGTTGCCGTGACGATTCGCATGGAAACTGCAGCTTAGATGTACCCATTACTGTTTTCATAAACTTCTGCACCGATGTGGCGGCTTTTTATAGTTTACATGCCTTTAAGCGTCGCTCAGGCAGTTTTTGTTTTCAGCCATTGCAGAAATAATAAGGCGATTTTTATTTGTACAATAATATCAGTGCAGATTTGGCGGCTTTTTTGTTCATGGAATTTTGGAGCCGTACCCCTTGCATAAATCATTAAAATTATATAAATTTCCATGTTTGCATTTGTCACATCTTCTGTCAGTCCGTGAAAGTCGTTATATGTCAACCATGCAGAGTACTTTCAATGTGACTGACGAGGCGGAGTTTTATACCTGATAAAACCGTTAAGCGCTTTAAGAAAACTGCTCCCGAAGTGCAACTAAGTTCCAACCTATTGTCAATATGTTATTTACCCTTCTACCTTCGAAGTCAATTTTCACTATCCAGGTGCAGGTATCCGGCAAATAATTTATTGCCTGTTGATACCACTGTCGATGCTTTAAAATTGTTCATTAATTCTGGTACAAATATCAGGTCATCCCCTCATTCCTGGAGTAAACCGCTGGCAACTCTAAAGACTTTTGACTTTCGACTTTCAAGCTTCAGACAATCGGATCTCTTCCCTGGCAAGCAGGTCACATTCGGTACAACTTTCAACTTTCGACTTTCAAGCTTCAGACGCCAGGCTCTCTTCCCTGGCAGGCAGGTCACATTCGGTACAACTTTCAACTTTTGACTTTCAACTTTCGACTTTCAAGCTTCAGACAATCGGATCTCTTCCCTGCCAGGCGAGTTAAAACCATTAGTCAGGTTCAGACGGCAATAATTGCAATTGCGACTGCCTCAATTGGTGTATTAAAAGTCGGGAGTCGTCATTAGACTGGGCATTATTTACTCATCTTACCCTATCGAAAATGAAAAAAGCAGCGGATTCCGATGCATTGAGAGAGACCGATTCCGGTACAATGCGTGAAGCCGATTCCGGCAGTCTCCGTGATGGCTCTTCAGAGACACAGCGCGAGAGTGATTCCGTAGCCATGCGTGAATGCGACTCGGAGAATATGCGTAGCAGCAGTTCAGAGTCGATGCGCGAAGGCAGCTCAGAGTCGCTCAGAGAGGGATCCTCAGATAGTATGCGTGAGGCTGATTCCGATTCCCTCCGCAGTGTCAACCCTTCAGCAGGTGACACATGATTCGACTGAAAATGCAAGTGGCCGAGCTTATCAGTTTTTAAACATATTCGGTTGTCTTCCAGTGTTAACAAATGAACAACACTTTCTTCCGGGTGTTTTATCTGTGTTAATTGGATATAGGTATTTTGGCACATCAACAACTGAATTATGAATTTAAGAGGAGAAAAGTTCCACATAATAGATATAGCGGTTACCCGATGGATGTCGGCGAAAGGTTTGGTGCTGCTCCGCTTGAGCATCGGGATTATATTTTTCTGGTTTGGTTTCCTCAAGTTTTTTGAAGGTCTCAGTCCTGCCGAGGATATTGCTGTCAGGACAATCAGTACCATGACCTTTGGATTAATAGGTGACAAGGTTATATTGTATGGGCTGGCCACATGGGAGGTGTTGATTGGCATCGGTCTGATATTTAAAATCTTTTTAAGGGAAACATTGCTCTTGTTATACCTTCAGATGCTTGGAACATTCATGCCCATTTTTTTATTTCCCCGCGAGGTATTTCATATTTTCCCTATTTCTTTTACTCTTGAGGGGCAGTATATTGTCAAGAACATCGTTTTGTTGAGTGCCGGGATAGTTATTGGTGCAACAGTCAGGGGTGGCAGGCTGGTCCCGGAGGTAAGGGAGGCCGGTTCCGGAGATTAGTGAGTCTGTTCCCGGAGGTCAGGGAGTATGGTCCCGTAGGCCATGGAGGCTACTCCCGGAGATTAGTGAGTCGGGTCCCGGAGGTCAGGGAGTATGGTCCCGTAGGCCATGGAGGCTGGTTAGAAAAGCAGTATCTTTCAGATACACATGAACAAGTCTGGTTCAACTGATGCTGCATCGTCCAGCCCATTTTAGAAAGGACCAACTTCCAATTTTAGATGCTGATTTGCAGTAACCACATTGCTGACCATCGGTTCAGTAATTCTTTAAAGAAGTCCCATATTCCATTTTTAGACTCTGACTATATAGTTCCCCCGGTGACAAACACATTAGTATTTCCTTGTGAAATGACCCATTCCCATTTAGCAACGCAAATCTTACAGTTCCCCGGGTACTGACAAACAGTTCAGTAATTCATGTGAAAGAATCTTGTTAATTTTTACCACAGATCTTGAAGTAACTGTTTTTCTGCCAGACTGTTTACAGATTTCTTCTGAACGGACCCTTTTCCAATTTTCCCTGTTTTGGCAGTTCCCCGTTGCTGCGGAAATATTTTCGACACTTAAAATATCTCATTCCCCACCGAGGAATAAAGACATGAACACTAAAATCGCTGCATATTATGATCACAGTAATTGTCGAAAGGGTTGTTCACGACAGTGGAATTCGTGTCGCCCTCAAGTTCCCGTATGACCGGGATCTTACTGAATTTATTAAAAAACTGCCAGATGCCAGATGGAGTAATCGCTTACAGTGTTGGCATGTTGCTGAGGTTGAAAATATCGAAACAATACTCCTTGAGACGCTCAGCCGCCACGCATTTGTGGACTGTTCAGCTCTGCGAAGGAAGGACATGGCGGAGAGGATTAGAGACATCAGGGACGAACAGGGACGAAGGAGGATTATAGTTAGCCAGTCATCCCATTCGCCGTTTACCAGGGATTCAATTCAGGCGACTGACAGGAGTCCGGCTGCAACCAAGGGGTCAGGAATCCCCGCAGCATCACCGGAAGAGGAAGTTGCGTCAGGTCTTAGATCATCGGACAAGATCCCGATGACTACACCTGTAACTCCCCCTGGAACTATCCTTGATACTTTTACCGGTCGAGCGCAGGATGCAGCTGAGAATAATGTCCCTGCAACGGATCAGGAGACATCTTCTCAACCAGCAAGCGTAAAAATCCCCACGTTAGGCCAGAGGCATTATCAGGAGACAATCCCGGGGACCCGTTCCACAGATTTCCATGCAAATGTCGCTGCAGGCAGCCTGATAGCACCCACGAAAACCTCTACGGATACAACCCCAGGGTACTTTTCCCAACCACTTTCGGGCAGGGTCACCAGCAAGTTTCCAGGAAGTATTGACGACATCTGCAATCCCACTGTGGGAGTATTCATTAGGCTAAGTCAGGAGGCTGAATACGATCTCACAAGGTATCGCGGATGGCTGGAGTCGCACAGGTATTCGCCAAACACCGTCAGGACATATACAACAATGATGGAAGCATTCCTGAAATTCGTATCTCCGAAGGCAGCCACTGAATGTGAAGCAAATGATCTGGTCAGGATGGTCAATGAGTACATATTACCCCGGGGTCTCAGCTATTCATATCAGAATCAGCTTATAAGTGCCGTAAAGAAATTCTACAAGGAGATATGCCATGAGAAGATTGATCCTGGTACCTTCACCCGTCCCCGCGCCCGACATAAGCTTCCCAATGTGCTGAGCAAGGAGGAGGTCAAAAGGATTCTTGAAGCGCCGACGAATGAAAAGCACAGGGTCATGCTGAGTATTATTTACGGATGCGGGCTGAGGCGCAGTGAGGTCATCATGCTTGAACCGGACGACATTGACCGTGACCGTATGCTATTAACTGTCCGGCAGTCGAAAGGCTTTAAGGATCGTATCGTGCCTGTCTCGGCGAAGCTCGTTAAGATGGTAGACAACTATCTGGAGCGTTATCGTCCGGTTCTGTATCTTTTTGAGGGTCAGCGTCAAGGCGACCGGTACAGTGCGACGAGTGTGGAGAAGGTATTTACAATGGCATGTCAGAGGGCGGAGATCAAGAAAAAGATCACTCTTCACGGTTTGCGTCACTCCTATGCCACCCATCTGTTGGAGGCTGGTACGGATTTGCGGTACATTCAGGAGTTGTTAGGGCATAAGAGCAGCAAGACGACGGAGATTTACACCCATGTCACCGAGAAGAGCATTCAGAAGATCCGCACACCCTTTGATGATTTATAGCACCCTCATTCCAGGCCGTAATTTAAAAAGTTTTGTAACCGATTTTCGGCACCGAACGCTTCACGATAGGCATCAGGAAGGTTCAGCGGTACGGATGGGTCAGATCTGTACTTCTGGCCCTGGTTGGGCTTGTGACTTTCCAGGTGATACTGTTTATCTTCATAGGGAAAGGAGTTGTCATTGGAGCATCTGGCACAGTATTGATAATCTTCTCCAGTCTGACGCCGTAGGATGGTAAATATCCGGGAGATATTGAAACCAGAGCGGGCCGGATAAGCCAATATCAGACCAGTCCGGTACACAATATTGCAATACAGATCTATACTAACCATAGCGGAGCAGAGAAGCGCAGGGTTGACCAAACCATACCAAATCAAACCAGGATAAGGAGTTATTATCGGAACGAGTATTAATTTTTCAATAAAGATTCTCTATAAAAGATATCCTTTTTAATGAATCTGTTTCAATCCGGTAGAAATTATGAAAAATATATATATTTCAGTAGTGCCCCAGAAAGCGGTTAGCTTAGATTACAAAGGCATCAACTCAACTGAACTCTGAAACATTAACAACGACGAATCACAAGGAATTCAACAATTTGTAAAAACCATTACTGAATCATATTAAAATAGTTTAATAGAGTAAGAACTACAATCATATAATGAAACTCAAGTTAAAGATTATTCTGGTTCTTTTTGTTATCAGTTCTCCAGGCTGGACTCAGGGGATTGAAGACAACTTAAAAATTTTGAGAGTACTCACCTTCAACATATATCATGGGGCGACGATGAAAGGTGATTTTGACGTAGATTACATTGCCAATATTATTCGCAATGCTGATCCTGATCTGGTCGCACTTCAGGAAGTTGACTTCCTCACAAAAAGGGCAAGAGGTTACGATTTAGCCACTGAGTTGGGTTGGAGGCTCAAGATGGTACCAATTTTTGCGAGGGCGATGGATTATGATGGTGGCGAGTATGGAGAAGCGATTCTGTCGAAACGCAGTTTTATAACCACAAGAAATGTTCCCCTTCCTTTTTCAGAAGATCGTGAGCCCCGGACGGCATTAGAGGTTGTCACGTTATTACCATCGGGTGACACTATAGGATTTATCGGCACTCATCTTGATCACACAGGTGATGATACCGACAGGATACTGCAGGTTAAGGTGATAAATGATGTTTTTGGTCAGGGCCGGTATCCCTCTATTTTGGCTGGGGATCTGAATGCCATTCCAGGGAGCATTCCCATCGGGATTCTTGAGAAGTCTTGGGGTGCCTCCTACGACAGGGATACCCCTGCTCCCACCTACCCTTCCAGCGATCCCACCAAAAAGATTGATTATGTGATGTTCCGGCCGGCTGGCCGGTGGCGGGTTATCTCCACGGAAGTCATTCAGGATTCGGTAGCCTCTGATCACTGTGCTTACCTGGTCGTTCTTGGGTTTAAGTGATCCACCAGAAAATTCAGGTCACGTTCATCTGAACCCACAATTCTCACGTGATATATCAATCACCCCCACCACCACAATAACTCCCATTTTCACCAAATATGCACACCTTTCCTACACATATAAACAAGTTAGGGCCAATAGCTCCGGTCAATAATGTGAAGTAAAAATTGGGGGGCAAGCATTCCGTCCCGCTCCTATCAGTCTTGCCCTAGCGCCGTAACTTAGAAGGAAAGAATTCAAAGAGAAAAATAAGTATAGATCTAGCACGACTCTCTATTACCCCCCAACTCAGCATTAGTCCTCCGCTTCTTGGGACATATTGAGACCTTTGGGTGT
>JFJP01010514.1_pt1 | contig 11776 bp, 6 predicted proteins | sample 431651 | NCBI WGS metagenome assembly JFJP01 (sample SAMN02602958, study PRJNA72255) | Microbial mat metagenome, whole genome shotgun sequencing project. | biome: fresh water; feature: sink hole; material: water; isolation source: purple microbial (photo- and chemosynthetic) mats found in... | reverse complement strand
GGCTGGCCCGCCGCTCGCGCTTGTTGGCGCTCGAGGGCGGGTTCAGGCCGTGCTCAGCAGGGCGTCGAGCGAACGCAGCATGCTCTGGAGGTCGATCGGCTTGGTCCAGTAGTCGTCGAAGCCTGCCGAGAGCGCAGCGTCGATCTGCTCGCGCATCGCATCGGCCGAGAGCGCCACGCAGCGCAGGCCGCGCAGCGAGGGTCGGGCACGCAGCAGCTGCAGCAACTCGGTGCCGTTGATGTCGGGCAGGTTCATGTCGATCAACATCAGGTCCGGCGCCTGCGCCCGCGCAAGAGCCAAGGCCAGGCCGCTGGCGCCGTCGCCAGCGATCTGCAACTCCCATTGCGGACGGGAGCGGAACAGCTCTTCGAGCAGCACCTGGTTCAGCGGCTCGTCCTCGACGTAGATCACGCGCCGCAGCGGCTGCGCCGCGGGCGCCGTGGTCGAGTCCGTCGCCTGCGGATTCGGTGCGGTCTCTGTCTTCGCCGGCTCCGGGCAGGGGACGAAGTGAAGGCTGAAGGTGGAGCCCGCGCCTGGCTGGCTGCGACCCTCGAGGCGGCCACCCATCGCGTGGGCGAGCTGCCGTGCGATCACGAGGCCGAGGCCGCTGCCGTCGATGCGCCGTTTCTCCGCGTCGAGCCGCTCGAAGGGCTGGAACAGCCGCGCGAGCTCCTGCGGATCGAGGCCGGTGCCGTGGTCGTGCACGCAGACACTGACCTCGTTGTCGGCCGTGTCGATCGACACCGCGACGGGATGCCCCGGCTGGCCGAAGTTGATCGCGTTGGTGAGCAGACTCGTCAGCACCTTGCGGATCGAAGGTGCATCGCCGAGAGCCCACAGTCCGGTGGGTGGCGGCAGGGCGAGTTGCACGCCCTGCGCTTTCGCGAGCGGTGCGACCTGGGCCGCGCCGTCGCGCAGGACGGCGTCAAGGTCGACCGGTCGCAGGCTCAAGCCGAGTTCGCCGCTTTCGAGCTGGGTGAGCTCAAGGATCTTGTCCACCAATCCGAGCAGATGGCGCCCGCCCCGCTCCACGCCGGCCAGGCGGCGCGACTGCTCGCCCGCGAGCGGCTGCGCGCGATCGATCGCCATCAGCTGGGTGAAGCCGAGGATGGCGTTGAGCGGCGTACGCAACTCGTGGCTGACGCGGGACAGGAACTCGGTCTTGGCCCGGCTTGCGTTTTCCGCCGCGACCTTCGCCCGCTCCAACTCGCTGGCCGTCTGCTGTTCGTGGACGTCGCGGCAGATGCCGATCACGCCGGTGGTGCGTCCGTCGGCATCCGCCGTCGGGCGCACCACGAACTCCAGCCAGCGCAGCTGGCCGTCCGGGCGGCGGATCCGGTAGCGGCCCTCGAACGGCACGCCGCTGCCGAGGACCCGTTGCACGTCGGCGGCGACGGCGTCTCGGTCCGCCGCGTCGATCTGGGCCAGCCAGTCGGCCGGCGTGAACCGTTCCTGCGGGAAAGGCAGGCCGAGGTTGGCGCAGGCCAGGGGGTCCAGCTCCATGCGGTCGTCCGCGAGGCTCAACTGCGCGATGCCGATCCCCGCGGCGCTGGATGCGAGCTGCCAGCGCCGTTCGTACTCCCGCAGCGCCGCCGCGGTGGCCTGCCGCTCGGTGACATCGCTGCTGTAGCCGTGCCACAGGGTGCTGCCGTCGGGCAGCCGGGCCGGTGTGGCGACCGTCTCGAGCCAGCGCCATTCGCCGTCGGTGCGGCGCAGCCGGTAGAGCAGGCGGATCGGCACCAGCCTCGCGGTGCCGTCGGCGATCGTCGCGAACAACGGACCCAGGTCGTCGGTATGGATCTGCTGCCAGAACAGATCCGCATCGATCATGAGTGCCTCGGGCGTCAAGCCCGAGAGTCGCGTGACGCCTTCGCTGACAAACGGGAAACTCGAGCGCCCGTCGGCCAACTGCTGGAAGGTGTAGAGCGCGCCCGGGACATTGGCTGCCAGCTGCCGCAGCAGCGTCTCGCTGTGCCGTGCCTCTGCCTCGGCAGCCAGCACCGTGGTCACGTCGCGTGCCGTGCCCCGAAAGCCCGCGAAGCGCCCTGCGGCGTCGAGCACCGGCACCGCGCTGTGGGAGGCGTAGATCGCGCCCCGCGGCGTGTCGATGCGGGTGAGCACGCGCGAGAAGGCCTGCTGCTTATCGAGCACCTGGCGCACGGTGGCCGAGTCCGAGCGCGGCCGCCCGAGGGGATCGAGCAACTCGCGGTCGATCAGCGGCTGGCCGATCCTTGGGCCCGCCCGCAGACCCGTGGCGGCCTCAAAGGATTCCGACAGCCACAGCAGGCGGTGCTCGGCGTCGCTTTCCCACAACCAGTCACCCGACGCGCGTGCGAAGTCGAGCACGCGCTCGCGCTCCCGAGCTGCCGCGTGCAGGTGCCGCCGCGACTGGAGGAGTCCTGCTGCCGCCAGCCCCAGCTGCTGCAGCGTCTCGCGATCGGCCGGGGTGAGCGTGCGCGGCCGTCGGTCCATCACGCACAGCGTGCCCATCGGCAGACCGTCGATCAGCAGGCTCTGCCCGGCGTAGAAGCGCATCTGCAGGCCGCCGACCACGGCAGGATGATCGATGAAGCGCGGGTCTAGCAGGGTGTCGGGCACCTCGAGCAGCCCGTCCTGCAGGATCGCATGCGCGCACATCGCGTCCTCCCGGGGCAGCGAGGGCGAGACCGGACCATGGCTGGCGCGGGCCCAGCGGCGGTGCTCGCTGACCACGGTGATCGCCGCCAGCGGCATGTCGGTCAGCCGCGCGGCGCAGGCGGCCAGCGCGTCGAGCCCTGCCTCGGGCAGCGTGTCTTCCAGGGCGAGCTGACGCACCAGCGCCAGCCGTTCGGCTTCTCGCGGATGAAGTGCGGGAGGTGTGGCCATGGCGATCCGCACCGATTGTGGCGTTGCAGCACGGTAGTGACGCAGGCCCGTCGAGTGGATGAGTGCTCGCGCCGTGAAGCACTCGGCAAGGCAAGCCGCCGATCAAGCGCTCGGCGGCTTTGCCTCGGCTGCGATCCCCGCTGTCGCGGGGCCCCTCTCCGCAGGGCTCAGCCGCGCTTGAGGCGTCGCTGCAGGAAGTCCAGGCGGTCCTGGCCCCAGAAGATCTCGCCGTCGACCACGTAGCTCGGAGCGCCAAAGACGCCGGCGTCGATGGCGGCTCGCGAGTCGGCTTCGTAGCGTTCGTCCACCGTCTGCGAGCGGGAGGCCTCAAGCCTCGACGCCGGCAGTTCCCGCTCGACCAGCGCGGCTGCGAGCACCGCCTCGTCGGCGATGTTGCGGTCGTGCACCCAGACCGCGCGCATCAGCGTGTCGGCCAGCGCCATCGCGGCGTCGGTGCCGTCGTGCATGTCGACGGCGATGATCAACCGTGCAGCGTCGTCGCCGTCGACCGGGAAGTACTTCGGCTCCGGGCTCAGCGGCGCATGCAGCCATTCGCTGAAGCGCTTGAGCTCCACCAGCCGGTAGGCCTGGCGCTGGGGAGCCCGCTTGCCGACCGGGAGTCCTCCCGAAACCGGGAACACCCGGCCGCCCAGGTCCACCGGCAGCACGCGGATCGTCGCGCCGGCGGTGCGGGCGATGTCCCAGAACCGCAGGTGACCGAGATAGCTCCAGGGCGACTGGGGCGCAAAGTAGTAGTCGACGGTGAGCGGCATGGTCGGGCTCCTGGGAAGCGGGGACGGAGAACCCCGAGGGTAGCAAGCATCGGTCGATGCCGTCGGAGCCGGCCCGCCGCTCACCACGGCCCCGCCGCCACGTCTCAGGCTGAATCACTTGCGGCGCCCGCCGTCAAAGGCACACCCATGTTTGATCGATCTTTGTCAACTTACGCTCGCAGGATAATCTAGCTAATACTGGCATAGAATCTGTGCCATGGATCCTGTCCGCAACCCTTACGCACCGGGCGCCGGTACGCCTCCGCCCGAACTGGCCGGGCGTGACGACCTCCGCGCGATGGTGCGGATCTCGATCGAGCGCCTGCGCCTAGGCCTGCCTGCCAAAAGCGTGCTGATGGTTGGACTGCGCGGTGTCGGCAAGACGGTTCTGCTCGACCGCATGCGCGACGACGCGGAAGCGGCCGGTGTGCACACCTTGCGGATCGAGGCGCCCGAGGGGAGGTCGCTGCCCGCGCTCCTGGCGCCTCAGCTGCGCCAAGCCTTGCTCCGCCTGAGTCGTCAGCACAAGGCCAAGGACGCTGCCCAGCGCGCCCTGCGTGCGCTGGCCGGATTTGCGAAGTCGCTGAAGCTGAAGTACGACGACATCGAGGTCGGCTTCGACTTCGATCCCGAGCCTGGACTCGCGGACAACGGTGATCTCGAGCACGATCTGCAGGCCCTTCTCGAGGCCGCTGGCGCGGCGGCCCAATCAGCCGGTACCGCGCTGGTGATGTTCATCGACGAACTCCAGTACGTGAAGGAGGACGAGCTGGCAGCGCTCGTCACCGCACTGCATCGCTGCGCGCAGCGTCGGTTGCCGGTGGCGCTGGTGGGTGCGGGACTGCCGCAATTGCCCGGCCGCATGGGTCGGGCGAAGTCCTACGCGGAGCGGCTGTTCGATTTTCCGCAGGTGGGGCCGTTGACCGTGGCGTCGGCCCGACTGGCGATCACCAAGCCAGCCATCGATCAGGGCATCCACTTCACCGATCCGGCGGTGGCTGCGATCGTTTCGGAGACCCAGGGCTACCCGTACTTTCTGCAGGAGTGGGGCAAGCATGCATGGGACCACGCGAGCGCGTCGCCGATTCGCATCGAGGATGTGAGGGCTGCGTCGATTTCTGCGGTCGCCGCGCTCGACGAGAGCTTTTTTCGTGTGCGCTTCGACCGTTTGACGCCGGCCGAGAAGCGCTACCTTCGCGCGATGGCCGAACTGGGCGCCGGGCCGCACCGGTCGGGCGACATCGCCGACTGCCTGCAGCGCAAGGTCACCTCGCTGGGCCCCACACGCGCTCAGCTGATCGACAAGGGCATGGTCTGGAGCCCCAACCACGGCGACACCGCGTTCACGGTGCCCTTGTTCGACGCCTTCATGCAGCGAATCATGCCGGGCGACGCATGGCGCGAGCCAGGCTGAGCCGCGGTCAGAGCACGGCCTTCAGGTAGCGGCCGGTGTGGCTCGCCGGATCGGCCGCCACGTCTTCCGGTGTACCGACGACCACCACCTGGCCGCCGCCGGCGCCGCCTTCGGGGCCCATGTCGATCAGCCAGTCGGCGGTCTTGATGACGTCGAGGTTGTGCTCGATGACGACAATGGTGTTGCCGGCATCGCGCAGCTGGTGCAGCACGCGCAGCAGCAGCGCGATGTCGGCGAAGTGCAGGCCGGTCGTGGGCTCGTCCAGGATATAGAGCGTGCGGCCGGTGTCGCGCTTGGACAGCTCCAGCGCCAGCTTGACGCGCTGCGCCTCGCCGCCCGACAGCGTGGTGGCGCTCTGGCCGAGCGTGATGTAGCCCAGGCCCACGTCGAGCAGGGTCTGCAGCTTGCGCGCGATGCTCGGCACCGCGCTGAAGTAGGCGTGCGCGTCCTCCACCGTGAGCATCAGCACCTCGGTGATGTTCTTGCCGCGGTAGAGGATTTCGAGAGTCTCGCGGTTGTAGCGCGCGCCCCCGCAGACATCGCATGGCACGTACACATCGGGCAGGAAGTGCATCTCCACTTTGAGCACGCCGTCGCCCTGGCAGGCCTCGCAGCGGCCGCCCGCGACGTTGAAGCTGAAGCGTCCGGCGCCGTAGCCGCGTTCGCGCGCCGCAGGCACCTCGGCGAACAGCTCGCGGATCGGCGTGAAGAGGCCGGTGTAGGTGGCCGGGTTGCTGCGCGGCGTGCGCCCGATCGGGCTCTGGTCGACGTTGATGACCTTGTCGAAGTGCTCGATGCCTTCGATCTCGTCGAACGGCGCCGCATCGACGTGGCTCTGGTACAGCTTGCGCGCCACGGCGGCGTAGAGCGTGTCGTTGACCAGCGTGCTCTTGCCCGAGCCCGAGACGCCAGTCACGCAGGTCAGCAGGCCGACCGGGATCTCGACGTCGACGCCCTGCAGGTTATTGCCGCGCGCGCCGGTGATGCGTAGCGAGGTGATCACTCCGCGCCGGGCCCAGGCGCGCTGCCCCGGCGTGGGCTCGACCTTGCTCTTGCGCGGCGGTACGCCGGGCGCGGGCTCGGCCGCTGCGGCTTCCAGTTCGTCGGGATGCCGCCAGGCCGTGCGCCTTGCCGGCACCGGGATGCGCAGCACCCGGCCTAGGTACTGGCCGGTCAGCGACCCGGGCGCGGCGATCACGTCCTCGACCGAGCCCTGCGCGATCACCCGTCCGCCGTGCACGCCGGCACCGGGGCCGAGGTCGACCACATGGTCGGCCGCGCGGATCATGTCTTCGTCGTGTTCGACGACCAGCACGCTGTTGCCGAGGTCGCGCAGGTACTTGAGGGTGCCGATCAGCCGGTCGTTGTCGCGCTGGTGCAGGCCGATGCTGGGTTCGTCGAGCACGTACATCACACCGGTCAGGCCCGAGCCGATCTGGCTGGCCAGGCGGATGCGCTGCGCCTCGCCGCCGGACAGCGTGTCGGCGCTGCGGTCCAGGCTCAGGTAGTTGAGGCCGACGTCGTTGAGGAATTTCAGGCGCGACGAGATCTCGCGCACCACCTTGTCGGCGATGTCCGCCTTGGCGCCGCTCAGCTGCAGCGTCTCGAAGATCGCCTGGGCTTCGCGCAGGGTCACGTGGGCGATCTCGTAGATCGGCCGCGCGGCGCCGGTGTGGGCATCGACCAGCAGCACGTGACGTGCCTCGCGCCGCAGCCGGGTGCCGCCGCAATCCGTGCAGGGCCTGGCGGCCTGGTAGCGCGCCAGCTCCTCGCGCACGGCGATCGAGTCGGTCTCGCGGAAGCGTCGCTCGAAGCTGGGGATGATTCCCTCGAAGGGATGCCGGCGCTTGACGCTGCGCTTGCGGCCGCCGGCTCCTTCGGCCTGGTAGACGAACGCCAGCTCGGTGGCCCCCGAGCCGTACAGCAGCACCTGCTGGTGCTCCGCGGCGAGTTGCTCGAAGGGCGTGTCGAGGTCGAAGCCGTAGTGTGCGGCCACGGTCTCCAGCACGCCGAAGGTGTAGGCATTGCGTCGGTCCCAGCCCCTCACCGCGCCGCTGGCCAGGCTCAGCGTCGGGAAGCCGACCACCCGCTCGGGATCGAACGCGATCACCTCACCCAGACCGTCGCAGCTCGGGCAGGCGCCGACCGGCGAGTTGAAGGAGAACAGGCGCGGCTCCATCTCGGCCAGCGAGTAGCTGCAGACCGGGCAGGCGAACTTGGCGGAGAACAGGTGCTCGCGCGCGGGCAGCGGCTGGCCCGCCGCGTCGGTCCCTCCGGTATCCATCTCCCACGCGATGGCCTTGCCGTCGGCGAATCGCAGCGCGGCCTCGAAGCTCTCCGCCAGGCGCTGCGCCATCTCCGGGCGCACTTTCAGGCGGTCGATCACGACGTCGATGTCGTGCTTCTCGTTCTTCACGAGCTTGGGCAGATCGGTCACCTCGTGCACCTGCCCGGGCTTGCCGCCCGAGCCGATCCGGAAGCGCACATAGCCGCGTGCCTGCATGTCCTCGAACAGCTCCGCGTGCTCGCCCTTGCGCTCGCGCAGCACCGGCGCGAGGATCATCAACCGCGTGTCGGGTGGCAGCGCCAGCACGGCGTCGACCATCTGGCTCACGCTCTGCGCCGCCAGCGGCAGCTGATGGTCCGGGCAGAACGGCGTGCCGGCGCGGGCATAGAGCAGACGCAGGTAGTCGTGGATCTCGGTGACGGTGCCGACGGTGGAGCGCGGATTGTGCGAGGTCGCCTTCTGCTCGATGCTGATGGCCGGCGACAGGCCCTCGATCACGTCGACGTCGGGCTTGTCCATCCGCTGCAGGAACTGCCGCGCGTAGGCCGACAGGCTCTCGACATAACGGCGCTGGCCCTCGGCGTACAGCGTGTCGAACGCGAGGCTGGATTTGCCCGAGCCGCTCAGGCCGGTGATCACCACCAGCGCATGGCGCGGGATGTCGAGGTCGATGTTCTTCAGGTTGTGGGTGCGTGCGCCGCGGATGCGGATCGCCGAGGCGATTTCGCGGACGGAACTCCGGCCGCCGGCAGCTGCCGCCTGGGCAGGCTCTTCAGACCGCAGTCCGGGTTCGGTCGCCGTGGATGTGTCAAGCCGGTCAGCTTCGGCTCGCCGCGTGCGCGCGGGGTCGCCAGCACCGAGGGACGCAGGTGAGGCCGGGGTTTGGAGCGGGGTGGAGGTGTCGGACACGGTGGGCGGCCCTGAACCATCGGCGCTGGGCAACCGGTGATTATGCGGGCCGGGCCTGTCTGGCGAGGGTGTCGCCAGCCTTGTGGAGGCGGTGGCGGGTGGGCGCGTGAGGAGTGGCCCAGGCGCCCAGCCGGGTGATGCGCTCCGCCTCGGTGCCGCGTAGCATGAGCGAATGAGCAACCCGACCCCGTACCGGAGACGCCTCGTTCGCGCCCTGACGGCGACTGTGGCGCTGGCCCTGGTCGGCTGCGGCGGCAGTCTCTACCTCAGTTGGGGAAACACGGACGTGCCGCCACAGGTCTCGCTCGCCGTGGCGCCCACCCAGGCCTCCGCGGGGCAGCAGGTGCAGCTGGTCGTGGCCGTGTCCGACAATTCCGGCGTCGCGCGAGTCGAATTTTTCCGTCTCGTGAGCTCGGGTTCGGTGAGCCTGGGCACGGACAACGGTGAGCCGTACCAACTGGTCGCCACCTTGCCAGCCGGCGCGACCGGCTCGGTGCAGTTCTTCGCGCGAGCCATCAGTCAAGGCGGTCTGACGCGTGACAGCAATCTGGCGACGGTGACCATCGTCCCTTGACGGAGCAGGCAGCGTGGTCGGCTCCGAGCGCCCGTCGACCTGGCCCGCAGGCTTCTCTCCAGGGCGCGGTGCCGCGGAGCCGTGTCGGGACGTTCACCGCTGCCATCACAATTCGCCGTCGCCAGCTTGGCGAGGGTGAGGTCCGAATGACCGCAGGCAGTTGGAAGGTGGACTGGCTCAAGCAGCGTCGGTGCCGGCGTGCCATCGCCTGTGCCGGCGGATTGCTCGCGCTGTGGATTCCCTTGGCGACCTGGAGCGAGGGTATCGCGGCATCGGGTGCCGAGCCCCCGGCTGCGGAGGCCAAGGCCGAGGTCATCGCCCCGGCTGACATTCCGGCGCGCGCCGATGCCGATGAGCAGTTCATTCGCACGGTTCGGCGGCGTGCACAGAGCGCCGAGGCGGCGCAACGGATCGAGCGCGCGTTGAACGAGCGTGCAGTCGCCGTCAAGCGCCTTGCCGAGCGATCCACCGGTACGGCGCTGGACTTGCTGTCGGTACGCCGGCTGGAGAGCCTGCGCCGGCACTGGCAACTGCACGAACGCGAGATTGCGCGCACCCGCGCTGAACTGGCGCGTGAGCTGAACACGCTCTCCGACGACGCGGCCGGACTGGCGAGCCGCCGCAGCATCTGGCAGGGCACGCAGGCGGCCGCGGCATCCTCGGCCCCGGCGCTGGTGCGACGAGCCGATGAAGTGATCGCGCAGATCGAGCGGGCCGAGGCTGACGTCGCCGCGCCACTATCGAACATGCTGGACCGCGGACGCGCGGCCACGAGGCTGGCAACCCAGGTGCAGGCCGTGAGCGCCACGGTGCAGGCCAAGATCGACGATCACGACCGCCGACTCACGGTGATGGATACGCCGCCGTTGTGGCAGGCGGCTGCCAGCGACGAGGCCGCGGAGACGGTGGGCGTGAGCCTTCGCAACAGTCTGGCCATCGAGCGCGGGTTTGCGCACGACCACGACGCGGCCAATGCCAGGCTGCTGCCCGCGCTGGGGCTGCTGGCCGCGGCGCTGCTGCCGCTGATCTTCTGGCTCAAGCGCCGGGCGGCCCAGATGGTGGCCGACGGTGCGGCCAGCGCGCTGTCGATGCAGGCCCTGGCGAGGCCGCTGGCGGCATGGCTGGTGCTGGTCGCGCTGGGTGCCGTCCTCTACGACCTGCAGGGCCCCATCATGCGCCAGCAGCTCGTGATGCTGCTGGCCTGGCTGCCGGTGCTGGTACTGCTGCAGCGACGCATCCTCACCCTGGTGGGGCCTTGGGCCTACCTGAGCGCGGTGTTCTACCTGCTCAATGTGGTGGCCTCGCTCTTTGTCGGCAACCTGCTTGTCTACCGCGTGGCGCTGCTGGGTCTGAACCTGCTGATGCTGGCGACGCTGCTGGTGCTGGGCTGGAGAGCGCTGCATGCGCAGAAGGCTTCCGTGGAGGCAGCGCCCACGGCGGCCGCGGCAGACGGCGCCCGGGCCGAGGCGCCCGACTCCGCGATATCCAGCGTGATGTCGCGGTGGCTGCTGCTGACGGCCAGTACGGTACTGCTGGCAGCGGCAGTGTCCAACGTGCTGGGCAACATCTCGCTGGCCACCATGCTCACCGGCGCGGTGCTCGACAGCAGCTACGCCGCGCTGGCGCTGTACGCAGGCGCTTCCGTGGTGGTCGCGCTGTTCCAGGTGCTGCTGGCGCGGCCGCAGGTGTCCCGCCTCACCAAGCGTCATGCCGGCACGCTGATCCCGGTCGTGGCACGGCTCGGGCGTACGCTGCTGGTGCTCGGCTGGCTGGCGTACACGCTGCAGGAGTTTCGCGTCTACCGGCCGCTGCTCGAGCTGGTTGTCGCCGCGCTCACTTTCGAGTTGCGCCTGGGCGGTCTCACGCTCAGCCTTGGCAGTGTGGTGGCGTTCGCGGCCGCCACCTGGGTGGCGTTCTGGCTCGCGCGCACGATCCGCCTGCTGCTCGCGGAAGACGTGTTGCCGGCGCTGCAGTTGCCGCGCGGCGTGGGTCACACCGTCTCGACGCTCAGCTACTACAGCATTCTGATGCTGGGCTTGCTGACTGCGCTGGCGGCGGCCGGCTTCAAGGTCGGAGAACTGGCGATCGTCTTCGGTGCGCTCGGCGTCGGCATCGGCTTCGGCCTGCAGGATGTCGTCAAGAATTTCGTCGCCGGCTTGATCCTGATGTTCGAGCGCCCGATCCAGCCCGGTGACGTGGTCGACGTGGTTGGGGTCACGGCCAGTGTGCGTGACGTCGGCCTGCGCGCCACCACGCTGCGCACCTTCGACGGCGCCGACGTCGTGGTGCCCAACGGCATGCTGCTGGCCGACAAGCTGATCAACTGGACGCTCACCGGCAATAGCCGGCGCATCAACATCGATGTCAGCACCGGCTACGACGTGAATCCGCAGAAGACCATCGACTTGCTGCTGGGCGTGGCGACCCGGCTGGAGGGCATCGGGGCATTCCCGCCGCCCACGGCCCTGATGACCGCCCTGGCTCCTGGCGAACTGCAGTTCAACCTGCGCGCCTGGACCACCCAGACAGCCGACTGGGTGGCGGTGCGCAGCGAGCTGGCGATGCGCATCCACGCGGCCCTCGCCGAGGCCGGCATCGCGGTGCCGCTGCCGCAGCGTGAGCTGCATGTGCGGACGGACGGCGACCGCAGCTTGACAGCGGCAGGCGATTCCGGTCCGCCGCCGTCGGGTCCGTCTCCCCAGTCGGCGAGCAGTGATGCTGTGCCGCGCCCCGCGGCGAGCTGAGCCGCACTGGGTCTTCAACTGCTCAGTACCCGCAGGATCTCCTGCCCGTAGGCTTCGAGCTTCTTGCTACCCACGCCGCTGACTTCGCCCAGTTCGGCCAACGTGGCCGGGGCGCGCCGGGCCATCTCGGCCAGCGCGGCGTTGGAGAAAACGATGTAGCTCGGCAGGTTGTGCTCGCGCGCGACCTCGCTGCGCCACGCGCGCAGCGCG
>JFJP01043135.1_pt1 | contig 11777 bp, 25 predicted proteins | sample 431651 | NCBI WGS metagenome assembly JFJP01 (sample SAMN02602958, study PRJNA72255) | Microbial mat metagenome, whole genome shotgun sequencing project. | biome: fresh water; feature: sink hole; material: water; isolation source: purple microbial (photo- and chemosynthetic) mats found in... | reverse complement strand
TTCTCAAACTTTTTCTTCTATCCATAATCTTTTTGCATATTCAAAAAATATATCTTCAATTAGGTTATTGTATTTTGTTATATTTTTCATAACTCTTTCTTAAATATTAAACTACTCTAATTATAAATTTACTCAATGTAACTGTTTTAATCATCTTTTTTTTAATTCATCTCTAGATATAATAAATAATTTTATTAATTGTTCTAATTCTAGTTTTCATACAATATCTTTATCAACTTTTTCAGCAAATTCCTTACTAGCTTTTGCTATATATTCATTAATATTAAAATTAGGTAAATCATTTTCATCTATATTATCTACAAAAAAATACTTTCATTCTGTCATATATTTTTAATTAAAAAATAAGTTACTCTAATTATATCATATTTGCTTTTTATTTGCAAATTTTGGAGGGGGGAATTTTTATATTTTCTTTAGTTTTTATATGCTTTATATAATTTCTCAAAAACTTCTTCAGCTTCTTGTAATTTTGGATATTTTCTATATTTCTCATTTGGATCACTGAACCAACTTACAGTTTCTATATTTATACTTTTGTCATTGACTGTAAATTGTGCCTCAAATTCATAAACATCTCATACCTCTGATTCATTGGTATTATCATAAACAATACAGTTAATATAATAATCTCACATATTCTTTTGATACATTCTTTTGCTGTATTTATGTAAAACACTGTTTTCAAAATACTTGTATCAATTATTTTCTAACTCTTGTTTTAATTGTTTCATAACTCCATAATTAAAAACTAAAATTCATTCTATTATTTCTTTATTTTATTTTTAATTGCCCACATTCTTAATTTGTTTTTATCTTCTTCATTTAGATTATTGTATTTATCGTGACTTAATTCTTTAATTGTCATAAATATCTTTTAATGCAATACATTTTAATTTCATAATATCAAATAATTCTTCATATCATCTTCATTTAGTTATTTTAAAGCTATATCAGTCATTAAATTCATATAAAACACTAAATCATATTTGTTGTCTTATTGGTAGTCAATATTCTTTTAAAGCATTATTTATACTTCAAAATCTATCTTTTAAAGAAGGATAAGGATATTTATTAAATGGTGGATATTTATGGTGTCATAAAATATATTCTATAAATCTATGTTTTAATTGTAAATCACAAGTTCATTTATTATTTTTCATTTGGTCTGTATTATACTTTTTAGGTCTATCTCTTTTGTTTCTAGCATTATCACTCCATTCTAATTTTTGTTCTTCTGATATTTTATTATATTTTTCATTATTATGAATTACATTAACAATATTATTAGAATAGTATCTTGAATATGTATCTGAAACAAGTGCTTGAGTTTTATTTAATCAATACTTTTCTCTATATTGTTCTCTAGTTAATCAATGTGATTTTAAATGATTCTCTGGAATTATTTTATACCATTTTCAACATTCACTACATTGTACAAGTGTTCTATTTTCTGATTGTATTAAAACTCCTTTGTATCAGATTCAATTATCATTTGGAATCAATGGTTGTTTTGCTATTCAAATATATGCTTTACCAGTAGGACTTCATTCAAAATTTATAATTTTATCATCATATAAGTTTTTATTGTCAGAAAAAAAAGTGCTTTCTGTATGTAGTTTATTTCTTTTTTCATTATTCTTTTCATTATCTTTATATTTTCTTTTCTCTAAAAAATGTAAATCACATCTTATTCTTTCATTATATTTATTATCTGTTTGTCTTCTATATTCTAACTTACATTCTTTATCTTTACAAACTTTATTTTCACTAATTCATTTTACTCTATAATCATCAATTACTTTACACTCTTTTCAACATATAATACAATTATAAGTTTTATATTTATGATATGATTTTCTTGGTTTATCCTTATAAAACCTTTCATCTCTACATTTTAAAGAACAAATATTTCATAATTTATTTCATTTAACTTTATCAAACTCTTTTCAACATTGTTTACAAATTGATTTCATATCTATTAGTTAATAATTAATAACAGTTATATTATATCACTTTGTTTAATTTTTTGCAAATATCCACTTGTTTTTTTACAAAGTTTTTTCATTTTTCTACCGTTGTACCATTTCAATACTGTTCTAGTATTATTTCTTTAATACTTTTAATTTTTTGGTTCATATATTCATCATTTATTAAAATCTAAAGTAAATTTTTGCTCTATATTTGCAACTCATAACCTATTCTTTGTTATTTTCATTATGATATTTGATTTATTTATTGCTTTCATATCTCATAAAGCAAAGTTACTTTGTTTTTCTTTTTCTGCTTCTTTATCTAAATATAAGTGAATTGAAACATCTGTTGCATCTTTCAAGGCTCCACTTCATTTAAACTCTCAATTTCATCATCACTCGTTTCATTCTCTAACAACTCAATTACTAAGTTGTGATAAATCAATAACTGCTATATTATTTTTATTTGCAAATCTTTGTATGCTATGTGCATAATTTTCTAGTTTTTCCTTTTGCTCTTTTCAATCAATTCTAACTAATTGTAAATAATCTATAAAAATTACATCAGGTTTAAATTTTAAACTTAAATTAAATATTTTGTTTATATCAAATACTCTTGAAACTAAATTAAAGTTTTCTTGCTTTCATAACCAAAATGCAAATCATTTTTCAAAGTTTGGTTCTTGTGTTTTAATAAATTTCTGGCTTGAATTTACTCAACTAGCTAATCAAACTAAATTTTTCATTGTAAATATCTCTTTATTTTCTAGTGAGAAAAATAGACATCTAGTATTTTGTTTGACTAAAGAAAGTAGAATATTATATAATAACCAACTTTTTCAAATATTGCTTCATCATCAAATCCTATAAACAAATCATTTTTCAACTCATCAAGTAAACATATCAAGAAACTCTAATCAGAAACTATATCAAATTAAATCAGTAGTTCTAATTTGTGTTATATAATCCTCTGTTTCTGCTAATATGTTCATTATTGAATTATCGTATTTTTCTCAAACTTCAATATTGCTAAGTTCTTGAATACACTCGTTTATAATTGTTCAATCTCTTATAGAGTCAAAATCTGCATTATTTATCTTGTTTCAGATTTTTAATAAACTTTTAAAAGTATATCTAGTTTTTAAAGTTTCAATATAACTTTTTAAGTTCCAGCTTTGGCAATTATTAATCCAGTTTAATATATCATCAAATTTAATATTAAGTGAATCTATATTAATCTTTTCTTTTAGCAAGATTAAATCTATACTAGTTCAATTCTTATAATTATTAATTAAATAATCAAATAACCAACCATAATATTGAAAATCTGTATTTGTTAAATCAGATAAATCATCAAAATCTTGTTTAATATCTACTATCATACAAGCTATAATATTTTGTTCTATTTCTTTTGTATTTAACTCTTTCATATTTTTAAATTAAGAATATATTTTTTTCCGATTTATTGGTTTTACTTGTTCTTTTACTCAATCTCGTTTTATCCAGTCTAATAAGGTTAAATAGTGTGATTTATATTTATCTGGAAACTTAATTATATATAAACTTAATCTATCAATATAATCTAAGAGTATATTTGCTCAATATCTATCTTTTATTTTATTGTATTCTATTTCTGATAATTGTATATTATTTTCTATTCAATACACCTTTTCTTTATCTTCACTTTTCCTTTCTCTTTTACTTTCTCTTTCTCTTTCTCTTTTCTTTAGGTTATCATTTTCAATAACCTCTGGTTTTTCTTTTTCATAACCTCAGGTTATTTTTTTCTTTGGTCTTCATCATTTATTTCAGTTTGTAGCTGTCTTTTCTAAGTTATCTAGATCTACTTTTATTATATCATAATATGCTTTATTCAATCACTCTATATCTTCTTTGTATCAAAGAAATAGTGCTTTTATGATTTTTCATATATCCTCATTTGACATATTTTTAAATAACTCACCATACTTTTTAGGAAATCTCCATATTTGGCTTTTATCCATAATTTTATTTTTAATACTAAAAAAGCCACCTGCTATCAAAGTGGTTATTATAGCAAGTGGCGATTTATATGTTCTTTTAGTTTCTGATACTCTTTCTTATTAATAACCACAAAAACAAAAAAGAATATCAGAAAACATATCAAAAATTTCAAAGAACATTTGTCATTAAGACCCCTATATCTTACCCAATTATCTTTAAATTGCAAATAAAAAAATAATTTAATTAAAACTAGTCGATTATTTGCATTTAAAATTGTTTTGTGGTAAAATATATATGCTTCGTAAGAAGATTGCCGAAACGACCTCTTATAACCCCCTTTGAGATAATTTCAAGATAAGGGATAGGTTGTAGGATTATTAATAAAAATAATATGCCAAAAATCAGTGTTTTGTTTAAACCGTATAGAAGTTGAATAAGTAGTGATTTAACTTACTTATGATATTATGAATATAGTTATAAAGATATATACAATATAGATTTAACTTTTTCTAAAAAGATTAAAATAGATTGAGTTCCACAAGATGATATTTGAGATTTATATGATTATCTTAGAAAAAATGCCTGAGAAAAAACTATAATTATAATTATGTGTAATATATCTAGTTTATTTGATAATTAATAAATATGAAAAAATGAGCAATATATACTTGTTATTGTATAAACTGATGATGAAAAACAATAGACCAGTGAATTTTTGAAATAATAACACTTACAGATAAAACTTGTAAAATGATACAAATAGAAAAACCTTGTTTTAATTATGTTTCAAGATTTATGAAAGATAAAAAAAGTGGGATTATTACTTTTAGATGAGATATGAAAAATGAAGTAAAACAAGAGTTTGTTAGATATGATACTTGAAGTTGAATGCCATTTATATTTGAAAAAAAAGAAAATTAAATTTTCTCTATCAAATTATTTGCATTTAATTAATAAATTGATATAATGATAATGTATTAAATTAAAAGACTTTCAAAGAAAGCTTAATTTACAATACAAATAAAGAGTTAAATAAAAGTAAAACAAAGCTACCAAGCCTCTTACAATAAATATACTCACGGATCAGGAAATTTAGTTTATTTTTTAACTAAGAATATGAAAAATATTACAATAGAACAGTTAGAATTATGTATATTTGAAAATAAAATGATTAATGAAAATTTTCTAAATAGTAGAAAGTATAAAAAGGTAAATGTTTTAAACTATACTCAAATTGATGATAAATTAGTTGTAATTGAAACAGATAAAAAATGATATTTTTATACTTGTGATTTAGATAATAAACAAACATTAACTAATATCTCTAAAAATAGAGATTATCAAATACTTATTACATTGTGATATAAATATAATTGACTAAATAGTCAATTTTCAAATTTCACAAGTAAAATGTTATGAATTATAATTTAACTAAGAATATGGAAACAAATATTTACAAGAAATTATTTGAAGTAAAAAAAGCAGGAATAAAACTACAAAGAGATACAAAAGCATTTAACTATAAATATGCTACATTAAGTCAAATACAAGATAAATTTAGTGATGTATTACAAGAACAATGATTACTAGTATTTCATTATATAAGAGATAATACAGTTGTTACAACAATAGTAGATACTCAATATATAAATAGTAATTGAGATGAATGAATGGATAGTATATCTAGTGAAATACAACTATCAGAAAATACTAAGCCACAAGATAAATGAAGTGAGATTACTTATTATAGAAGATATAATCTTTTATCTTTACTTGATTTAGAAGTAGAAGATGATGACTGAAAAAAAGCACAAGAAAGTAAACCAGAAGTAAAAGAAGAAAAGAAATGGTTAAATTATGAAAGTTTCAAAGAAATAGTTGAGGCAGGTAATACTGATAAAATTAGTATTTGGAAAGTTATTACAGAAGACTGATTTAGTTTGAGTAATAATGCAAAAACTGCTATAACTCATTACTTAGAAACCTGAATCGTAGCAAAAGATTTGTTTTTTAATAAAAAATAATATGAATCAAAATAGCTTTGAATATCTCGATAATAAAATAACTTCTATACTAGCTAAATGAACTGTACAAGATTATTTTAGAAAGTTAGAGATAATAGATAGTAAAGAAGTGAAAAAGCTTAGAAATAAAGTGGTTAAAGTTAAGCCTTTTGATAATAAGATTTATTTGAATCATAAATTTAAGTTTAGTATTCCAACTGAAAGTGATTTAGATAGAGAGGTAGAATTTGGAGCTGATAGGTGGAAAGATAGAGATATTTTAATTGAAAGTTAATATGATATTTAATAAAAAAGATTTAGAAAAATATCTAGTTTTTCAAGATGATGACAAAGAATTTTATATTGAAGAGATACCTATGTCTAAAGAATGAAGGACTAGGCAACAGGAGAAAACATATTATTTGATACTAAATTGAATAGCTAAACATTTATGATATTCAGTCTATGAAGTAAAGATATATATGCTTTCTTGATGTTTTGGCACAAGAAAATTAAGATTAAGTAAAACAGAGATAGAAGTACCTATTGTTAGTCAAACGAGTAATCTAACAAAAGAACAATGAATTTTTTTTATAGATGTATTATTAAATTTTTGTAAGTCAAAACAATTACCAATACAAATAGAAAGCAAAGATATAAAATCTTTATATGAAAGTTATAATTAGTTTGATTTTTAAAATAATCTGAGTAAAATAGTAGAGCATTGGAAATTAAATTAGGGTTGCAAATTATAGCCCTGTATCAGTAGGTTTTCCAATGCAAACCTAAGCCTACTGATATGGGGTTTTAATTTTATATCTATGGTTAAAATACATATTATAGAGTGAGGTAAATTTTGATTACTAGAAACAATAGAAGAGGCACAACCAAAATATTATTCTTGAAGAAAATATAGAATGGTGTTATGTAGATGTCAATGTTGAAATTATAAAAATATATTATTAAATAATTTGAGAAGATGATTAATAAAATCTTGTTGATGTTTAAATAAAGAATTTATCTGAAATCTAAATAAAACTCATTCTTTATCAAAGACAAGATTTTACAGAATTTTTAAAAATATGAAAAATAGATGTGATTATCTAAATTATCCAGAATTTAAATATCGGTGATGAAGATGAATAGAATGTGATTGGAAAACTTTTGAAGACTTTAGAGATGATATGTATGAAAGCTATTTAAAACATTGTGATAGTTTTTGAGAAAAACAAACAACAATAGATAGAATTGATGTAGATTGAAACTATTGTAAAAAGAATTGCTGTTGGGCTACTTATAAAGAACAAAGTAAAAATAAAAGAGCTACAAATTGATACGACTTAAATTGAGTACATCGTAGTATTAGAAAAATATCACAATATGATTTACAATGAAATTTTATTAAGGATTGGGATAGTATAACAAATGCAGCAACATCATTAAATTTAAATTCTAGTTTAATCTCTGCCGTATGTGTATGAAGAAGGAATAAAACTTGAAATTTTGTTTTTAAATATTTTAAATAAATTATGATGTGGCGAGATTATAAGTTCTAGAGAACTGAATAGCCTGTATTCTAGTTTTAATACTTAATTTAAAAATTAGAAAAGATGTTAGATATAGCAAAAAGACAAACTCATAAAAAAATAGCATCTATTTATAAAAACTGAGAAATAGAAAAAGATTTTAACTCAATAAAAGAGGCTAGTGAATTTTTTGGAATTGAAAGAAGTTTAATATCAAGGCAATGTTCTTGACATAGAAAAACAAGTATAAAAGGAAAATATTTTATTTATTTATAGTATTTTGTATGTCATCAACAAACCGTTCCAATGCCCGTTTACTCCATTGTGCAGATTATTATGTAACTCCTCAAAAACCAATAGAAGAATTTTTATATAAATTTTGCGAAGAAGAAAATATTGATTTATCAAGTCAAAAGTTTTATTTAAAATGTGAGCAGATTATAATAAAATAATTACTAATGATATTAGGAAAGACAGCCCAGCAAAACATCACGATGACTTTCTTACAAAAACAGATGCAGTAATAAAATTTGATATAGTTATAACTAATCCACCCTTTAATATAGCTCAAGATATTATTGAAAAGTCGCTTGATTTTTGTAAAGAATGAGGATATGTTATAATGCTTTTAAGATTAAATTATTTTTGATGAAAAGTAAGACAAGATTTTTGGAAGAAAAATATGCCATATAAATGTTATGTACACAATAGAAGAATGAGTTTTACCAGTGATTGAGCTACTGATAGTGTTGAGTATATGCACTGTGTCTGGAAAAAATGATATAATCCAAATAATACAATACTTAGTTTAATTTTTGATTTTTAAAAATATGTATAAATGTAAATGTTGAAATAATAAGTATTTTAAAGAAACTTATATGGTAGAAACAATAGTAACTATTGAAGATTGAGAAAATGCTAACAGTTATGATAAAAAAAATGATTTAATTATGATAACTTGTATTGAGTGTGGAAATAATACAGAGGATAAATCTATATTAGATTCTAAATGAGATTTAGTAATTATATAATTTAACTTATTGCTTAATTATAAACTTATGAAAATAATAGATTTATCAACTAATATAGTTGCTAAAGTGTTAAAGGAATGTGAAGACTCTAGGAATCATAGAGATAATTTATATAGGAAAGTTTGCGAAATAGAATTAAATAAACGAGGTTATGAGTTTCAAGATATAATGAGATTTACTTATATGTTAAGTTTAGTCCCAACAGAAAGTAATATAGTGAGGCAAAGTGCATACATATAAAACACTTTATGATTATATCCACCTACTGATAATGCAAAGTTAGGAAGAAAAAAGAAACAAGAGATGTGTAGAAGTGAGTATTGAATTGATTATAGGATAGCTAATTTAAAGATCAATGAAAAAGATATGGTAAAATTTCCTATGTATAATGAAGTTACACCAAAACTTTCATTTATAGATAAGTTTAAGAAATTATTTTTTAATAGGTAAAATATGAAATTAACACAGGAACAAATTAAAATACTAAGTGAATGAAAAATTGAAGATAATAGATTTTATTTACAAGGGCAATTATCACCAAAAGAGTATAAAAATATTAATGATGTACTTAATACGGTTTGATTAATTTGGAACAGATGAAAAAAGGCACATATTGCAGATTTAACAGAAGAGGAATTAAAAGAGGCAATAGATGATATTATTGAAACCTGAGAAGTTGAAACATTGAAAGAAACTATTAAGAAATTTCAATTCTATCCTACTCCTAAAGAAGTTGCAGAGTATTTAGTAGAATTAGCAGAAATTAAACAATGAGAAGATGTATTAGAGCCTAGTGCTTGACTTTGAAATATAGTTGATGAAATAAATAAAACAAAATGTAGAGATATATTTATGTATGAATTAGATGAAATAAAAGCAGACTTTTTATATGAAAAATATCATAATAAAGAAAATAGAGTATGAGAAAGATTATATAATATAGATTGTTGTGATTTTATTAATAGAGATAGTTGTATAAGGGTTGAAAAAATTATAATGAATCCACCCTTTAATAAATCACAAGATGTTAAACATATTTTAGAGGCTTATAAATATTTGGAAGATTGATGAAAGTTAGTGTCTATTGCAAGTTCTAGTATACAAACAAGAGAGTGAAAATTATATGATGAATTAAAAGCTTTAAACCCTGAGTTTTTAGAATTACCAGCTTGAACCTTTAAAGATAGTTGAACAATGGTAAATTCCGTAATTGTAATAATTAATAAATAACTATGCAAACAGACATTTGAATAAACGATTTTTTGAAACTAAACAGAATTGAAAGAAAACATATAATTAAAGTATGGGGATATACTTGATATATAGGACATAATAACAGAATTATAAATAAATCCCCTCCTTTTAACTCTACTTTGATTAAGTATCAAGAGTTATTTAAACATTATTGAGTTAGTGTGAGTATTGAGGATATAAAGCTATTTTTTTTAAATCAGTATAAATAAGTTTGATTTATTTAGATATATAATTATAATAATTTTGCTTAAACAAATATTTATAGATAAAAATAAAACCTTTAGAAACAATTGTTTAAGCAACATAAGTTTATAAATACTAAAGGTTTTATTTTTGTTTTAACTTATAAGAATATGTGAAATGAATTAATATTGGTTAAATGAAATATATTTGTTCAATAGAATTTTCACAGCTTAATTTTAAGCCGTGAAAATATAATAAAAGATGAAAGGAATATAAAGAATATTATATAACTAGAGATTGATTTTCAATATTAGTTATGTGATTTACTTGAAAAGAAGCAATGCAGTTTAAAGAAAAATATATAAATGCTTTTAATAAAATGGAAAAGGCATTGAATAGTATAACTAGCATAAAAACATTACCAGAATATGAAAAAATAAGATTAGAATGAAAACAAATTAGAAGAACATTTACAGATACAATACAGTTACTTGAAAAATATGCATTAAATCAAAATCCGGAAGCAGTTACTAAGTTTTTATATGCAACTTATACAAAAGTATTAAATAATTGAATATTTGATATAGAATGAAAATTTAAAAACATAAGAGATGTTTGTAATATTAAACAATTAAGAAAATTATCTCTAGTAGAAGATGAATTAACTGAAATTATAATACAAGAAATAGAAAAAGAAACTCCATATAAAGATATTTAACACTAGATTTTAAGCCAAAAAGTAAAGAATTAAATTAAAAGTAACAAAAAACACTTCAAATATTTGACTTATTTTTAATAAATTGATATAATGATAATGTTATTAGATAATAACATTTTAATTTTTAATTTACTTATATGAAAAATGTTAAACAAGTATGAATTGATAAATATGTTGTTTTTGGAATAAAACAAAAATATTACATTAATCAAGCTGATTTGAACTTAGTTTATTCTTTAACTCAAAAGAAAAATGACAACTAAAGAATTAATTGAAAGAAGAATTGCTCATTGGAAAGAGTCAAAAATAACATATAGTAATGAAGATACATTTTGTATGTTATGCGATGCAAAAATTGAAGAGCTTAAAATAATTCTTAACAATTTAGATTAATATGAAAATTCACGAACAATTAAAGGAGATAGCAGATAAAATTTGATATGAATATTGAAATGATTTTGATTATAGTTTTTATTTAGCTTATGATGAGATTATAGTTCATACAAAAATATATGAAACTTGATTTTATTGAAGTAATGCTAATTGAGAGGCATATTTATGTAATATAAGAGAAATAATATTTACTACTGAATTTATGGGGAAGTATGTAGCTCATTATTGTATCATTAAAAACTATTGTCATGCTCATAAATATTTACAATATGATGTTATAGATATATTTAATAATCTAGATAATCCAGTAGAATTTTTACATAATTTACTTTTTAATAAATAAATATGTGAGAAACAAGAAAACAAATAATAGAACTTATAGAACCATTTATGGATAAGACATTGAGTGAATGATGTTATATATATAAAATAAGTGTTGCTGAATTTTGAAAAATAATACATTGTTATTGAGAAGAAAATGAGTTATGATGAGTTCAGATATGAACAGATTATTTTACGGATACTCCTTGCGAAATTCAAAATATAGATTGAGATGATTTTAAAAAAAACTATGAAATACTTTGACACTATGATATAACAGCAGTAGAAAAATTCATAAGAAATAAATGATGAGAAATAACTCATTTCTGTGATAAATATATTTATATTAATATATATTGAGAAAATAACGAAAC
>JFJP01022097.1_pt1 | contig 11777 bp, 10 predicted proteins | sample 431651 | NCBI WGS metagenome assembly JFJP01 (sample SAMN02602958, study PRJNA72255) | Microbial mat metagenome, whole genome shotgun sequencing project. | biome: fresh water; feature: sink hole; material: water; isolation source: purple microbial (photo- and chemosynthetic) mats found in... | reverse complement strand
GCATCGGCGCAATCAACTGGACATTTCTGACCGAAGTTCCCATGGATTCCATGACAAAGGGCGGAATATTCCCCTGTATTGTCGGAACATTATGTCTCAGCATCGGGGCAATTCTTGTGGCTTTGCCCATCGGCATGGCATCAGCTGTTTATCTGAATGAATATGCACGTCCCGGACGACTGCTCAGAGTCATCCGGCTGGGAATCAGCAACCTTGCAGGCGTGCCGTCTGTGGTTTTCGGTCTGTTCGGATTGGCTTTTTTTGTTGTGTATCTGAAAATGGGCGTAAGCATTCTTGCCGGTGCGCTGACCCTCGGCGCAATGACGCTGCCGGTCATCATCGGCGCGACAGAGGAAGCCCTGAAAACCGTTCCCAACACATACAGAGAAGCCTCTCTTGCGCTCGGGGCAACCAAATGGCAGACGATTTATCGCGTCGTATTGCCTACAGCGCTGCCGGGAACGCTGACAGGCGCAATTTTGGGCATCAGCCGGGCTGCGGGAGAGACTGCGCCGATCATGTTCACGGCGGCGGTATTTTTTACGCCTGAGAAATTGCCCTCATCCATATTCAGTAAAATCATGGCATTGCCTTATCATATTTACGTTCTCGCCACAGCCGGAACCGAAATTGAAGTCACACGTCCGCTGCAATACGGCACTGCGCTTGTATTGATTGCGATGGTGCTGGGCATGAATCTGCTGGCGATTGTCTGGCGTTCCCGTCTGCGAAAACGGATGCACCGGTAGAAAAAAGACATGTAGGGCGCGCGCCGGCCGCAGCGCCCTCAGTAAATCGCCCGGCTAAAATCAGATCCAAATCGCTTTGAAGCGAATTAAAAATTCGCTTTACAGATATGATGGCACCTCACCGACGTTCACCTACGACGACACTTCAAAAGGATAAAAATGAGTGAAGCATTAAAGATAATTTCAAAACATCTGAATTTTTATTACGGTGATTTTCAGGCATTATATGATGTCTCTTTAGATTTCAAGCCCTGTCAGGTAACATCTCTTATCGGTCCTTCGGGATGCGGGAAAAGCACATACCTGCGATGTCTGAACCGGATGAATGATTTGATTCCCATCAGCAGGGTGCAAGGCAAAATTCTCTTGGACAATGAAGATATTTATGATATGTCTTTAGATGTTGTTTCGCTCAGGCGCCGCGTCGGAATGGTCTTTCAGAAGCCGAATCCTTTTCCCAAAACGATTTTTGAAAATATTGCTTACGGAATGCGGGTCAACGGCATCAAAGACAAAGCCTTTATCGCCAAACGCGTGGAAGAAAGTCTGAAACAGGCGGCGCTCTGGGAGGAAGTGAAAGACAGACTGCATGAATCGGCTTTGGGACTGTCCGGGGGACAGCAGCAGCGTCTCTGCATTGCCCGTGCGCTGGCTGTGGAGCCGGAGGTGCTTCTGATGGATGAACCCTGTTCCGCATTGGACCCCATTGCAACACAGAAAATCGAAGAACTGATTTATGAGTTGAAAAAAAATTACACAATTATTATCGTGACCCACAGTATGCAGCAGGCAGCGAGAGTTTCCGACATGACGGCTTTTTTTTATATCGGAAAGCTCATAGAAGTCGGAGAAACTGACAACCTTTTTACGCGCCCCAAGCTGAAGCAGACAGAAGATTACATAACAGGGCGTTTCGGATAAAGTATGACCTCGTTCCCACGCTCCGCGTGGGAACGTCCCGGGGGTACATCAGGCGGACGCGGAGCGTCCGGTCTGCATTCCCACGCAGAGCGTGGGAACGAGAATTTTCTGCACTCCGTCCGGTATGACCGCAAACAACCCGCCAATAAAAGAGAGAGACAACTATGCAGGTGATGAGAGAAAAGCATTTTCACAGGGAGCTTGAAAAATTAAAAAACAGACTGCTTTCGCTGGGCGCAATGGTAGAAGAACGTGTCCGCATGGCAAGCCGGTCAGTGGAAAACAGAGACGCCGAACTCGCTGAGAAAATAATCAAAACAGACTATGAAATAGATGAGACAGAGATTGAAGTTGAAGAAGAATGTCTGAAAATTTTGGCATTGTATCAGCCGGTTGCCGTGGATCTTCGATTTATCATCGCAGTCATCAAAATAAACAATGATCTTGAGCGAATTGGCGATCAGGCAAAAAATATAGCACAGCGGGTAAAGATTATTGCAAAGCGTGAAAAAGTCGAAGTGGCTTTTGATTATGTTCTGATGTCCGAAAAAGTTGAATCCATGCTCAGGAAAAGCTTGGATGCTTTAGTGAAAATGGACTGCGATCTCGCGCTGAATGTATGCGCTTTGGATGATGAAGTGGATGCCATCAAAAATGAGGCTTACGATCTGCTCAAACAAGTCATGCAGCAAAAACCGGACCGTCTCGGATATTTAATCAATCTTCTGCTGATTTCCCGGCATCTTGAGCGCATAGCGGATCACGCAACCAATATCGCCGAAGAAGTGATTTATCTGGTGGAAGGCGAGATTGTCCGGCATGAGAAATTGGTGATTGAACTGAATAAGCGGCTGATAAAAGTTGTAAGCACGTAGGGACACGCCGGCGGCGTGTCCTGAATCGGATAATAAGCATCTGTTCGGATTCCCCTCTTATGTTGTGACCGGAAGGCACGTCACCGACGTGCTCCGGGTTCGCCTTTTATCATTTCAGCATAAATTTCAATGGGATGTTTAACAGCAATATTGTCTCCGGCTTTGGAGAGCATATCGGAAAGCTGCATCATGCAGGCAGGACAGCCGGCAGCCACCGACGAACAAGCTGTTGAAACAATATTGTTGCGCTTTCGTTTTCCGATGTCGGCGGAAATGTCATAATATTGCAAAGAAAAAGTGCCGCCCAGACCGCAGCAGCGGTCGGATTCGGGCATTTCGATGAGACGGTAAGCCGGATTGCCGGAAATGACGGCTCTCGGCTCGCTATATACGCCGAGAGATTTTTTGAGATGGCAGGAGTCATGATAAGTGACGGAGATTGTCTTATCTGTTTTATGAGATGCAGGGACAGACCGACTGGCTGTCCGGAAATCTGTCTTCAACACGAGAAATTGGTGAATATCCATTGTTTTTTCAGCAAGTTCTTTTACTTTGACGCGGATATTTCCGGGCGCATCTTCACTCATCAGACGCCAGATTTTTTTTATCGTGTAAGTACAGGTAGCACAGGGCGTAACGAGATAGTCAAAAGTTTCCGCACTGAATTTTTCCACATTATGGCAAAGCAGCCTGAGAAAAGTTTCCGTGTCTCCGCAAGACAATGCAGGAATGCCGCAGCAGCCCTGATTTTCCGGCATAAATATCCCTACGCCGTGATGATTCAGCACATCCACCGTAGCCTGCGCCACGCGTGGAAAAATTTTATCTGTCAGACAGCCCACGTAAAAAGCAACCCGGATGCCGGATCGCCCTGATCCTGTGTTCAGAAAGGGTGTGATGCGGTGAAAAGGAATCGGCGCAGGCGCAATAAAATGCCGGTCTCCGATCATTTTTAATCCGGGAGGAGAGACAAAGCGGGTGCATGATGTGCCGATGAACGGGTTTGCCGGTTTGGTAAAAATTTTCTGAAAACCGGAACTGCGTTCTGCAAGCCAGTCAAAAAATGCCGGATGAGCAAGCATTCCACGCAAAATCAGCCGCTTCACCGGAGAAATTCCCATGTAAGCTGTCAGGATGGCTCTGGCTTTGAGGAAAATTTCCGGCACCTTCACGCCGGCGGGGCAGTTTGCCGCACAGGAGCCGCAGAGGAGACATTTGTTCAGCCGCTCATTCACGCCCGCGGGATTTCTGAACATTTCCTGCATCAGCCCGTCGAGCATGGCTATCTTTCCCCGCGCCACGTCAGATTCCCTGCCGGTTTCCGCAAACAGGGGACACACCGCCTGACAGGTCCCGCAACGCATACAGACACCGAGCAGGCTTTCCAAAGCCCGCATCTGTTTTGCAAGTTTTTTGATGTCATGAGTCATCGGAGTTTGGTATTTTCTGACTTGTAGGGCATGATAATGTTCACCCTATTGCTATGTTTATACAAAATATATAAATTATTCCACAATCAGAAATTCAGATCAACAATAATTTTATGCCAGACCTTAAAAAAATATAATATACTGATCCGCTTTTGTTTTTTTGCCGCAGACGCACACAGACATACACAGACGGATATCTGAAAGCGGGATACGGCATATATGCAAAAAATATGCCGTAAAAAATCAAAATTGGATTACTATATATCATAAAAAATTATTTAGTGGGATACATTCATAGATGATAGGGGTAATACATGAGAATGATAAAGTAGAAGGCTAACCAATCGTTGCACCGGACATGGCTAACGCCGTGCCACTGAATTTGTTGTTAGGAGCGCAGACACTCAAGGGAGATAACATCTGTGAAAAAGTCAGTTTTCAAAGAAGGCAGAAAATATATCTTCAAGGATTACTTTGAGATGCCTAACCCATCTGAAGAAATTATCAACGAACTCGGCTACTCTTATTCTTTAGGCGTTCTCGAATTACCGCGGTCGGAAAATTGCGTTATCGGCTCCGTAAGTATTTTAAAAGACAGTTACTATAAAGTTCTTCCCAAAATCAACCTTGACTCGGAAGCCGCGAAAATGGAATTTCTGATCGCTCCGATTCTGTTTGAAGTTGCAAAGTGTACAGGCTCCGGAATCAGCGTTGAATATCTGATAGAGATTGATGACAGGCTGGGCGGATATTTGGACTGTTTAATCCGTTCAAAACAGTATCTGGTCTTGAAAAATCATTGACAGGATATTAAATCTGATTTATAAACAGATAATTGATTGGAGCTATATGTCCGAATCGGAATAAAATATTTGAAAATCGGGTTGGATAATGGTCGCTTTTAATTTTGATCCGCAGTTTTGCCGCAATGAAAGTGAAGTTATTTCTAAGCTCATCGTCAGTTATCTGCTGCCTCAACTGGGATATTCGCCTGACAATTGGCATCAGGAAGTCAAAGTTGCCGATATTCGTTTGGATTTCCTGACATTGGTGACGCCTGTTATCCCATTTATCTTAGATCAGATCAGACCGCCGAATATTGTCATAGAAGCAAAACATCCCGGACAAAAATTGGACAGACATAACCGCAAACTCAGGCGCTATCTGAGCAAGCTGAATGCGCGTTACGGATTATTAACCAATGGAAAAGAATTGAAAATTTATGAAAGAGATGCGGACGGTGAAGTCAGATTGAAGTTTGCATGTCAGGGAAAGGAAATAGCAGCAAAAATAAATGATATTCGCGCCATATTGGGGAAGATAAGTTTAAGCGATATACAACAGACAGTCAGCAGCGAAGCAGAGCAAATTTGCAATTCGCCTGAAAGCGATTTGAAAAATCGCTCTACTACAGCAGAGCAAATTTCCAATTCACCGCCAGACCAGACCGTAAATGTCAGCAGCGAAACAGAACAAATTTCCAATTCGCTCGCCGGTGATTTACAAAATCGCACCACAACGGCAATTGCGGGAAACCGTATGGAGGAAAAATCAAATATGAAAGTCATCGCAATATATCACAACAAAGGCGGAGTCGGCAAAACAACGGTATCGGTCAATTTGGCGGCATCTTTAAGCAGGAAAGGCAAAAAAGTTTTGCTGATTGACATGGACGCCCAAGCCAACACGACTTTTGCCACCGGGCTGATCAAATTTCAGTTTGAGGAAGATGATAACATTATTCAGAGTTATGTGTTTCATCTGCTCGAATCCGGAGATTTCAATTTCATTCCGGACATCGTGCGGCGTTCTCAAGGGTTCAACACCCCGGAAATTGATGTGATTCCTTCACATATCAATTTAATCGAACATCAGGATAAGCTGAATAAAATTGCTGTCAGCCGTTCCAGACTGCTTGTCAAACTCAAACAGGTAAGAGACTACTATGATATTGTGATTATAGACACGCCCCCTTCACGCGATCTCTACGCAGAAATTCCTCTGATCGCCGCGGATTATCTGATTATTCCTTCGGATTTGAAGCCCTTTGCCAATCAGGGCTTGAACAATGTTAAAAATTTCGTCAAGCAGGTAAACGAATATCGTGAAGCGATTGCCCGCGATCCCTTGCTTCTCATGGGAGTTTTACCTTCTAAAATTTCAACCAATTCCCAATTTCTCAAGCATACCTTTCCGAGACAGAAAAGCGTAATCTCTGATCGTCATAATTTGCCCTTGATGGAAAGCATTATTTATGAAAGAACGCCGCTTTCCAATTGTCTGAGTCGAACTAAAAATGAGGGAGAGATAGAAATTCCCGATCCCAAATCAATTTTTGATTTTTGTGATCTTAAATCAGATACTTCGGCAGAACAGTCCGCAGAAGATTTTGAATTTTTGGCGGCTGAAGTTTTGAATAAAATTCAGTGAGGACATAATGAAGTTTTTTTTGGTGGATGTCAAAAGTATTACGCCTTCCAAACCTGTCGAGCAGTTTGACAAGGCGGAAGTAGAAAAATTAGCGGATTTGATTTTGGAATGCAACGGCTTGTTAAAGCCTTTAGTCTTAAAACCTACGGGACCCGAAAGTTATGTAGTTATTCAGGGCGATATGGAGTTTCATGCCGCGGTAAGAGCGCGTGAAAAAGACCCGCGTAAAGGAGAGATGGTCAATGCTTTTGTGATTCATCCGAAAGCTGAAGAAACTGTTATTAAACAGATTCAGAGATTGCAGGGAGCAGCAAGTCCATTGCCCGACAATGTGGATAGTTCATCCTCTCAACTTCTTCAGGAAGTCCAAGCGCAAGTAAAAAATATCAATCGGAAAATTGAAGACTTAACATCATTACCGTCTCAAGTAGCCCGATTGATGCAACAATTGCAACTGCTTGAACGAGATTTTAAAGAATCTGTTAATGCTCTTAATCAAAAAATGGCAAACTCGGAAAATACCTTTAGTCAGAAAGTTGAGACAAAATTTCAAGAGATTCTTGACTATGTGAAACAAATCCCCGTATCACCAACTCCACCCAAACCGATTTCACACGAAGTTGAGCAGGCTTTTCTGGATTTTCTGAATAATAAAGAGAAATCGGAATTGATTAATGCTGACATTGACGGAATCGCAGAAAAGACGGCTGAAATAATAATAAGCAACAGACCTTATAATTCTTTGGATGCGTTGAGCAATGTCAAAATGTCTGGGAAAAAATTCGGATCCAAAAAAACCGAAAAATGGCTGAAATCTTTCAGCGAAAAGAATCTTTAATCTGCTTTTCCTTCGGATACAGAAGCTTTCTAATCTTATGAAAACACTTGAAATAAAAGGCAGTTCCGGCAATTCGCTGATCCACGTCGGCGAAAGCCTTCGGAATCTGGCAAAATACATACCGGCTGAACGCACGGTCATCATCACCGACAGCAATGTGCGGCAATACTACGAAAAAGATTTCCCACGATGTCAGGTGATCAGCATCGGCACCGGCGAGAAAATCAAAACGCTGGAAACCGTCGGAGAGATATTCGGGCAGTTGATCGCATTAGAAGCGGACCGCTCTGTTTTCCTCGTGGGCGTCGGCGGGGGCATTGTCTGCGACATCACCGGCTTTGTCGCTTCCACCTATCTTCGCGGCATCCGATTCGGCTTTGTAGCCTCGACATTGCTCGCGCAGGTTGACGCCAGCGTGGGCGGAAAAAACGGCGTGAATTTCAAAGGTTACAAAAACATGGTCGGCGTGTTCAACCAGCCTGAATTTGTCATCTGCGACTCGGAAATGCTCAAGACATTGCCGGAAAAAGAAGTCATAGCCGGTTTTGCGGAAATCGTCAAACATGCTGCCATTGCAGATGCCGAGATGTTTGCCTTTCTCGAGGAAAACTGCCGCAGAGCTGTGGGACTCAATGCTGAAATCATTGAAAAACTCGTATATGACTCCGTGGTCATCAAAGCCGGCGTTGTGAACCGTGACGAAAAAGAAAAAGGAGAACGCCGGAAACTCAATTTCGGTCACACCTTCGGACATGCGCTTGAAAAAACAGTCGGCGTTCCCCACGGTGAAGCCGTGAGCGCGGGCATGGTCGTCGCGTCAAAGCTTTCTGTCAGCAGAAAATTGCTCTCAGCAGACGATGCGGAACGGATAGTCAACCTCCTGAAAAATATCGGACTTCCCACAGAGATTCCCGCGGACAGACAGAAAGTCATTGAAGCTTTGGGCAAAGACAAAAAGCGGGAAAGAGACAAAATCCATTTTGTGCTGCTGAACGGTATCGGCAATGCAGTCGTGGATGAAATCTCTCTTAAAGAATTAGATGAAGCCCTGATTAGCCGTTAGATATTATTTCTCGCAAAGGCGCTGAGAGCGCAAAGAGAAAAACAATAAATGGGGCAAAAATGAAATTTTCGCACTCCGGAGTCTGAAATAAACATCTGAAATGAAAATTCCTTCAAAACAAGAATGCTGTCAACTCATACGGGAAATGGAGATGATGGCGCATATTGTGGCGCATTCTGTGCAGGTGTGCCGGGTCGCCTTGCTGCTCACAGACCAATTCACCGCCCGGCCGGATCATATTTCGCTGCACCGGGAACTGATTCGGACCTCCGCCCTGCTGCATGATATTACCAAAACCAGAAGTTTCAAAACCGGAGAAAATCACGCACAGACCGGCAAAGAACTTCTGAGCAATCTGGGATATCCGGAAGTGGGGCATATTGTGGGGCAGCATGTCCGGCTGGACTTTTATGATTTTTCAGGCTTTCCCACAGAGGTTGAAATTGTGAATTATGCTGACAAAAGAGTGCTTCACGACGCGGTGGTTCCCTTAACTGAGCGCATGGATTATATCATTCAGAAATACGGAAATTCGCCGGAAAAAATACAGCAGATTCATCTCTACTGGAAAAAAACAGAGGAACTTGAAGAAAAGCTTTTCCGATTTCTGCCTTTCTCGCCGACAGAACTCAGCGGTTTTCTCTCGCCTGAAAAGTATGTTGCCGAGATTTCGGCTTATCAGGAAATGATGAAACAGAGGGGAAAGTCCGGAGTGCAAAAATGAGCGGAGCGAAATTTTTGCTGTTGTGTGCGGTGCTAAAATTTCATTTTGGCACTCCGGAATAGGGACGCAGAGCGTCCGGGACTTCGGCGGCTCAGTCAGCGGCAGTTGAGCGGAGCCGAAAATTCTATACCTTGTATTTCCCGAAATCTTCAGGAGAAAGTTTTTCAAGATATTCGGCCCATTTTTTGCCCTCTTCGGTATTGTCTAACGGATCGCCATGATGTTCTTCTCCCACCTTTGATTTTTCCATTACCTTATCATCCACATAAATCGGCGCGTGAAATCGGAGCGCGATGGCAATGGCGTCGCTGGGGCGCGCGTCCATGCTGAATTCTCTTTCTTTTGAAGCAAAATAGATTCGGGCATAAAAGGTGTTGTTTTTCAAATCACATACTTCAACCTTCTCGACCATGATATTGAGCATATCCGTAAAATTTTTAAACAGATCATGGGTCATGGGGCGGTCAAATTTGATGTTCTGAAGGGCAGAAGCAATGGAAGTGGCTTCCAGCAATCCGATCCATATCGGAACGACCTGTTCATCTGTTTCCGATTTCAAAATGATAACCGGCGTGTTGGATGAGGGATCCATCGTCATGCCCGCGATGGTGACTTTATGCAGCATATTATGTTTTATCTCCTTTCAAACCGGAAAGTTCTGTAATAGTAAGGGGTTTGCCTCTCAGCGAATGGGAAAATGCTTCCTCGATTCTGACGGGAATCACCTTTCCGACAAAGAGAGTATCAGTATCACATTCATCGCTTTGTGTAAAGTTTACGACCTTATTGCCTGAAGTCCGTCCCATCCATTGGACATCGTTTTTATTCGGGACATCATTTTCATTCACGGATTCACCCTGTCCCCTGCTCCCTGTCCCCTGTCTCCTGCTCCCTGCGCCTCTCTTGCTCATACCGTCCACAAGAATTTCCTGCACCGAGCCGATCATCGCCTTGTTTTTTTTCAGAGTAAAATATTCTTGCAATTCAAGCAGTTCCAATAATCTTTCTCTTTTTTCTTTTTCCGAAATTTTCTCCGGAAAACGGGCTGCGGCAGCGTTGGGGCGGTCTGAATATTGAAAGGCAAAAAGCCCGTCATATTCAACAGTTTTCATCAGATTCAGGGTCTCTTCAAAATCCGCCCTTGTTTCTCCGGGAAAGCCGACGATCATATCAGAGGTCATCGCAATATCAGGACAGATGCCCCGCAGTTTTTCAATGCGTTCAAGATACTGTTCTCTTGTGTATTTCCGGTTCATCTTTTTCAAAATCCGATTTGAACCGGACTGAACCGGCAGATGAATATGCCTGCATAATTTATCCAAATTTTTAAATGCCAGCATCAGGTTTTCCGACAGGTCTTTGGGATGCGATGTGGTGAAGCGGATTCTCAGCAATCCCTCGATTTCGGCGATCTGCGCCAGCAATTCGGGAAATGAACACAGCTCTTCTTTTATGCCGTAGCTGTTCACATTCTGCCCCAAAAGCGTGATTTCCCGCACGCCGGTTGCCACAAGATTTCTGATTTCTCTGATGATATTTTCAGGATTGCGGCTCATTTCTCTGCCGCGCACATACGGCACCACGCAATAAGTGCAGTAATTATCGCAGCCCTGCATGATCGTGACAAAGGTTCCGGATTTTTCCTGTTTGCGATCATCTGCGGGAAATTCAATTTCGCTGATGATTTCAGAGACTTCGACATCCACAATGCGGCAGCTTTCAGATTCGATGCGTTTAATCATTTCCGGTACGCGGCTGACCGCATGGGTGCCGAAGACAAGATCAATATACGGCGCACGCTCCAGAATTTTTCTGCCTTCCTGCTGGGCAACGCATCCGCCCACAGCGATAATCAGCTCGGGGCGGACTTTCTTCATGTCGCCGAGTCGTCCCAGAAAACTGAAAACTTTCTGTTCCGCTTTTTCCCGAATAGCACAGGTATTTACCAGAATCATATCAGCAGCTTTCACGGATGAGGTCATGCGGTATCCGACAGATTCCAAGCTTCTTGCGATTTGCTCGGAGTCATAGACATTCATCTGACATCCGATGGTATGTATGTAAAATTTTTTTGTCATGGTTTGAATGGGGTGTTAGGCGTAGAGACGCAAAGTTCTACGTCTCTACATTTCTTCTATCATAATATGCTTTTTAAGTTCCTGCAAGATCATTTCCACATCCGGTTCGCAGCCCGGAGCAATGCGGAATATCACGAGACCTGTTTTTACGTCAAGCGTTGTCATGATCATGATGCCATTGTATGCTTCAAAAATAAATTTTAAAAAAGCAATTTCTCTGCGATCCACACGATAATATTTTTTTGTTGTTTCCACGTTCCTACTCTGTGCAGGTTGAATGTGTTACCCGGAACCTCACCCCCCCCCGGGCCCCCACCTCACCCCCCGGCCCCCTCTCCAAAGGAGAGGGGGAGTAAATACTCCCCTCCGGGGAGGGGCCGGGGGTGGGGTTTGCCGGGGAGAGGTTTCTGCGACGGCGAAAAAATTCAACTGCGTAACTCCTAAATTTTTAAAAAGCTGTCAAGTTTCATCCCGCTCCATGCCTTAATTCACATTAAATAAGCATTACTATATGATATATACTTTCTTTTCAATAAAAAAATCTGAACAAGATTGACAGAATTATACAGGATTATACAGGATTAATCATGATAATCATGTATAATCATGTATAATCATGTATAATCCTGTATAATCCTGTATAATCCTGTAAATCCTGTAAATCCTGTA
>JFJP01040552.1_pt1 | contig 11778 bp, 14 predicted proteins | sample 431651 | NCBI WGS metagenome assembly JFJP01 (sample SAMN02602958, study PRJNA72255) | Microbial mat metagenome, whole genome shotgun sequencing project. | biome: fresh water; feature: sink hole; material: water; isolation source: purple microbial (photo- and chemosynthetic) mats found in... | reverse complement strand
TGGAGACATGTTCATTTTCGAGAATCTCATTGATGGCATTTTCACAGAAATATTTTTCAAATCCCAACGATTTACCGATGCGCTTCACAAGAATATTTTCCGGTTCGGAAATCCGACCGTCTTTACTAATGAGAAGAAGCAATCCTCTAAAGTAATCGCTTGCTTCTCTTACCGAAATTTGGACCAAACTTCCCATTGGACTCGATATCCTTTATATCCAATTCCCTAAAGTTTCTCAATTTCCTTAAGATCTTTGTCCGGTAAATATAGCATTAATAAACCGACAATAATACCACCAACAGCCAACGGCATATGATTCCCTCCAAAAAAGAGCCCGTCAACGTAATCGAGGATATACCAAATACCTCTCCAAATTAGCACAATACCGATAACAATGACAATGTTTTTAGCAAAATAGTGAACCGTTTGAACAAAATTCTTTTCCATAAATTTATCGTATGGTATTATTTTTTGAAGACGTTGAATAGTTTGTTCATTGCTCCTTTTTCGAGTTTCGCAATAGACTCAAATTCTCCGGCATCAAGCCATATCCCATCGCAATTGAAGCACTTATCAACCGTTATGCCTTTGTAATCTATCTCGCTCAGTTCCATTCCGCATTTCGGACAGCGCATGTAGTGGAGCTTCTTGAGTTGTTTCTTTTCTTCTTCGGCAATCTTCCTATGTTTCTCTTCTTCGACTACCTTCCTTTTTTCAAGATCAATTCTTTGCATTTACACGAACACACTGGGTATAGCAACTTTCGTTGATGTGCGGAATCGTATCGATCCAACATTCTCCACCGTTGTGGTCACGTCCTTTCGATCTTTTTCTCGAGACGCACGATATATTCTTTAAGGATTTTGATATCATTGATTAATTCAGATCGTTCATCCGTAATGATACTTTCAATTGCCTGGATCTGTTCTGCATTATCGTGATGCTGTATCTCGCTCATCGTATTGACAACAATAGCAATAAAGATATTAAGTGTAGTATACGACGCAATTAAGATGAAGGAAATAAAATAGATCGCTGCAAACGGATGCGTATGCTGCACAGTTCTCGATATCTCTGCCCATCCTTCCAACGTCATGATCTGAAACAATGTGAACATACTGGCACCAAGTGTTCCAAACCAAATTGGGAAATCTGTTCCGAATGCTTTTGTTCCCACTACAGCGAACACATAGAACACCAGTGAAAGTAAAACAAAAATCCAACTGAGGCTGGGAAGCGAATGAAACAACGCGTCAACAATGAAACGCAGTTTTGGTACATTTTTGATCAAACGCAGAGCCCGGAAAATCCGAAATGCGCGTAATATTGAAAGCGAACCGTATGTTGGAAGCAATGCAATCGATACAATGATAAAATCGAATATATTCCATCCGTTCATAAAGTATGAAAGACGGTATGCATATATCTTTATCAGCATCTCAATCACAAATACGGCAAGAATCAACCGATCGATCAACTGCAGCATACCGCCGTATGATGAAACTATATCCGGCGATGTTTCAAAACCAATGATGATGGAATTGACAACAATCAGTCCGATAATGAACCGCTGTATAAAATTACTCTCTACAAAAGAGATGATTGTCTTATTGAATTTGTTTGCCATACACCATTGCTTCAAGGCGCGCGATCCGTTCCTCCATCGGCGGATGAGTACTGAACAGCTTCATGAATGATCCGCCTGATAATGGATTAACGATGAACATATGCGCCGTTGCAGGAGTTGCATGCATCGGGATCCGTTCTGCTCCGGCATGCAGCCGACGCAGCGCGCTTGCGAGCGAAAGAGGGTTTCCCGCCATCTGTGCGCCCGTTTCATCAGCAAGGAACTCGCGCGAACGTGAGATCGCCATCTGCACCAGCATCGCAGCGATCGGCGCAAGGATCATCATTAAGATACCTGTTACAGGATTGCTTCCTTCCTCGTCATCGGAACTTCTTCCGCCGAAGATCATCGCCCACTGTGCCATATTTGCCAGATAGCTTATAGCACCGGCAAATGTTGCGGCAACGGTTCCTACCAGGATATCGCGGTTTTTAATATGCGCAAGTTCATGCGCGATCACACCGCGTAATTCATCGCGCGAAAGCAAACGCGTGATCCCTTCGGTGACAGCGACGGCAGAATGCTGTGGATCCCGGCCGGTGGCAAACGCATTCGGCTGGTCTCCTTCGATCATATACAGTTTCGGCATCGGCAGATTCGCCCGCTGCGTCAGTTCTTCGGTCATTTGAAAGATTTGGGGAGCATCGTTTCTGGTCAATTCTTTGGCACCATACATCTTCAGAACGATTTTATCGCTCCACCAATACGAGACAAAGTTCATCACACCTGCAATGATTAATGCAATGGTCATACCACTCTGTCCCCCCAACGCGCCTCCGATCATTACAAACATTACGGTGAGAACACCCATTAACAGAAATGTTTTCATCGTGTTCATATACATTTTCTCCAATGACTATTGATGATTTTATATTGAGTTCAGAATGTATAACGCTGCGGGACTTCGAAAAAGTTCCTTTCATGGTGCCCACTGATTGCAGAAAAACAATCGGAAAGCTTTGATTTATTGCAGGTATTGGTACCAAATCCAGTAAAGAATCGGGATCGCCGATCCTACCATGACAAACCATTTTCCTCTTCCCATTAAACCATTCTTCCCTTTCAGGATAAACAATCCGGAAATTCCCATGAAGATCAGACTCAACGCGAAGATATCCGCGATGTATGTCCAGAGCCCTTTAGGCGCGTTCAAATGAAGCTGGTTCATTTCAAAAAGGACCATGCGCCGATTATTTGACTCGATGAGGACATTGCCGGTCGGCAGATCGATGGAATAGGTCGTTCCGGGATAAAATAATTGGGCAGTTTCTGGGTCTGGTCGAAAGTAATTTTCCGGTAGTGACGACAATCGTAACTGTTTGATCGCTCGCGCAATGATCGTATCCTTTTCAGTTGATTCAATAGGCTCGATGGACACGATCTCTTTACGACGATCGAAGTTTGGATTCCAGTCAGCCATATGGTTGACCGCCAGACCGGATATTCCATAGATGATTACCAATGCAACACTTAAATATCCAATATCACGATGGAGAACAATGTTCCATCGTCTCCATTTGAACTGCGTCATTTACTATCGACCCGTGCCCCTTCACCGTTGATCTGGAGGACGATTTTCGGTTCTTTCACGCTCGATGCATCGAACGTTGTTCCCTCTTTTTTAGCATGCTCTTCTCCGCTTTTGATCAATTCTTCAACGGAATATTTTTTTACCGAAACAATTCCTTCGGCAACTGCCGACTTCCCTTTCAGGTCAAGAGGAAATATGATCACACCATCTTCTACTTTAAATCGTATCGATTCGAATTCTTTGTCTCCGCCGATCTTGATCCAGCATCCGCGCATTTTGCACACATCAACGATCGGTCCTTGCACCAAGACACGTTTCCCATCAAATTTTTCCGGATGAGAAACGATCTCTGATATTTTTGTCGTTTCTTTTAGTGATAGCTCTTTGCCATATTTCTTTTTTGAGCCCGAGAATACCAACACAACCATCAACATTGAAACGATGGAAATAAAAATTAGTTTTTTCATTGTGCACCTTTTTATCTTTTAATAAAAAAGCCTCCGATGTTTTCAGAGGCAAATCAAATTAATACTTCTACCATACATACGATCACTTCGCTTGCTTATACATCAACATAATATACGCGGTAATTGAATCTGCTTCTGCAGGTTTCAGACCTTGATTCGGCATCGGCGGATACGCCGGATTGATCTTTTGCGGATTCAAGACAAACGATAATAATTGTTCACGCTTATTTTCATACTTCGGAAGGACTTCTTTATAAGCAGGACCAACTTTCTTTGCACCAAATTCATGGCACGCAGAACATTTTGCTCCGAAGATCTCTTCACCGGACATTGTCGCCATCCCGATACCCATTTTTGCGAGCAGTTCCGCATGATACATCTCATACTGATGTGCTACTACGGCAGAATGTTTCTGCGTTGAAGATGAAAGTGAGGATGTTGTTTGAATGACCATAAATACTATGGCGAGAATCAACGTAAAGAAACTATTTGCAGCAAATCCTGTTTTGAATGCTTTCAACATTCCATACACAAAATGACTTGTGATAAAAATAAAGAAAATAACAAGGAATGCTGAGATGAACACCAATCCGCTTAATGCAGAAACGGGAAGCAACACGACACTGAGCACAACAAACAGCGGTTGTGCTAACAGGGACAATAAGCCGACCGGCAAAGCAGTTTTTTTAACATGATCAGCGTATCCATTCTCAATATTCTTTACGCCCCCCTGCCAGCTAAATGTAAAGTAGAGCGTCCCAAGTGATGCAATCGTCAACGAAAGCAGAATAAATTGAATCACTTTGACCCAAACATCAAGCGATAACAATAATTGTACAATTGAAGAAGTCGATAACCATTGTTCCGGCTGAGAAGCAAGTGATGTTCCTGCAATCAACAGATAGACCGCGAACGAAAGGAAAAGCAGCGCATATTTCCCGGAAGTACGACGAGCCTCATTCATTTGTGCACGGTATGTTTCAATCTCTTCATTCGATTTTGTTACACCGTGCAAGATTCCGCTTAATTTTGTTGATGTTTGGTATGACGATGCAAATGCGGCAGCGGCGGCAAACAAGAGCGCTCCCCACGTTAAGATACTGACACTGATCGCGGTGGAGCTTTGAAGAAGCTGTGCGTATGCAAACACCAGCGCCATAAACGGAACAACTCCAAACAACACCACAATATTCTTTGTCGGAAGAATATGGGAGATCACTTCTTCGGAGAATCGAAGATCATGCTGTTGTCCGTTCAATCGTCCTCTTCTATTGGTATATAATGAAAGGATCAATGCTCCGAACAAATAACTAATGAACGGGAGCAGAATAAGATAGATCACATTCAATACAAAATGAAGAACGCCGATCTGTGCTTCTGACTGCGGAAGTGCAATTTGTTTAAGAAAATCCATTGTTATTTCACGCTATTTTTAATTTTAATTTTTGACCTGTGCGACAACCAGAGGTTTCAATCCTGCTTTCGCAGATGCATTAGTGAACCATTGTTCAAAATCTTTTTGTTTCATGATGTGCACCGCAGAATACATAGCGGAATGCTGCAAACCGCAGTACTCGGCGCATGCAATATCGTACCGTCCGATTTTTTCAGACTGGAACCACACATCGTTCGTTTTATTTGTATACACATCTTTTTTAATACGAAATGCCGGGATGAAAAATGCATGGGTGACATCGGTTGAGCGTAGTTCAATCCGCACTGCCTTCGACACCGGAACGTACAACGTATCGGTCTTCAATCCGTTTGGATATTCAAAACTCCATTGCCACATTTTTGCGGTCACTTTGATCTGCATCGCATCGGCTGGTATCGCTCTCATATCGGTGTATCCAACCCATCCGAAATAGAACATACTGATGAACAATACAAGAGGGATCCCTGTCCACAATATCTCAAGAGTAAGATTCTCTTCCACATGCGTCGGTACGGGATTTCGTTTACGGCTGTACCGGATCACAAAATAGACCATCGCGATTGTTATGCCGATAAGAACGATCAGCGACAGGATCGTGATGTAAAGAAATACTGCATCTACATTATCTGAAAAATTTGAAGCCGATGTAAACATTCAACTACCTCGTAAAAGAATAATCCCAGAACGTAAAGCTCAGGAAAATGAAAAATGTCAGGAGCGCCGTGAAGACAAATGCCTTGAAAATTTTATCTTCGTTGCTCAAATGCATAAAATAATTTAAAACATAATATGATTTGATTGAAGCAATAAGTAACGCAATCACAATTGTCCAATTACCAAGATTGATACCGGAGACCGTCACCGTAATTCCGGTAAAAGCCAATAGACCGAGCCAGATATAGATATATTGACCGTATTCTACAATGTGAGTTTCTTCGTGATGTTGATCGCTCATAGTTCGCTTCCGGTATTAATCAATGAATCAAGTAAAATAAAGGGAACAAGAAAATCCAGATCAGATCGACCAAGTGCCAATAGAGAGCCGAATTTTCAAGACGGACATATGCCGTTGGGTGGATCTTCTTCTGTTGTATTTGCCGAAGAATGAACATAAAGAAGATGACACCGATAATGACGTGCAAGGTGTGCAATCCTGTCATCACATAGTACAATCCAAAATATAATATCTCACCATCCGGTTTTGCCAGAAGTTCTTTTGAACCCGGATAGATGCCGTGATGGATCTTTGCACTCCACTCAAAATATTTATTGATCATAAAGATGAATGCAAATCCGATCGTCATCCAGATCAATCCTTTTGCAAAACGAATGCTCCCTTTTTGCATTGCAGTGATCGACATTGCTGCAGTCATACTGCTCGTCAATAATGCAATTGTATTAATAAGACCGATCGTCGTATTCAATTCCTGTGCTGCAAGATGAAACTCTTGCTGATGGGTAAAACGATACACGGCATAGACAATGAACAGTCCGCCAAATAGGATCAATTCCGTGAACAGGAACAGCCACATTCCCATTCGTGAACCGTAGTCATCGCGATGAACATGATGAACAGCAGCGTGATCTAATGAACTCACTTACGTTGCCTCCTTTGCAGCTTTTTCATATTTGGAATAATCATACGGTCCGGCATGAATATCCGGAATTTCATGGAAATTCTCCAGGATCGGAGGAGTTTGAATTTTCCATTCCAACGTTTCACCCCCCCACGGATTCATCGGAGCTTTTTTTCCACGCTTCATACCAACCCATAAATTCGTCAACATCACCGTTAAACCGATGATCAAAATCCACGAACCAACGGTTGAAACAACATGGTACGTGTGGAATTCCGGAAGATAATCATAATACCGTCTCGGCATTCCCAAATATCCCATCACAAACAACGGCATATAGAGTAAATTGTATCCAAACGTAACAATCCCCCAACCCCAGGTTGCAACTTTCAAGTTATACATTCTGCCAAACATTTTGGGGAACCAATAATGCATCGCTGCAAAAATCCCAAAACCGGTCCCGCCAAACATTACATAATGGAAATGCGCTACTACAAAAGAAGTATCCTGCAGATGGATATTCACCGATAATGCACCAAGCATCAAACCGGTGAATCCGCCGATCGAAAATTGAAAAATAAACGACAGCACATACAATAACGGCGGATCCGCTTTGATAGACCCTTTGTACATTGTTGAAAGCCAGTTGAACACTTTGATCGCACTCGGGATGGAAACGACATAGGTGATGAATGAAAAGACAAACTGCGCCGTATCGCTCATTCCCGCAGTGAACATGTGATGCGCCCACACCAGCGAACCAAACAATGCAATCGCTAAGCTGGAGAATGCAATGAATTTATATCCGAAGATGGAGCGGCGGGAAAATGTCGGTATGATCTCGGAAACAATTCCCATCGCAGGAAGAATCATAATATATACCGCAGGATGAGAATAGATCCAGAATAAATGCTGATACAGCACCGGATCTCCGCCAAGAGCAGGATCGAAAATTCCAACGCCGAGGAATCGTTCGATTGCAACCAATGCAAGTGTAATTCCAATGATCGGTGTTGCCAGAATCTGCACCCAGCCGGTTGCATAGAGAGACCAAACAAACAGTGGCATCTTGAACCACGACATCCCCGGAGCGCGCATTCGATGGATGGTGGTAATAAAGTTTAATCCTGTCAGGATCGATGAAAACCCAAGAATGAATGCTGCTAATAACGCCGGAGAAACATTCGTCGTTGTTCTGATCGAATATGGGACATAGAACATCCATCCCGTATCGGCTGAGCCGCCGGGAAGGAATATCGATGTCACCGCCAATAATCCGCCGATCGCAAACATATACCACGACATCAGATTGAGTCGTGGGAAAATAACATCTTTTGCGCCGATCATGATCGGTAAAAAGAAATTACCGAATACTGCAGGTAAACCCGGAATGATAAATAAAAAGATCATGATCAAACCATGCAGTGTAAACAACTGATTATAGGTCTGCGCATCAACAATCGTTTTCCCGGGAGACAACAATTCAAGACGGATCAAAAATCCGAAGAAGACTGCAACAATAAAGAACGCCATCATCGAAAACAGATACAATATGCCGATCCGTTTGTGATCAACGCTCAATATCCAGGAAAGAATTCCTGTCTTATATTTGTTCGTTGATACATCCAAATAGCTTGGCTCTAGCTTTTCAACCGGCACTGAATCTTTTGCCATAATTTTATTCTCACCTTACGATTGAACTTTTTTTGGTTTTACTGTTAAATAGACAATGAACACTGCTGCAAACAAAAGGATCACTCCGCCCGTTACGCGTGTTACATTGAACACATACGTCCGTCCCTCCGGATTGTAACTATAGCAATACGACAACAACTTTGTGATCGTCGGTCCTGTTCTTCCTTCCGCTGCTTCCGTGATCGCCATCTTCACATCGAACGGAAGATATTTTGTTCCATTCAAATATCGTGCGATCTTCCCTTCCGGTGAAAGAACGATCAACGCACCGGCGTGGATAAAATCATTCCCTTCACGCTTGAAATTAAACCCTGCCGCCTGCGTGATCTGATGGATGGACGCGCTGTCACCGGTCAAAAATTTCCATGATTCTGCCGGAATATCTTTCTTCAGCAGTGCCATGTAATTATCACGTTTTGATGAAGCCAATTCAAATTTCTCACGCTCATCGAAACTGATCGTTACGATCTGGTAATCTTTGCCGATCTCCATCTCGTGAAAATTAACGATGGATGTCAATTCCGTCAGGATCGGACTGCATATTCCGGGACAGCGATAGTATACAAAGTTCAGGATCGTCGGTTTTTTTATGATCTCTTTTAACGAGACAAAATTCCCTTTTTCATCAAAGAACATGGTATTGAGAGGAAGAACATTTCCGATCTTTTCTTCAATACCAATTTCAATTTTTTTAGCAGTGTCGTTGGCGGCAATAATTCCCGTTGCCAGCACGATCAACATTAAAACATTTTTCATAAGCACTCCTGCTCTCAATCCCAAACATGTCAACATATTCTATGAAACAATAGACACTAAAAATGTTCATGGTGAGCAAGGCACAGCTTACGGTTTTTTTCATCCTTCGACGCATCCGCCTTTGGCGGATTTGCTCAGGATGACCGCTATTTCTGTGCCGCGTCGAACCATTTCATTACATCAAGACTACTCTTTGTAAAAATATTTCCTATATCTTTTTACTGATTTGAGACAAATACGAGAATAACGCATTCCATTCTTCCCGCGACAACCGTGTTACTTCCGATTTGAAGCCAAGGGTAACCGGATCAATGGAAACAATTCGGATAAACTCATCAACATTTTTATTGTTCACGGAATTCAATGCTGCTGCAATTTTGGTACTATTCACACATAACCGCCCGGCAAGCATTCCGCCAAGAGTTTCTTGTTTTGAACCGGTAATGGATTTGTTCACACCTGCCACATACACTGAATCACCCAGCGATTCCTGTTCGATCTTCATCATTGCAAGTCGGACAGGAATTTGCGGCGGCAACTGCGATCCCTTGGAAAGATTATATACTTTCTCCAGATCCATCAATTCCGACAGACTATCCATTGGATAATCGGCAGCAAACGTTCTCACAAAATGAATGATCGCAAAACGATCTTCTGCCGGAAGGTAATTGAACGACTGCATTCCGTTCAACACGATCCCTTCCTGAAGCGTCTTATACATATTTGAAATTTTTCTTCCGTTCTTCCATCCTTCAGCAGAATGAAAATTCCTTGGCTTCACAGCCATTGAAGCGCCGCTCGGTCCGTCACCCATTCCATTGTCGCCATGGCACGATGCGCAATTTGCTTTATATAGATTTGCTCCCTTATCAACCAATGCTTTCGATGTCGTCCCAACTTCAACTACATTCACCGGAGGGATCAATGCACCGCGCTGCATCGGAATATCTTGAATGAACTGTGTTGAATCCTTTATGATAAACGGAGCGGTCCCATTCTTCGAAACATCATTCATGTTCCAAAGATAATATGCCCCTAAAAATCCGGCAACCGTCAGAAAATAAATGTACGTCAATCCGAATAACCGTATCGGATTTTTCAACAGTTCTATAAAATCAATTTCATCTTTTAATTGCATTCTTTTCACACCTTACTATTTAGAGATGGAAATCAATACCGCGTTGTAATTTTGGATCGCCAATCGGTACCAAATTATGGTTCTTTGCCTGCTGCGCAAACGTCACCATGATCAGACCGATGCACAATATCGGAAAAGCAATTTCATAATAGCTGAACACCGGCGAATCATTATACGTCGGCATGACGAGCCAGTACAGATCAAGAAAATGCCCGAGGATCAGCAACGCTGCACCAATTTTCAATTTGACCGGATCCATTTTTGACGGACGGGAGACCAATAAGAAATACGGGATCCAAAAATGGATCAAGACGATAGCGACAGAAACATATTCCCATCCATTTTGCCAGCGATCAATGAACCAGAAATTCTCTTCCGGAAGATTTGCGTACCAGATCAGCATGAATTGACTGAATGCGATGTATGCCCAGAACGACAGTAATCCGAACATCAACGCACCAAAACTATACAAATGATTTTCGTTGATCCCTTTGAAGAAATATCCTTTGCCGCTGAAGTGAACCACCAGATAGGTGATCACTGAAAGAGCCGTGAGGATCGTTCCGGTAAAATAATAGACACCAAACATTGTTGAGAACCAATGCGGCTCCAGACTCATCAGCCAATCAAACGAGAAAACTGATACGGTGATCGCAAAGAGAGGGATAAATGCAGCGGCTAATCCGATATTTTTTCTTGTCCGTTTCTGGTCTTTGTCAACATCCTGCTTCAAAGAATTGCTCCTGAAAATATAATAGAACAATCCTACTATTCCGATGAACACAACAAATCTGATCGTGAAAAACTGAACATTCAAATATGGTTCTTTACTTTGTAAAATTGGATCCTTCGCAACAACATCCGCGTGGGTCCAATGGAACAGATCGTGCAATTGCAGGAACAACGGAATTGCCATTACGATCACCGGGATCAATAACATTCCTAAAAACTCGTTCACTCTTCGGAACGGTGTACTCCACACAGCACCGGCAATATATTCAAGCGCAATAAAGAAGATCGATCCTGCCGCAACACTGACAAGGAATGTAAAGCCGATAAGATTGTTGAACACTGCACGATGCGGGTCGGTCAGATACGAAATAACAGCCAGTGCAAGTCCGACAAGTGTGAGGGTCCATCCCAATTTTATAAAATTCGAAGGAAGCTCTTTTTTCGGGTAGATCAATGTTTCGTGTGAAGCGCTCATCGTAGATCAGACTCCTTTGCATTGTACGCACGTTGCAGCGTACGAATGTATTTCACGACAGCCCAGCGTTCGTCCCGTGAAATTTGATATTGATATGCAGGCATAACATTTTGTCCGACAGTGATCGTATGGAAGATCGCACCGTCCGGCCAATTCCGAACTTTGTCTGAATGGAGTGTCGGCGGATTCGGGAATTGACCGGCCAAGCGGCTGTCCCCGCTTCCAAAATTTCCATGACATGGACTGCAGAACGTCAGATATTTTTTCTTCCCAAGCTCAAGCGTTGCTTTGCTGTTCAATAACGGATTGATCAGGAACTTTCCAATCGAATCGGCATTTGCACCA
>JFJP01034965.1_pt1 | contig 11781 bp, 7 predicted proteins | sample 431651 | NCBI WGS metagenome assembly JFJP01 (sample SAMN02602958, study PRJNA72255) | Microbial mat metagenome, whole genome shotgun sequencing project. | biome: fresh water; feature: sink hole; material: water; isolation source: purple microbial (photo- and chemosynthetic) mats found in... | reverse complement strand
CGAATCAGGCGGTATCCAGAGCGAATTATGGCTGAACACCTCGGGCGGCATCTATCGCGACAATGGTGGAGTGTTCGAGTTTAACCTGAATACAGGCCTCACGCCGAACGTACTATTGTCCCGTGCGGTCAAATTTGAAAACGGCGAGAGCGAGGACACGATCTTTGGCCTGTACAGCGGCGGCGGTTCCGTCATCGGCTTTGCTTCGGCGACCACACAGGCGGATTTCAGCACAGTCTGGTATACCCTTGACAATGCCGTAGTCGAATACCCCGACTATGCCGACTTGATCTCCGGAATAAGCACCGACATCATCAAGAGCATCGCGGTAAACAGCGACCATGACATCTACTACATGGCCACCGCCCTGGGCGCGGTGATCGGCAGCGAAGAGCTTAAAACCCTGACAGACTCCGTAGACTTCAAAAACGATCCTATGGGCAGCATCAACCCCTACATGCTTACCGCAGAAAACGGATCGGTATCGATAGACGTAGTTTCTACCGCAGGTGATCGCGTCTTTGCGGGAACCAAAGCGGGCTTGTACACCGACACCATCAATACCGTCAGCGCCGAAGGCAAGAAACTCGGCGCGCCAGCAACGGGACTGACAAAGGTTCCAGGCACGGAGGATCTCGTCTTCAGCTATCTGGAATCCTACAATCTCGACGATGTGGTGGTAACGGCCGCGGTCACCGATGACAACGACGTGCTGATCCTCAAGGATGGAGCGGTTTTCAAGACGCTGGATGCGGCCTCGGGTATTCCTATAGACGCCAAGGCTGTTTTCTATGAATACGAAGGCACGCTCCACCTGATCCTGACCGGCACGAACGGCTCGATAGACTACGATACGGAAATTGCATATACAGTACTTCCATCATGATTGTCTGAGTTCTTGAAAATGGCGAGGCCCCCGTGAGTAAGTCACGGGGGCCTCGTGTTTTAATACGACTCTGGATTGAGACGGGGCTCAGAACTGGATGCAGATTCCGGCGTTCAGCGATATGCCCTGGCCGGATATGCTGGTCAGCGTATAGTCGCCTGGATCAAACTGCGCCTGTGCCAGGTCGATCACCACGTTGAAGTTCAAGACAAACAAGCTGAAACCAAGGGTAGCCAAGGTCGAGAAGTTGGCGATGGTTTCTCTGGCGTTGGTGAGTATCTCAGTATTGACTGATCCAATCGTGGCGTTCAGGTCAGTGGTACCTGTGGTTACTGCGTACTGGTATATGCCCGAGAGCTTGGCATACGGGGTAAAGAACAGCAGACGCTTGGATGCATGCAGTTCAAGACCAAAATTGTGCACGGAAGTCTCGAAGCCCATGGTACCGGTAAGGTCGAGAGTCAACCCGCCTACGTCCACGCCGCCGTCGGCAAGCGCCGCGAGGGACATGCTGGCGACGCCGAAAGTAAAGCTACCGTAGTTGTACAGGGCGCCGAGGGAAAGCGCCGGCATCGGGCCGCTATCCTTGAGGATGACCTTGCGCACGGTCGCGCCGATATTCAGGGTTTCAAGGGTTATGCCAAGACCGGAGATGGAGTCTCCGGCGAAACTCAAGCCAAAATTGGTTAGCACGGCCGGAAGGTACATGCCCGAGAGGATGACATCGAACCCCTTGCCTACTCCGAAACCAGCCCCCAGCTTGAGCATCGGGTACGGGAATATACCGTACTCCAGTGTATTCAACAGCTCGAGTGTTTCGGCATCATCGACCACGGCTTCAATAACCACAGGCAACGAGATGGTACTCCACTCGTGCGCACCGGGTTCCATCATAGTGCCCAGTCCGCCGGACAGGGTCATGCCTACGCCCGGGAAAAAGAACATGAATTTGTTGATCGAGGCATCCGCTACAATATTGCCTGAAAGGGCCGCCATCTGGAGGTTTGGTGCTACATCACGGGTAATGCCGGTGATCAAGGCCTCGAAATCATGAGCGAAACCATTAAGGTCCTGGGCGCTGGAAGTAAAAACCAGCATACATAGCAACAAGACTACCACGATCATTCTTTTCATCTGGGCTACTCCTGCAAGAAAGTATATGCTGTGTTCCGTCACTTTGCCAGACAGCCTGCATAGAAGAACACTACAAGAGCGCCAGTATCTCCTGGGCGTGGCCCTCCGGGCTGACCTTGGGGAATACTTTCTTCACGGTGCCGTCGGGCGCGACGATAACGGTGGAGCGGACGACGCCCATGTACTTCTTGCCGTACATGGATTTTTCACCCCAGGCTCCCCAGGCTTCCAGAACGGTATGGTCGGGGTCGGCGAGGAGGGCGAACGGCAGGCCGTACTTGGCGCGGAACTTGCCGTGCGAACCGGGCTTGTCCGGGCTGATGCCGATGACGACGGCGCCCTTGGCCAGAAAGAGGTCGTTGGCGTCGCGGAAGCCGCAGGCTTCCTTGGTGCAGCCGGGGGTGTCATCCTTGGGGTAGAAATACACCACGACAGTCCTGCCGTGAAACGACGACAGGGTAACGGTCTTGCCGGTATCGTCCTCGAGACTGAAATCAGGTGCCGGGGATCCTTCTGTCAACATGGGGCCTCCTTGATAATTGTATAGATAGAATAATCATAGTCAGCCAGGGAGTCACGAAAAAACACGTAACTGCTACACGGAAGTATTGTTACCATGGTACCTTGTCTTATTTGTATAGTGTTGTCTTAATCGAAACCGCCCGGGAGCATGTATGTCCAGAACCGTGTCCATAGTTACCTTCTTCGTGCTGGCCGCCGCGCTGGCAAGCGCCCAGCAGCCAGGGGCGGGCGGACCACCGCCGGGAGGCCCGTCGGGACAACAGCCAGGGTTCGCGGGGGCAGGAATGCAAGCGCAGCAACAGGGCCAGGCTGGAACCCGTCCGGGCGGCCAGGGCAGTGCGCTGTTGTCGGTTGCAAAGCCGGAGACGAGGACGACGTCCATACATGTAGCCGGGAGGCTGGAGCCAGCCAGGCGTATCAGCCACACGGTTGGCATCGCGGGGTTCGTTGAAACGGTTCATGTGCATGTGGGAGACCGGGTGGCCGAGGGGCAGGCGCTGGTTACCGTAAGCCGGGATGCGCCCGGCGAGTCGTACCGGCCGCTGGTGGTGGTTTCGCGCATCGCCGGGAGGGTGTCGGAGATACAGCTGATGGGGGGAGCGGAGGTCAAATCAGGCGCCGCCGCGGTAACAGTCATAGACGATTCGGAATTCAGGCTGGTGGCGGCACTGAGCGACAAGGATGCGTTCAGGGTGGCCGGTATGGGCAAGTCTACTGTAACCGCCCGATCAGCCGACGGCATCAAGCTGGAGGGCAGCCTGCTCTCGGTCTCCGCCGAACCTGATTACGCCACGGGCCTGTTCGGCGCTACCCTGCGCTTTTCCGCCCAGACAGGTGCCAGAATCGGCATGGTACTGTTTATGGATCTGCCCGTAGAAAAGGTGAGTGGCCAGTTCGTACTGCAGACACTGCTTGCCAGGCGTTTCGGACGCAGTGTCATGTGGGTAGTGGGTCCTGATGACAAGCTCAAGCAGGTACCGGTAACACCAGGCAAGCCTTATGGCAACGATATCCTGATAACAGCCGGCCTGGAACCAGGCACCCGCTATCCCGCAATGCTGACTGGTTTCGAAAAGGAAGGACTGACCTTGCAGGAATACCGGGAAGCCCAGAAGAAGGGTTCCTGACATGCTCAAGCTGATCTTCAGCAAGACCACCGGCTTCATCATATTCACCATCCTGCTCTGCGGCCTGGGCATCGTCCTTGCGCTCAGGTTGCCGGTGATGATGTATCCGCAGACCCGCCGGCCCATGGTCACCATCCGCTTCAACCATCCTGGCATCTCGGCGATAGACTTCGAGCACGAATACGCGGACAGTATCGAGCCGCGGCTCTCCGGCCTCGACGGCGTCGACTCGATGGAGACGACCTACTCCAGTGATTCAAGCAGCATTATCCTCACCTTCGACTGGGAAATACAAAGCGACGATGCCAGGGCCTCTGTCGAATCGACCATGTTCTCTATCAACAGCGGGCTACCTTCAGAGATCCGCGACGGGTACAGCATCCGCTTCAGGGAAGGTGAAAACGCCGGTTTCATCGTCATGGGCGCTGCCTCTGCGGGCACCTCCCCGGAGAAGCTGATGGAACTTCTGTCGTCCAATGTGGAGCCACGCCTGAGGGCCATCCAGGATGTAGAGGAGTTTGGCCTGTTCGGCCTCGAGGAACTGCAGGTTACAGTGACGCTGGACCAGGCCTCGATGCTCTCATACGGCCTGACCGTCAACGACGTAAACACGGCCTTTCAGTCGGGGCTCTCGCCCCAGCCGCTCGGTACGCTCCGTGAATCCGGTGAGCGCTTCAGCGTGCGCATCAGCCGTGCCGACCGCGACCTCGCGGCCCTGCCCGGGCTGGAAATCAAGCGGATTGGCGATACCCTGATCACGCTGGAGGACATTTCCGACATCGTGATACGCTACACGGTGCCCAGGAGCGTCTTCATGATAGAGGACAAGCCCGCCATCCAGATCACCCTGACCCCGGTTGAAGGCGGAAACCTCAACCGCATGACCGAGGAACTCACCACCATCATGAATGGTGCCCGGGATTCAGGCCTCGTTCCCGCGGATACGGAGTTCAACCTGTACGTTGACCCCGCCAAATACATCAACCGGTCAATTGACCAGGTGGTCCAGGCGGCGCTGATAGGTGGCATTCTGGCCATCCTGATAGTATTCCTCATCCTTGGCGAACTGCGGAACACGCTGATCATCGCCATTTCCATTCCGGTGTCCATCATGTTGTCCTTCATCCTGATGTACCTCTTCGGAGTGTCGCTCAACCTGATATCGCTCGGCGGCTTCGCGCTGGCGGTGGGCATGATCGTCGATGCCACCATCGTGGTGATGGAGAACATCCACCGCTGGCGCCGCGATGACAAGCGGGTGCTCAATTCAGCAATGTGGAAGCACATCGTCATGGATGCCACGAGGCAGGTGCGCGGTCCGGTGATATCATCGACCCTGACTTCGGTGCTGGTGTTCCTGCCGCTGTCGTTCTCCGCGCCGCTGGCAAACGCCATACTGGGTGACCAGGCGAGGACCATCGTGTTTTCGCTGATGTGCTCTATGTTCGTTTCGCTGAGCCTGGTGCCGGTGATCGCGTACTTCCTGTTCAGGGGTAAGGGCAAACAGAATATCGACCACCTGACCGCCACGGGCTTCGCCAGGATTTCCGAGCCGGTAATGAACGCCACCGTCAGCGGCTACCGTCGCATCCTGCGGTTCATCATGTCCAGGCGGCTCATTGCCGGGTCGTTCCTGTTCGTCACCCTCGCTGCCATGGTTCTGGCTGTGGTCACGCTCTTCCCTAAAATTCCCAAGGAGATCATGTCCAAGCCGCAGTCAGACAGGGTCGTGCTCTTCTTCAGGCACAACGATTACCAGACTTCCGTGGACATCATCGAGCAACTGATGCCGGAACTCCGGGAACGCACGGCGACAGCCCTTGATGGAATCCAGTACCACAGCTTTGCCAACATCTCAGGCCGCATGAACCAGATACTCATCGACTTTGACGATCCAGCGCAGGTGGGCGAGGCACTCGGGCGGCTGGAGCGCGCCTTTGTCAGCGAGGGTCTCTGGTACTTCAACATCCAGTCCTGGGATCCGGCCGCCCTGCCCCTGCCCCAGGTGTACGCACTGCAACTGAGCGTGTACGGGCCGGACTCCACACAGAAGGTGGCCATCCTCGATGATATGCAGCGCGTCCTCAATGAATCAAAACTGTACGGCAGGGTCAATGTACGCCCGTCTCCATCCATGACCAACGAATTGGTGCTCAGTCCAAGGAACGAAGCGCTGCGCGGGTTCCAGGGCCTGACCAGCACCACGCTGAGCACGCTCGCCAAGCGCGCGCTGGGCGGCACATCCGCCATATCGGTCTCGGACGGAACCTATGAAGTGGACGTCGTGGCCAGGTACCCCGACACGGAACTTGACTCCCGGGACAAGCTGGGCAACTTCCTCATACCCTGGAAGAACTCGTACGTGCCGCTCAAGCACTTCTTCGATTTTGACCAGCGCTCCGGTGTCTCGCAGATATATTCAGAGAACAGCGAACTGGCCTTCAGACTGTATGCCAGCTCGTCGGCCGAGCTTACCGATGCGGCACGTATACAAAAGGAGCGGGAGGCTCTGGCCCTGTTCGCTGAGAAAATCGTGTTGCCTCCCGGGTACAGTTTTTCGCTTGACAACCCCAGGATCGAGATCGACGAGTCGATCAGATCACTGTTCGTAGCAATGGCAATCTCCGTTGCCCTCATCTACCTGCTGCTCTGCTTCCAGTTCAATTCGTTGTGGATACCGCTCGTCATCCTCGTTACCATCCCGCTTGGCTTCGTGGGCGTCGTCATATCGCTCTACATGTTCGGTTCGACACTGAACCTCAACTCGCTGCTCGGCACGATACTCCTGGGCGGTATCGTGGTAAACAACGCCATCATCATGATCGATTTCTACCTGAATGCCAGGAAGGACTATCCCGACCACCTCGAGGCCATAGAAGCCACCGCGGGGCTCCGGTTCCAGCCCATACTGATAACCACACTGACCACCATCATCGGCATGCTGCCCATAGCCGTCAACCTGGGCTCGGGCTCGTCGATACTACAGCCCCTCGGCATCGCAGTTTCTGGCGGCCTCATCGTCTCCACCTTCCTGACCCTGTTCGCTGTGCCGGCCATCCTCAGCTTCTGGAGATACAATCCATGAGAAGGTACGTATCACTTTTCTTGCTCTCAGCACTGTTCCTGTCGCCACTCGCAGCAGAACCCGTGGAACTTTCGGTGGAAGCCGCAGTCGAACTGTCATCGAAGGCCAGCCTGGATCTGTACGGTCAGAAGCTCGCTGTGAGTTCCACCCAGCGTGACCTGGACAACAGCTGGAACCTGTTTCTGCCCGGCATCAGCACGGGGCTTTCAGGAAAGATAGGTGACGAGTTATTCACGGCAAACAGCCCGACAACGAGCCTGCTCGGGTCCACCCTGAGCCTTGGAACCAAGCTGACCCTCACGACGGGCGTGCTGTACGATCTCGAGAACCGCCGCACCGCCTACCGGTCAGCACTGCTCGGCGAGCAGGATCTAGCGGCGCGTCTGTCCCGGGATGTGCAGAAGGCCTATTTCCAGCTGGTGTCGCTCCAGCTTGACCTGGACAACAAAGTCCGGGTCATAGCTCTGGCCGAGGAACGGCGCCGTCTGGCGGAGCTCCGTTTTGCACGCGGGCTTGGGTCAGAACTGGATGCGCTCCGGGCACAGATGACAGAACTCAATGCCCGCTCGGCGCACAAGAAGGCAGTCGCCGACTACGACAAGCGCCAGGCGACTTTCAGGCGGCAGCTTGGACTCGCCGCGGGTGACCAGTTGAAACTGACGACAGCACTTGCGGTGCCGGCGGGACCGCCCGCTGACTCCGTAGCCACCTTGATCGATACCCGTATAGACCTTGCCAAGGCAAGTCTGGCGCGGGAACTTGCAGCCACCGCCACGGCCCGGTACATCAACCTAAACCGGTTGCCACTGGTGACGCTCGATGCGGGTTATTCGTTCAGCCTTGCGGACTTCAAGACCGCACGGGACAGCTTTTCCATCAGCGCCGGCTTCTCCTTCAACGCGGATGCCTGGATACCCGGCTCGCGCAAGGATGTTGAACTTCAGGTGCTGCGTGAAACCGAGGACAGGCTGGCACTGGCTTACGAGCAGGCGCGCCGGAGCGCGCTGGACGAAGTAGAGGCTCTCTGGCTCGATATCGATGCAGCACGGAACAGCCTGGAACTCGCCAGCGGGCAGGTAAGCCTCGCTGAGCGCATCGCAACCCGCACCCGGGAAGCCTGGGAACGCGGTTCGGCCACCGCCCTGGAACTCGAGGACGCACAGTACTCCGTCGATGCTGCCCGGCAGGCCCTCATCGCCAGCCAGTACCAGTACCTGTCGCTGGTCATAGACCTGGGGTACGCTCTCAATACTGACTGGCGCACATTGTATCGGTAACTACCGTGTAACACATTTTAAGCACAGAGCCACAGAGGAGATCAGGATCTCGAAAGTCAGAATGGATGTTGACACGTATTAATACACGTACTACACTTTCTTAATGAAAAGTTGGACCTCACGCGAAGTATTGAGACGTCTTGCTGCAGACGGTTGGGTAGTCAAGCATCAGGTCGGATCACACGTCCAACTCGTTCATCCTGTAAAAGCTGGCAAAGTCACCGTCCCGCACCCAAACAAGGATCTTGCCCCCGGAACGGTACGAAGCATTGCACGGCAAGCCGGAATAGATCTGGAGGCACCGCCATGAAAACCTATATATTCCCCGCATTCTTCCGCCGTACTGATTCTGGAACATATTCAGCTGATTTTCCGGATTTACTAGGGTGCATATCCGCTGGCAATACACTTGAAGAGATCTTCGCAGAAACCAGAGAAAGCCTCTCGCTACATCTCTACGGCATGCTTGAGGATGGCGATACCATCCCTGAGGCTTGCGATCCCCAGGATCTTGGTCAAGAACCAGGAGCATTCATCGCACTGGTAGAAGGACACCCGGATATGATTCGGGATGAGCTCAGGAGCCGCTCGGTCAAAAAAACTCTTACTATCCCTTCCTGGATCAATGAGGAAGGAGAGAGACGGCGCATCAATTTCTCTCAAGTACTACAGGAAGCTTTGCGCGAGCGGCTGGGCCTATAGAAAAGCAGACTCAGGCTTCCTCGTCTTCTAGCACCTGTGCCGGCTCGGGTTCGTCAGCAGGCTGCCCATCTCGGGGTTGTGCATCAGGTCGCGCGGCTTGGAGCCCTGGGACTTGCCGACGATACCCTTCTCTTCCATTAATTCGACGAGGCGGGCTGCACGGTTGTAGCCTATCTTGAGTTTGCGTTGCAAAAAGCTTGCGCTGGCCTTGCCCTGCTCCAGCACGATGCTCAGGGCCTTCTCGTAGAGCGGGTCGTCGTCTTCGGTATCGAACAGCGACGGGCCTTCTTCGTCCTCGTCGTCGTCGACAAAGATCTCCTCGTCTATGTAATTCGGCGCGCCCAAAGTCTTTACATGGGCCACGACACGCTCCACTTCATCCTCGGAAACGAAAGCGCCCTGCATGCGCACAGGGAAGGCGTCGGTGGCGCTGGAGAACAGCATGTCTCCACGGCCCAGCAGCTTTTCGGCACCTACCATGTCTATGATGATGCGCGAGTCAAACTTGCCTGCCACCATGAACGCGATGCGGCTTGGAATGTTGGCCTTGATGAGGCCGGTGATCACATCGATGCTCGGCCGCTGCGTGGCCAGTACGAGGTGTATGCCCACCGCGCGGGACATGGCAGCCAGGCGGGCCAGTGTCGATTCCAGCTCCTTGCCGGTGGTGGCCATCAAGTCAGCAAACTCGTCGATTATGACGACGATGTACGGCAGCTTGTCGGTGGCCATGTTCTTCTCGATGATCTTGCGGTTGAACGACTTGATGTCGCGCACGCCCATGGAGTCCAGGAGGCTGTAGCGTCGTTCCATCTCGCAGATGCAGTACTGCAGGGCCTGGAACGCCCGCTTGGGTTCGGTTATCACCGGTGTAAGCAGATGGGGTATGCCGTTGTACAATTTCAGTTCGACGATCTTGGGGTCTATGAGTATAAGCTTGACGTCGTTGAACGAGCGGCGGTACAGGATGGACAGGATGATGGAATTGACGCAGACCGACTTTCCGGAACCGGTAGCTCCGGCGATGAGGAGGTGCGGAGTCGTGGTCAGCTCAACCACCTGCACGTCGCCGGTGATGTCTTTGCCCAGCACGACCGGCACTTCCATCTTCGCGTTCTTGAACACTTCACTTTCTACGATTTCCTTGAACGACACTATGGAGCGGCGTTCGTTGGGCACCTCGATGCCAACAGCGTGCTTGCCCGGTATGGGCGCTACGATGCGGACGCTGGAAGCTGCAAGACGCAACGCAATGTTGTCGCTGAGGCCGGCTATCTTGGAGAGGCGCACGCCTGGCGCTGGCAGTATCTCGAACATGGTTATCACCGGCCCCTTGCGGATGCCGGTGACCTCGGCCGCAATGCCGAACTCCTTGAGCGTCTCGCGGAGGACCTCGGCGGCGTGGCGCGTCTTGTCGTCTATGATCCAGTACTGACCGTCCGGGTAAGCTGTCAGTATGCCCTCGGTGGGCAGACCGTATTCCAGAGTGGGCCTGTGCCTGGGTAGCGGCACAGGCTTGGCGGGTGGCACCGAGACCTCGATGGGACCTGTCGCCTTGACGAGCGTGGCCGCGGGTGTTACGGCCGCCGCATCAAAACTTTTAGAACGCGCAGCCAGGTCGTCTGCTTCTCGAATGGCGTCGGTGTGTTCGCCGTCATGAAAAACTTCTACCTTGGGGAGCAGAGCCGAACGAGGGGTGGATCTGGCCGGCTCCTTGTCTGAACCCTTGTTTGAAGCCTTGGCGAGGGCGGCATCCAGTGGCGTGATGACCGCGGGTTCGGAGTCCGCCCAGTAGTCGGCATCCAGGGCGGGATCACTTCCGGAAAGGTCCTCGGCTGTGGGAGTCCGTCCGAACATCAGCCGTATGGGCTCCTCGACCTCCTCGATTCCTTCATCCTCGCCTTCGAGTTCCACAAGTTCCTCGAAATCCTCGAGCAGTTCCGCATCTTCAGAAACTTCGGGAATTTCTGTTGCAGGCGCAGGTTCAATGGCCGGGCCTCCCGGTGCGGCTGGGTCTGGATTGCCTATGGAGGTGAGGAAGGGGGCAGGAGGCAGGTCAGGGTAACTGAGGTCGAGGAGAAGACCATCATCGTTGTTGTCGACGGCCTCCGGCTGGACGCGCAGGGATGGTTTTGGTATGAACATGCCGGAAGCGGCAGCCCTGGGAGCCAGATTGTCAGCGCGTGGTTGTGTTGCGGCTGATGCTCCGGCCACGGTGGGACCGGTCCTGAAGCGGCGGGCGACCAGCAGCAGGATCAGGCTGGTCGCAAAAGTGAAGCCGAAACCGGCCGCTGCCAGGCCTGCCGCTCCGAAGGTAACCAGCGCGGGATACACTGAAAACCAGCGGGCGGGGTCATCCAGAAAGCGGGCGGTGGCAGCAAGGGAGGCAAACGGCACGAGGCTGCCAAGCAGCGCGAAGAGTGCATCGTACCTGAAACCCGGCATGGCAACGATGAGCGCGCCGACCAGGGGATACGCTGGCAGCACAAAGGCAGCCCACGACAGGCCATCCAGCAGGAAGCCACCAAAACCGGCGCCGGATCCAATCCAGGCTACCAGCAGCTGTGAAAACAGCGCCACGCCGGCTATGACCAGCGCGGCGCTCGAGACGATTACGAGCGAGGTTGCCTTACGATCTGTGTCCAATGCTTTCGCTCCAATCCTTGTTATATCTATCGGCGTTTCGTCAAAGCAGGAATAGGCCGAGTAGGCCTGCGGGTATCAGGTATGCCGCAAACCAGGCCAGCTTGCCCTTGCGCACGATGGGCATGAGGACCAGGAGTGACACTACGCCGGCAAGGAACGCGACCAGCGATCCGACGACCAGCGGAAGCGGCGCGACAGTTCCGGCAAGCTCGGCCATATCGTCGAGCTTGAGCACCAGGGCACCGAGTATAGCGGGTACGGCGAGCAGGAACGAGAATTCGCCGGCGGTTTCACGCTGGAGGCCAGATGCCAGCCCGGCGCTTATCGTTATGCCGGAACGGCTTATGCCGGGGAACACGCCGATGCCCTGGGCCAGCCCTATGATGACACCATGCCGGACCG
>JFJP01020567.1_pt1 | contig 11781 bp, 14 predicted proteins | sample 431651 | NCBI WGS metagenome assembly JFJP01 (sample SAMN02602958, study PRJNA72255) | Microbial mat metagenome, whole genome shotgun sequencing project. | biome: fresh water; feature: sink hole; material: water; isolation source: purple microbial (photo- and chemosynthetic) mats found in... | reverse complement strand
AGACAGACTGAAGACGGAAGACTGAAGACTGAAGACCAGGGACCGGGGTCACCGACCCCGGCTACAAGGGGCTTCGGTTTCAGCTTTCAGCTTTCCCGATTTCAGCTTTTACTTTCAAGCGTCCTGGTTCAGAGTTTGTTCCTCCGGGGTCAGGCGCTGGCGGGCGAGGCCGGTTCTGGGTTTCCGGCTTCGTCCGCCTCTTTTTCCGATTCCCTGGGCGATTGGCTCAAGCACCTGGTCTGGCTGCTGGGTGCCGTGCTCCTGGTCATCAAGCTGGTCAAGGAGGCCAAGCCCAATCCGCCGAACCATAAACAGTTTTCCCCTATCGATCACCAGCACGCGGACGCGCTGAGCAAAAGCGATAAGGATGCCCTGCGGGAGGAGACCACGCGGGAACTGATGACCATCCGCCAGGAGATGGGCGGCCAGACGGCGAAGCTGGAGCGCTCGCTCGATCATCTGCGCAATACCATATCCACGCAGAATGACCAGATGATGGCCGCGATCAAGGATCTTGACGAAAAGCAGGAGACGCGCATCAACCGTGTGCATGAACGCCTCGACCCCCTGCCGTCAGCCATTGCCGTAAACACCCGCTCTATCGAAACTCATTTGGCCGACCACCGGGCCGGAAAGGCATAAGCACCATGGCTCTCGATATGACCCTTATCACGATTGTCCTGCGCATCCTCAAACGCCTCGAAGGCAACCCCGTGACGGCCGACACGATCGCCGACCTGGTGACGTGCGACATGCGCCACACCGTGCCGGTGGACCGCGTCCGCGATGCGCTGCTCGCCGCCCGCGAGCGCCACCTGGTCAAGAGCGATGAGGATATCTGGGCAGAGGAAACCTGGGAAATCACGCCGGAGGGCAGCCGCGCATGACCGATGACCGCACAGACGCCTGGGGGGCGACCCTCACGGAAGATCAGCGCTGGGAGCTGTACAAAGCGCATTACGCGCATCCCTCCTGGGACGCGGTGTGCGAGTGGGCCGCTCTCGAATACGGCCTCCCCGTGCCCACGCGCAGCGCTTACTACCGCTTCCGGCAGCGGTTGGCGGAGCGGGAGAGCGAACACCGGATCGAGATGGCCATCACGGAGAAGGCGCGGATCGGGCGGGAGATGTCCGAGATCGGCGATCTGAACCCGGCGTTGATCCAGGCCTTCCAGCAGCGCGCCCTGGAATCGGAGCTGCGCGGCGACAGCAACGGCGCGGAGAAATGGCTGACGCTGGCGCTGGATCTGGGCGCTGGCATGGCGAAGAAGGTGGAGCTGGAACTGAAGAAGCAGGCGGAGGCGCGCCAGCGGGAAGCCCTGCAGTTCAATCGCGATAAGTTCGAGTTCGACGCGGTGAAGGCGGCGATCGCCCACGCGGTTGAACTGAAGCTGATTTCCCAGGACAGCAGCATCGGCGAGAAAGAGAAGATCAACCGCGCCCGGGCGCTTCTCTTCAGCGTGCTGCCGGATGACAAAGAGGTGCCGGCATGAGCGGCATCGCCCAGAAAGTCACAAGCATGATCCTGGCGGCGGCAATCCAGTTCCGCGCCTACCAGGTGCCGGTGTTCAAGGATCGTTCCAGCGGCATCAAGATTTTGTTCTGGAGCCGCCAGATCGGCAAGAGCTTCACGATGGCCTGCTGGATCGTGGACCGGATGCTGACGCGGCCGGGCCGGCTGATCACGGTGCTTTCCAACTCCAAGGATAACGGCGCGGAGCTGAACCAGAAGATCCGCGAGATCTGCGAGAAGCTCGGCGAGGTGATCGAGCAGGATGACCTCTCGGTGGACCTGAAGTACGAGAACATGGTCTATGAAAGCCGGATCAAGGTTAGCGGCACGGTCTCCCGCGTCAAGATCCTGGCGGCGAACCCGCGCACGGCGCGCGGCTTCTCGGGCGACCTGATCCTGGACGAGTTCGCCTTCCACGAGAACGGCGCCCGGATCTGGGATGCGGCCGAGCCGATCCTTTCCGGCAATCCCGACTATCTGTGCATCATCGCTTCCACGCCCAACGGCACGCACAACATGTTCTATGAGATGGTGACATCCGGCCTGTATCCGGTGAGCAAGGTGCGCCGGAGCGATGCCTACGCCACGGGCATGAAGGTCTACCATCCGGTCACCCGCGTGCCGATCACACCGGCGGAAGCGCGCGCACTTGCGATCGACAAGAAGGCGTATGACCAGAACTACGAGCTGATCTGGGCGGACGAGGCCAGCGTGCTGCTCTCGCACGACCTGATCGCCGATGCCGAGGACGCCGGGGTCGGCGTAATCTGCGAGCAGGACTGGAGCCCGGAGGCGGTCAAGCTGATCCGCGCCATCCCGCGCAACATGTATGTCGGCGTGGACGTGGGCCGCAAGAAGGATATCACGGTCATCTGCGTCATGGAGAAGATCGGCAGCATGTTCCACGCCCGCGCCATCCTACGCCTTGCCAACATGCGCCTGCCGGACCAGCAGAAGCGGCTTCTGGTGCCGCTGCGCGCCCCCGGCTTCCTCTCCTGCCGTATCGACATGACGGGCATCGGCCTGGGCCTGTGCGAATACACCCAGGACGCCGTCAGCCGCTCCCGCGTCCAGGGCGTCAACTTTTCCCAGTCAGCACCGATGAACCCGCGCCTGAAGGCCAGCGGCCGCAAGGGTGAGACGGTCAAGGTGACCGAGGCCATGGCCACGGAGCTGCTGCAGGTCTACGAGGACAAGTGCATTCGCCACCCGCATGATATGCGCATGCGCGAGGATCTGCGCAAGCCGGAGCGGATCGTCACGCCCCAGGGCCGCGTCTCGATCGCCGCCTCGCGCGACGCGGGCGACCATGCCGACCACTTCTGGGCCTTCGCTTTGGCCGTGTGGGCCGCTGCCGGCAAGCGCGAGTTTCACGGCACCACGCCCGGCAGGCAGAGCCGTAAGAAGCTGGGGCGGCGCGTGCGCGAACGGCTTAACGGGCACTGGCGCAAGCAGCTTGCCGCCCGGATCATCGAGTTCACACCCCCCTTGAGGAGAGCCGCATGAGCACGCAATCGAGAAAAAGCAGTGTCGGGTCCTCCCGCGTGGAGCGGTCCGTGCGCGAGCGGTTCAACCCTCTGCCGATGATATCGCCCTCGATCATCACGTCCTGGCACAGCCGGTTCCGCCAGGGCTGGCTGCGCGAGGCGGCGCTGATGTGGGACGAGATCGAGGACACCGACGACACCTGCAAGGTCACCGCCGCCAAGCGCAAGAAGTCGGTCGCCCGCCACGGCTACAAGTTCGAGACGGTGGACAACTCCCGCCGCGCCCGCCAGCACATGGAGACGCTGAAGTATTTCTACGACAACCTGGTCTCCACCAGCGCGATCGAGCCCGACGAGCGCGGCGGCGTGCCCCTGCTTCTCAGGCAGATGCAGGATTCGGTCGGCAAGCGCTACGCCGTCCATGAGAAGCTGTTCGAGCTGCGCGATGGCCGGCTGACCGCCACGCTCAACTTCTGCCCGCTGTGGTGGTTCGAGCGCACCACCGGCCGCCTGCGCTATCTCCTGGAAGATGGCGACAGCGAGGGCGTGGAGATGGACCGCAAGGATTGGATGATCACTACCGGCGACGGCGTGATGCGGGCCTGCGCGGTGGCGTACATGTTCAAGCATTTCCCGCTCCAGGACTGGCTGGTCTACTCCGAGCGCTTCGGGCACCGTGCCGTCAAGGGCTCGGTGGATGCCGAGCCGGGAGACGCGGCCTGGACCCAGATGGAGGATACGGTCTACAGCCTGGCCGCCGGTGATGGCGTCGTGATCAGCGACGGCAGCGATATCGACACCATCGATTTCGGGTCTGCCGGGGATCTGCCATACGACGCGCTGATCTCCCGCATGGAGCGGGCGATCATGACGCTCTGGCGCGGCGGGGACCTCGCCACGCAGAGCGCTCCGGACAGCGTCGGCAGCAACCTGCAGGATGACGAGGTCGACATCCTGGACAGCGACGACACCGCCAACTGCACCGACGTGCTCAACGAGCAGCTCGACCGGGACGTCATCCGCCTGGTGCATGGCGACGCCACGCCCCTGGCCTTCATCGTGATCAACGCCCCCGTCAAGGATGACCGCAAGATCGAGCTGGAGACCGACAAGGGCCTCGACGATATGGGCTATGAGGAGGAAATCGAGGAACTCCAGCGCCGCTACAGCCGCCCCACGCTCAAGGCCAAGGCGAAGCCTGAGGCCGTCGCTCCCGCAGCCGCCCCGGTGGTGGACGGGGAAGCCTCTGCCGGCAATCCAGCCAAGGCCGTCAAGGCGAAAGCAGGCGAGGATCTGGATGACGCGATCGCCAATGAGCGCCGCCCTGGCTTCTTTGCCCGCCTGTTCCGCCGCTCCGTGGCCAACGAACGCCAGGACGATCTGGACGACGCGCTCGAGGCGCTTGGCGATAAGGCGGCGGAGAGCCTGGCTGCAGCCGCGGCGCAGACGGTCGGCGGCCCCGCTGCAGCAGACCTGACGCCGTTCTACCGGCGCATCGCCGCCGCGATCGAACTCGATGACGACGCCATGGAAGACGAGCTGATCGCGATCTATAACGAGGCTCCGTCCGCGCTGGAGGCCCTGATCGCCAACCCGGCCATCGCGGCCCCGCTGGCGGACCTGTTCGCCACGGCCATCGTCAACGGCGCCGTCGAGGGCGCGAGAATGCAGGAAGGAGCTCAATAATGCTGGTCGTAGGCTGCTATCGTGGAAAGTCGCTGCTCTCGTGGAAGATCAAGCGCGAGACCAATTCGCCGATCTCGCATGTGTCGATCATCCAGTTGCCGGATGATACCTTGAACCCGGCAGACGGTGTTCGGGTGAACGTGCTCTACCGCGCCCTGGAGACCTGCCCGGTATACGAGGCGTGGCGCGAGGGTGTGGTGTGCCGCCGGGGAATCGGCGATGGCCACACGCCGTACACCCCGATCGAGCTGCTGCGGATCGAAAGCAGTGTGCGGGTTCCGGAGGCGGAGATCATCCGGGACCTGGACCGCATTGTCGCGGCTGGCACGAGATACGACTGGATCGGGCTGCTGCGGTACAAGCTGCGGATCAACCGCGACAACCCGGACCGCATGTTCTGCTCGGAGCTGCTGCATCATGTCCTGGGCACTCGCGGAATCTTCCTGGTTCGCCGGGCTGAACCGCACAAGGTATCCCCCGGCGACATCTACCGTTCTGCCCTGCTGCGGGAGCTTTGGACGACCTACACGGAAAAACGCGCTGCAAGGCCCGTAAACGCGTCGGAGGGTGCCGCGCGTCCGAAGACCGCCGTTTCGCGCCGCCCTGCCCTCGTATACCCCTCTGCAACTCTTGCAGGCGCACTTTCGCCGGCTGACACCCTCACCGGCGACGGTTCCGGGCGGTGTCTGCCGGATTTTGACCCCTTCAACCCCCAAAAGGAGCGATTCGCATGAACTTATTCCGCCGCCCCGCAACCGCCATCGCCGTGGCCAATGAATTCTCGCTCGTCGACCGCGCCGCCAGCGGCGAGCTGACTCCCGCCGACTGGGTGTTCGTCAAGTTCGGCGAGTATCCCTGCTCGGCCGGGCTGCAGATCGTCAACGCCAAGACCACCGCCGCGATCGCCAACGAGATCAGCGAGGCCGCCAAGAGCCCGCTTTTCCGCGGCCGGCCGGTCTACATCGGCCACCCGGACCACAAGGCGTTCCGCGACCGCTACAAGGACACCCGCAGCTATGCCCGCGTCTGGCAGGCCACCGTGGATGTCGCCAACGAGCAGGTCGGGTTCCGGATGACCTGGGGAAAGAAAGGCACCGAGATGGTCGCCGATGGCGAGTTCGACACGTTCTCGCCGCACTGGGACGTATCCATCGCCAACGCGAAAGACGGCAATCCGCCGCTGCTCTACCCGACAAAGCTCAAATCTCTGGGCATGACGAACATGCCCAATATCGAGGGCGTGAGCCCCATCGCAAACGAAAACGAGGAGGAGAACATGGACCTGCTGGGACGGCTTGTCGCATTGATCGGCAAGGATAACGTGAAGACTGATGATGACGTGATCGGCTTCGTGCAGAGCGCGATCACCGGGCTGAAGGCGATCTACGACAGTCTTGAGATGCGCTGGAAGGCCGAGGATGCCGCCCGCGCGGTCGCCAACGAGGCCGGCAGCCTGGCTGGCGAGCTGGACGCCCTGCTGGCCGTGTTTGCCGGCAAACTGCAGACATCGGTCGCCAACGAGCAGATCGATGCCACCAACGCCAAGCTCACGGTTGCCAACGAGCAGCTCGACGCGGCGGTCGGCTTCGTGGTGGACGGCGCGCTCAAGAGCGGTCGCATCGCCCCGGCGGACAAGGATGCCTATGCAGGCAAGCTGCGCGGTAACTTTGTCTCGGTGGCCAACGAGCTCGACGCGATCGCGCCGGGCACGGCGATGCACGTCGAGAGCGAGACGGCAGGGCGTGGGGCCCGGCGGCCGGAACTGGGCGACCCGAAGGCGTCGAAACGGGCCTCGGCGATCCGCTCGAAGGCGCTCTCGATCGCCAACGAGCACACGGGCATGTCCTGGCAGCAGTGCTGGGAGCAGGCGGAATCAGCGGTAGGTGAGTAGGTAAACAACGGGCTGCATCGGTTTGCGGCCACAAACGAGGAGGATGGGAAGATGGTTGAACAGACGAATGTGCGCAATGCGGGTCCGGTGCCGGTCACGGCCGGGGCGGACCTGACGGGCAAGGAAGGGCTCTTTGTCGAACTCGGCAACAACGCGGGTACGCCCACGGTGGTGCTGGTGGACAACATGGCAGAGGCCGCGCTGCTGCTGCTGCTCGACGGGGCGGCCAGCGGCCAGACGGTGTACGCCGAGGCCCTGCAGGCCGGCAAGTACTACCGCGGCATCGCCAAGAGCGCGGTCAATCCGGGCGATCGGGTCTGCCTGGCGGATCCCGCGACGGCCGCCGACAAGGGCAAGCTGCGGGCATTGCCGACCGCCGCCGGGACGTACCGCTGCATCGGCATCGCCTTCGAGGCGAAGACCGACGGGCAGTCGATCCAGTTCTTCGCGACGGGGTCGGAGGCGGTCACGGTCTCAGGGTAATTGGTAAACGGGCAGGGCGGGCGGCCTTTGACGCCCGCCCCGGTCCCCTCCGGCCAAAAGGGATGTTCAGGGTACACAACGCTTCATCAACGATTCAAAGAGGAGAGAAAAGAAAATGACTTCAAGATTAGCAGCAATATCGGCCGATCCGCACATCCAGGAGTACGCCCAGGGCGCGTCGCAGCGCGCGACGATGCCTATGGCCGGCTTCCTGGCCCCGACCGTCGAGGTCGCCACCATGATCGGGTGGTTCTCGATCTACGACAAGAACACGCGCTTCCGCGTGCCCAACACGCGCCGCGCCCTGGGCGGCGATGCCACGCAGGTGCGTTCGTCCCGCGACCGCGGCACGTTCAACTGCGAGCCCCACGCGCTCGACTACCCGGTCGACAACCTGGAGCGCATCGAGAGCGAGCAGCTCGGTGACATCTTCCGCGAGGGCGCGGACATCATCGCCGAGCTCGCGGCGCTGGATCACGAGAAATCCGTGATCGACGCGGCCCTGGCCGCTTTGGGTGCGGGCACCGACCAGGCGTTCGGCGCCGATGTCGACCCGATCAGCGTCCTGGACGACGCGATCATGGACGTGGTCAAGGCCGCCAAGTACGGCAGCCTGATGGGGATCGGCATCGCGATGGGTGCCAGCGCCTGGAAGGGGCTGAAGAACCATCCCAAGGTCATGGCCCGGTACGTGGTCGGCAACCGCGGCAAGGGCAACACCACGACGCCCACGGTGGAGATGTTCGGGGAGCTGCTGCTTTCCGAGCCGGACACCCGCGTCTCGCTGATGGTCTACGACGACGCCGGCGATGCGGCCGAGGACGAAGAGGTCAAGTTTGTCCTGGACGACGGCATCATCGTCTTCGCCCGCAAGGAGAACCCGACGCGGTTCGACCCCAGCTTCATGAAGACCTTCCGGCTGCGCGGCCAGTGGATGCGCGCCGGGTCCTACATGAAGCCGGACGGACGCGGCGAGGTGGCGAAGTTCGACTGGTCGAGCGACGTCAAGGTCGTCAACGCCTCTGCCGGCAAACGCATCAACGCCAGCTTCTAAGCTGAAGGCCACCACAACCCGCCCGGTTGCCGGAATAAGCCGGCAACCGGGCACAGGCCACTCCGGGGCCTTATCCGGGGAGAGAGAAAAACGGTTATGAAACGATTCAAGATGCTTCAGATGATGACGGTGATTGCCGCGATCGGGATGCTTGCCGCGATGGCGACCACGCTCCGTGCCGGGGAACCGTACCGCCAGGTGATCACACTGGCGGCGAACACCAACGGCGCCGCGAGCGCGGCGACGACGCTCGCGCTGCCGGAGTACAAGACGGCGATCAAGGTCAGCCACATCCTCTACTCGACAGGGGCGGGCGTGACCAACACGTTCCAGGTCGTGACGGGCACGATCACCAACACGGTCGGCACGAAGGCGACCACGGCCACCGACAAGCTGCAGTCCGTCACCAACGAGCTGTGGGTGTTCAAGGCAAACGACGCGGTCCTGCTGTCCAGTTCCGCAACCAACGCGGCCACCGCGATCCTGGTCGGCGAAGTCCAATAGGGAATGCAACAAGCCCACTGCGGCGAGCGCCGGGCAGGAATGGGCAAAAGTCCAGGCGAGGAAAGCCACCGGCGCGCAACCTTTAACGAAGCACCAAGAACCAGGAACAATCACCATGTGGCGAGAAATGACAGAGGCGGACCTGCTCCAGCGCATCAGCGGCACCGAGCTCGATATCATGCGCGAGGCCTTGCTCGCCGATAACCAGCCCGACCCGGTTGCCGACCAGATCAAGCTGACAACCAACTACGCCCGCGGTTTCATCGTCGCGTGGAAGAAAAACAAACTTGGGGCAGACGGCACGCTGCCGGATAGCCTGATCCTCCCTGCCGCCGATATCTGTATCGTCGATCTCAATACCCGTGCCGGTGGCCTGCTGGTGGACGACTCCAAGGAACGCTCACGAGCCAAGGCTACGGCCATCGCCATGCTGCGCAACGATGTCGCCACCGGCAAATTCACGATCGAGGATCCGGACACCGGTATTTCCTCCCCCAGCAGCGGCGGCAGCACCCTGCTCAAGCACAACACCCCGCGCTTCAACCGCGACAATCTCAAGGGATTCTAACCACAACAAAGGAGCACCAACATGCCGAAACAACAGGACAAGACACCCCTCGACACCAACGCCATCAAGGCAGCCGCCGTCAAGGCCGGCTTCGCCGATGTGCTGGTGCGCACGGATAACGGAGCAACCAGGCTCACCTTCACGGGCTACAATGGCAAGGGCGATATATTCGCCTCCGCTGCCGGCATCCTGAAGGAATCATCCGCCGCCACGGATTACAACATGCGCAGCATCGACACAACGGAAGGCCGCTGCGTCGTCGCCCGCATCGCCCCCGTGGACCAGAACACGCCGGTACCGGCAGAGGCCAAACCTTCAACCTCCGACCTTCAACCTTCAACCCCCGAAAAAGGTTAACCATGCCATCCGCCCTCGAAACGTGCCAGGAAAGCGTAGTCAAGCTGCTGGAGGCCGAGCGGTTCTTCACGCCCGTTCCGATCATGCATGAGCGGCTGAAGGATCTGCGCAACGAGATGCTCGTCACGCTCAAGAGCAAGACCGGCATCCTGATCCTGGTCGGCACCCCCAAGGGCAAGAACATCACGCCGGGCGCACCGTTCGTGACTCTCGAGGTCAGGCTGACCGTCAGCGTCATGGAGAATGTGGCATTCAACCAGGGCGCGAAGGGCACCAAGATAGGCGCGAATGCATTCGGCGAGCAGGTCGCCGCTCACCTGCACAACAAGATTTGGGCGCACGGCAAATGCCTGCCGTGCCTGAACCTCGAAACGGTCGAACGGAATGGCCTGGTGCATTGCCGGGTGGATTTCCAGACGACCGTCGTACTAACAAAAGAATAGGAGAGCACATCATGGGACTGGCAAGAGACGCGATATTCGACGGACCGGGATCAATCGTATTGGGCACGGAGAAGATCTTCGCCCAGGAGAACATCATCAGCACGCCCACGGTCGACCCGTGGCGGCCGATGATCAGCACGCACGGCCAGGGCAAGCCGCGCCGGGCGGACGGCACGGCGCAGACCGTGTTCACGCCAAGCGGCCGGCTGACCGCGGGCCTGCTCGCCGCGATGTATCCGGCCTGGTGCCGAACCGTGGCCATCAACACCGGCATCTACGGTGCGACCAACCTGGTCTGCAAGGTGCATGGCACCGATGGAAAGTGGGTGCAATTCGCCTCCTCGGCCGTCGAGCAGCCCCCGGAGCTGAAGCTCGATCCGCGCGGCACCCTGTTCGGGGATCTGACGATCGGGCATGTCATCGGTTCGGGGCTGGACCGCACCGACGCCGGCTCGCTCTACACCAAGGGCACCACGGCCTATTCCGAGGCGTTTGACGACGCGGATATCATTGCCGTGCCATACTCCTGTGTGCTGACTGGCGGGGCTTCCCCCGTCGAACTCTTCACTGATGCTGCCTGGTCGCTCTCCTGCGAGGTTGAGCTCGAGCCGCGCTACATCAACTCGATCGGCACGGTCAACCGGAAGGTCAAGGGCGTGGTCTGGAAGCTGAAGGCTCCGATCGCCAACCTGGATTACGACGACATCCTGGACTACATGGGTCCTGAAGGCCAGGCGCTTGGCAGCCAGATCGACGGCGGCACCGATTACACGATCACTGTGACCGGCGCAACCGGCGGCATTGTCGCCGTCCTGCACGGCATCAGCGTTGTCGAGGGCAACGGCAAGTGGGGTGCAACCGAACTGCGCCTCGGCGATATCGGCTTCGAGACCACCGGCATGGGCGCCATCTGCGAACTCTCGATCGCGGCCTAACTCCGCGCTTCCTGGCCTGTCCGGGTAACCGGCAGGCCGGGGGCGGCTCTTAACCATCAACCAGGAACCCAGCCATGCAGATCACGATAGACAGCCTTACGCTTTGCCACGGCCATGCCCGCGTCCTCGGTCAGGCCCAGGGCCCGGTCGGCGAGCTGCTCATGGATGCGGCCTGGCCGGTGCAGCCGCGCCGCGGTATCCGCGCCGCCGGAACACGCCCGGTCAACCGCGGCAATGAGTCTGGAACGATCGGTTTCACGGTCGAACTCGAGTTCGCCACGCGGGCGGCCGCAGAAGCCTGGCTTCTGGCTCACAAGGCTGCCCTCGTGCTCCAGGGCACGCTCACGCTTGCCGGCGACAGCTCTAGCCAGGTCTACGAGTACGCCTCGCTGGCAGCATTTAGCCCGCGTCTCATCGGCGTCACCGTTCGCTGCACATACACATTTACAGTTGGCGAGGAGGGAGTAACTGCATGATATCCACCATCAAATACATTTTTTCGGCTATCGTATCCGTCTGCGTCTGGCTGGCCGCGATCGCGTTCTGCTGCTGGGTCTGGTTCACCGTTGCAATGCTCATGCTGGGCGGCTGCAGCGCCTCTGCACAGGACATCTACCAGCCCTTCCGCTGGACGGTCAACACGGCCCGGCCTGCCCTGCAGACGATCGAGATCGACCGGAACGAGACCGTGCCGATCGAGCCGCAGTTTGCCACCTACGACGGCTATGTCTCGCTATCGAACTGCGTCGCCGTCGATCTGCTGTACTGGATTCCCGGATCCAACGACGCCAATCCCTGGATTGTCGGCGGCTCGGTCATGAATCCGGCAGATGGCACCGTGCAGATCATCTGGAGTCCCTC
>JFJP01029805.1_pt1 | contig 11782 bp, 9 predicted proteins | sample 431651 | NCBI WGS metagenome assembly JFJP01 (sample SAMN02602958, study PRJNA72255) | Microbial mat metagenome, whole genome shotgun sequencing project. | biome: fresh water; feature: sink hole; material: water; isolation source: purple microbial (photo- and chemosynthetic) mats found in... | reverse complement strand
CCGCTGGCTTTCAGCGCCATCATGGTCACAAGACCAATGCAGCCAGAACCCATGACAACGGCCGTCTGTCCTGCGTGCGCTCCGCCCTGGTTCGCAGCATGAAAACCTACTGCGAGCGGTTCTATCAAGGCACCTTCGAGCGTACTCACGTTCTCGGGCAGTTTGAAGCACAACCCCGCCTCATGGGCGACATATTCCTGAAACACACCGTCGACAGGCGGTGTCGCAAAGAAGATGACATCCGGGCAAAGATTATATTGTCCCGTCCTGCAGAAATGACATTTTCCGCAGGTTTTCCCGGGTTCCAAAGCGACCCGGTCTCCAACCTTGAGATGCGTGACATTTTTCCCGACTTCCACAACAGTCCCGCCGGGCTCATGTCCGAGGACAAAAGGAGGTTCGACGATATAATTCCCGATTCGACCGGTTTCATAGTAGTGCAGATCCGACCCGCAGATCCCTACGTATTCCAGCTTCACCAGCACTTCCCCGTCTCCGGTTTTCGGGATGTCCCTCTCGACGAATCCCATTTTTCCTATGCCGTTCATGACCGCGACTTTCATTCTGCCAACCATGATGACTCCTCCTTTTGCCTGCTTGCCTGATTTCCAAGCCTTCCCCTGAGATTATATACCAGTCCCCTCGGTATCAATCAAGCATATATCATGATCCACGTCACCAAACGCTGCCTTTCTGCAGTTTTTTGGGGACTAAAGAATGATTTAAGGTTGCGGGCATACAATGAACATATGCAAGACAGAAACAAACAAGCCGGTTTTGAGATTCCGGGAGTGAGGGAACGGCCGCCTGGAAGGATACACCGGCCTGCAGAAGGGATTTGTGGATATGAGTGCAACAGAAGGGAACCTGGAAACCAAGGCATCCCCCATCATTCATTTGACTGACGGGAGGGACAAAATAAAAACGGCAGGCAGGAAATGTGGAAACCGTAAGGAAAAAAAGTTCATTATGGTCATTGGCGCTGGCATCCTGGTACTTTCGGCTGTCTTGTACCTATTGGCCGACCGGTACCTGATCGAGCATGTTCAGGTACAGAATGCATCAAATAAAGCATCGGCAATCTCTTCCGATGGTTCCATGAATGATTCCTCCTCCGGAACCGAAAATGGCACAGACGCCATCACCACCTCGAACGATTGGAATTATCAGAGCGGATCCTCCACCATTTCCGTCAGGCAAGTCACAACCGGTACCGGAAATGATACCTTGACCTATTATGTCGCGGATGTCGCCGTTTCCGATGCGACCGTTCTGCAGAGCGCATTTGCCAAGAATCAGTTCGGAACCAACATCATCGAGGTCCCCTCGGCCATCGCCAGCGACAACAACGCCATATTCGCCATCAATGGGGACTACTACGGATTCCGGGAGGATGGCATCGTCATCCGAAATGGTGTCATATTCCGGGATGTACCAGCCCGAACAGGACTTGCCCTCTACCTGGACGGTACCATGAAGGTGTACGACGAAACCACAACCTCCGCACAGGAACTGCTGGAGGCAGGCGTCTGGAACACACTTTCCTTCGGACCCGCCATCGTCGGGAACTCGGAAATTCCTCCCGGCATCGAACAGATCGAAGTTGACACGAATTTCGGCAATCATTCCATCCAGGGCAGCCAGCCAAGGACCGGCATCGGCATCATCGATGCAAACCATTTTGTCTTCATCGTGGCGGACGGTCGCAGTCCAGGGTACAGCAAGGGAGTCACCATGACGGAATTCGCGGGAATCTTCCAGGGGCTCGGTTGCGCGACAGCCTACAACATCGACGGCGGCGGCTCCTCCACCATGTACTTCAACGGCCGGGTCGTCAACAATCCGTTGGGCAGAAACCGCGAACGCGGAACCAGCGATATTCTCTACATCGCAAAGGCTGACTGAATCCAAACCGGGCGGGATTGCCCGGAAAGAACTTCAAGGAGGTTCGGAACATGAGAAGTCCAATTCTGTCCGGAAACGAGACGCTTCCTGCCTTTGTCCTAAGGAGGGTTGAACCATGCGAATTCTGATACCCGCATATGAACCCGGCGGAACCTTATTGGATGTCATACAGGCCATCAAGGCCAACTGCAAGATGGAAATCGTGATTGTGGACGATGGAAGCGGTCCGGCCTTTGCTCCAATCTTCACCTTGGCGGAGGCGCTCGGTTGCATGGTTCTCAACCATCCTCGCAATTTGGGAAAAGGTGCCGCTTTGAAAACCGGATTCAGACACCTGCTGGCCATCGGGGAAAAGGATGGCGTTGTCTGCGCCGATTGCGACGGCCAGCATACCGCCACGGATATCTGCCGTGTCGCGGCGGAAACACGCAAACATTTTTCCAATGTCGTCCTCGGTTCCAGACAATTCTCCGGAGAAGTCCCCTTTCGGAGCAAATTCGGAAACGCCGTGACACGGGGCGTCTTCCGGATGAGTGCCGGATATCGCATTCAGGATACACAGACCGGTCTTCGAGGATATCCTGCAAGCATGCTGCCATGGTTGTGTGAAATCGAGGGAGCGCGTTTTGAATACGAACTCAATCTGTTGCTGGCATTGAAACCGGCAGGTTACGGCGTCAGAGAAATCGTCATCAGTACGATCTATGATGGCGGCAACAAAGGCTCCCATTTTCGTCCCATCGTCGATTCCATCCGGGTTTACCTGCCATTCCTGAAATTCAGCGCTTCCTCCCTGATGGCCGGACTAATCGACTTCATCCTGCTTCTCCTTTTCAATACCCTGTTTGGAAGCCTCCTTGCCGCAGTCATTCTCTCAAGGGCCATCAGTTCCATTTTGAATTACAGCTGCAACAAACACCTCGTTTTCAAAAACGGAAAGCAGTCCGACAGGCAATCCGCTCCCCGATATTTTGCCTTGGTGCCGGTCATTCTCATGCTGAACTACTTGCTGCTCAAAACCTGTGTGCTGATTGGCCTGCCCTTGGTCATCGCCAAGGTCCTGACGGAAAGCGCGCTGTTCCTTCTGAGCTATGAGGCACAGAAGCGCATTGTATTTGCAGAGACTCACGCGAAACCGCATACGCCAAACATCTGACGGCTTTGCCCATCATCCGTTAAATGCCGCATGCTTCGCCTCGAATGAGCAGAAAGCACTGCAAACGCGCCCGGAATGTTCCATCCGGTCTTCATTCTGCGCATCTTCAGAGGTACAGTGTGGTATTCTATTGTCATGATGTCTCAGGCATCATGGCAGTGCGCTTAGTACTGCGCCATCGAGGAAAGAGAATCGACGAATGCGTGCAAAAACACTCGAAAAAGACCCGTCTTGCCTGTGTAAAAACAGACTGATGCCCGCCGTCCTCCCCGAAGGCCTCATCCGCCTTGGCCGATCCGATATCCCGGCCGCCGCCGACCTGCTTGCCGAAGCATTCCAGCAGGACGAATTCAATCGCCACCTCATACCGGTTGCATCAGAACGATACAAAGCCTTTCGCATCATATACAGGGTCATGCTGGGCATCATGCTGGCAACAGGAGAAATGTACGCAACTTCCGCCGCCATGGAAGGGGTTGCGGTTCTCACTCTCGCCGGAAAAAAAGGGGACCGCCGCGAACCGGATGGAACCTCCGGTCCGCAGCGTTTTTTCCGGTTGTCTTCCGGCATTCTGAATGCATTGGCCATGCCGTTCCGCATTGCCCGCGTGACGAAACCGGGCAAGCTGCTGAAACGCTCGAAAGAGGTCCGCTGGTCGTACAGCCGACTGCAGGACAGCTACAAACGTTATGAACAGGACAAACCCTATGTTTCCCTCGACTTGATCGCGGTCCGGCCCGGACTTCATGGCAGAGGATACATGGGGCGTCTGATGCGCCCGGTTCTGGACGAGGCCTGCCGGCGAAACCGCTCCGTCATCCTCAATACCGAAACCCCCGGGAATCTGCCGATCTACGAGCATTATGGGTTTCAGACGGACGAATCCATCGAAGTTTTCCGGGATGAGCTCGTATACAGGGTGATGTCCTGGCATCCCAAGGGTTCAATATGAAAAAACGTACACGATGAAGAGAGAAAACAAGGCCAAACCTGCCATTCACAGCGAGGAACCGCATAACGTCGCATACCGGTGTTTCAACTGATGCCGAATAGTTTATCAAGCAAATCCGCTACGGCATCATTCTTGTGGTGCGCCACGACATAATCCGCCAAAGCAAGGATGTCAGGGTGCGCATTTTCCGGTGCCGCCGCAATACCGGCCACCCGAAGCATTTCCGCATCATTCTCATAATCGCCGATGGCAATGGTGCGTTCTGCCGATATTCCCAGATAGGTGTGAAGCCAATTCAGGGCGGATCCCTTCGATACGCCTTTCGGAAGCAGTTCCAGACAATTTTCCGATGCAAGCACCATATCGAGTATCGCTGCCTCCGGTTGTCCGGACACCCACTCGCGCATGATGGCGACGCATTCAACCGATGCAATGAAGATCACCTTGTAAATTCTAACACCAAGGTCCGCCATGCCGACCCGTGAATACCATGCACGCTCTTCCTCCGGTTCCATATCCACCCACTCGCAGCCGGCCAGAATGGCGTTCCGATGTGCCTCGAAAGCGATCACGCCCGCATCCGGAAACTGTTTCAACATTTCCGAGACACACGCACCGATTTCATTCAACTGGAAGCATCGCTCATACAGCATGGTATTTGTGGAAAAATCGCAGACCGCTCCTCCGTTTAGAATGATGCCGGGACTGTTTATCGCAAGATCTCCGATCCGTGACCAGGCAGTGTGCCGGGTGCGGCCGGTGGCCACAGAGAACCGTCCGCCTTCCGCAACGAATGCATCAATCGCCGTCCGGTTCCGCTCGGAGACCGTTCCTTCCGGCGTCAGAAGGGTTCCGTCCATGTCGCTCAACATCAGATATCCGTCACATTTCCCCATGTTGCTGCCCCTTTCGATGTTACCGCAGATGAAGACTGGATGAAGACTATCTGAAGAATGCCACTTCAGGAGGTGCTTGTCCACCCAAATCCGCCTGCCAAAAGAGGGTTCCATATAAAAATGATTGGGAATCAAATACGGCTGGATATTCCGCCAATCGGAAATAAATTCAACCGTTCAGGAAAACCCAGTCAAAACATCCATCCTGTGATATGATGTTGGACCAATAGGGGTAACATGTCATTATGCCCTGTCCGCAGCAGACCTGCGTGAAAGAATGAGGTGTACCCCATGCGTAAAATCGTGGAAGTCCATGTTGAGGACAATCGTCGTGTGTCGCACGGATTGGGCTGCTATCCCCTCCGCCCTGTGAAGAACCTGCGCGAACTCGTGCGGAACAGCGCCGAGGCATATGGTATGGCAACCGCTTTCACATACAAGAACGGGAATGAAACCGCAACGCGGAGCTACGTGGATCTGAACGGTGATGTCAACCGCACCGGCACCGCCTTTCACGATCTCGGCCTGCAGGGGAAACGGATTGCCGTCATCAGTGAGAACCGGTACGAATGGGGTGTCTGCTACTTTGCCGCTGTCAACGGAACCGGAATCGTCCTCCCTTTGGACAAATATCTTCCCTTGGTGGAAGTAACCAATCTTGTCCGTCGCGGGAAAGTGGATGTCCTCTGCTTCAGCCCTGCCTATCTCGACATGATGCTCTCCCTGTCTGAACAATACCCGGAGCTCCAGTTCATCTGCATGGAGAAGATTTCCGATGACGCCGTCGCATCCATCTCCCATAGAATCCAAACTTTACCGGACTTGCTTGTGCGTGGCCAACAGCTGCTGGAACAAGGAAACCGTTCCTTCCTCGATGCGGAAATCGATGATTCCGCTCTTGCCGTGCTGCTTTTCACATCGGGAACCACCGCCCTGGCCAAGGCGGTCATGCTCTCCCACCACAATCTGGCCGTCAATGTCACGAGCGGAACAGGTATCCTCAAAGCGGGTCCCGGCGACGTTCATCTGTCCATGCTCCCCTTGCATCATACATTCGAAGGCACTGTCGGGTTCCTTTTCATGGTGCACAGCGGCATCACCATCGCCTATTGCGAAGGCATCAAGCACATTCCCAAAAACATGCGTGAATTTGGGGTTACCATTCTGGTGACGGTTCCGGTGATCATCGAAGCCATGTACAAAAAGGTGAAGGACACCATCCGCAAGTCTGGCAAGGAAAGCACCATCAACCTCCTGATAGCGGTGTCGCAGGCCCTGCGGAAGATCGGGATTGACCTGCGCCGCGTATTCTTCAAGAAAATATTCGAATCTCTCGGCCCGAACCTCCGACTGGCTGTCGTGGGTGCGGCGCCCCTGGATCCCGACATTGTCATCGGATTCGACAAATTCGGTCTGCGGATCCTCCAGGGGTACGGTCTCACGGAAACATCCCCGATGGCGGCCGGCACCTGCGACCTGCTGAACATTCCCGGCACCCTTGGCGTTCCGATCGCCAATGTCGATGTGGCCATCGACAAGCCGGACGCCAACGGAATGGGAGAAATCCTGGTCCGCGGCGAGAATGTCATGATGGGTTATTATGAAGATGAGGAAGCCAACCAGGAGTGCCTCATCGAGGGGGGCTGGTTCCGCACGGGTGATCTGGGCTCCATCAGCGAAAAGGGCATTCTGCGCGTGACTGGGCGTGTGAAGTCCATGATTGTGCTTGGGAACGGCAAGAAGGCTTTCCCGGAAGAATTCGAAACACTGCTGAATGGCTTGCCTCATGTGAAGGAATCCTTTGTCTGGGGACATCCCGCCCAGGACGGCGACATTCAGATCTGCGCAAAAATCGTGCTGGATGCTGCGGCCCCTGAAAACATGCTCCCCACGACGCCCGAGGAACTCGGCAAGTTGTTCGACACGGAGGTTCGGCGGCTCAACAAGATGATTCCGGCCTACAAAGCCATTCGTTACTTCATCTTGGCCAGGGAGGACCTGATCAAGACAACGACCCTGAAAATCAAACGTCCTGCGGAACTGGAGAAAACACACGCGCTGCTGACCGCTCTGGGGCTGGAAATGAGGAAAGCGAACGGAAAGATGGTGTAAAGGGACCGAGGAGGGGCTCATGCGAAAAAGGTCTTCTGATTTATCAGCCTCCCCGACTTCTTCTTTACCTTCTGATTCATCAACCTGCCTTTGTATCGGATATGAAAATCATGATGAAACCCGGAGATGTCATCACGCTTGAACCGGACTGACCGACCCGATTCGTGTGGTCGGTGCTTGCGGGAATTGTATTTTCTTTCTTTTCCCTGTACACTTTGTCTGGATCCCTCAACTGACGACACCAATGGAAGGAACCGCACGAAAGATGGACAATCTTTATCGGGATGCGCTGACCGGCCTGCCCAACATGTTCGGACTTCTGGAATGCGATATGGAAAAGACATTCGGAGAATCCGGCACCATTCTTTTTCTGGACCTGAATAAGCTGACCATGATCAACGACCAGCATGGCCACGCTGTCGGCGACCAATACATCATGCATCTCGCCAATCTGATTCGTTCGGAGATCTCTGAAAAATACAGCGATGTCCCCCTGTTCAAGGATGGCGGAGATTCATTCATCATCCGTTTCGTGCAGGTTGAGGAGTCTTTGATCCGGGACATTGCCGAGCGGATGAATGCGTCCCTGATTCAGTACATGAAGCCTTACGCGCCGATAGAAACCGGACTCCGCTATGCAGTCTGGCATTATGACGAGAAAATCGCGCGGGCTTCCGATTTATTGCAGCAAAGCAACATTTCCATGTTCGAGTCCATCAAACAGGTAAAAATCGACCCGACCCTCCCGGATTGGGCGACATATATGGTAAACACCCTCTTTGATCGCATCCAGAAAACCCTGGATCTCCTGGAGTATAATCATGCCCTGGCTCATCGGGACGACATCTCCGGCCTGCCGAACCACCGCTCCGCCGAACTCCGGCTGCAGCAGGAAATCACGCATTATCGGACCAGCGGCAAGCCGTTCAGTGTCCTGTTCATTGATGGGGACAACCTCAAGCGCTACAACGAGCTGGGGTATCAGTACGGCAACGAGATGATCGCGGGGCTTTCCCGGATCATGACCGGCGTTCTGCGGGAAAGTGATCGGATCTTCCGTTGGCTCTCCGGGGATGAATTCCTCGTCGTGCTCGAAGGAGCGGGACCGAAAAAAGCCACGGAGATTGCCGAACGCATCCGCAGCGAAGTGGAAAGTGCAACGCTTTCCTGGCATTTCCCCGTGACCATCTCGATTGGCGTGGCAAATTGTCCGCTGGACGGCGAGACTGTCGACTCCATTGTAGACCGCGCGGAAAAGGCAAACACCATGGCAAAGCATGCAGGAAAAAACCAGGTTTTCCGTTATCAGGCCATTTGATCCGGTTTCCATTTTTTCTGGAAGGAAGTGTGATGAGCCATGGCAAAGATTATCAACGAAGGAACCGTCCAGTATGAAAAGAAAAATGTACCCGTAGCGGAATACGGCTGGCACACCACGAAAAACCTGGGTGCTCTCCTTGGAACAAAAAAAGTCCACATGGACATCCGTTCGCTTGATCCGAACGCATATTCTTACCCCTATCACTTCCATCACAACGCTGAAGAAGTCTTCGTTGTGCTTTCCGGCGAAATGACGCTTCGCACCCCGGAAGGATTGTCTGTCCTCCGTCAGGGAGATGTCGTATTCTGTGAAACCGGTGCCACCGGGGCGCACCAGATGTACAACCACACGCAGGCGGATTGCCGTTACCTTGACATTGTCACGGCAGCGGACATGGACATGGCTGAATATCCCGATACCGGCAAAGTCCTCGTCATGACTTCCGGCGAGATGTATCTCAAGGGCGCGGAAAAGGATTATTTCGACGGGGAAGAAAAGCCGGCCGATATCTGGAAGAGGCTGATGCCTGTCGAATGAATGGATTTCCTTCGTCTTCAGCGGGCATAACACGCACACTAAAAAGGGGGATTGCAGCGTTCTGGTGCAATCCCCCTTTTCCATTTCCTCGAAATTCAACCGGAAATGGCCTCCCCTGCGTGAGGCCATACCTGTCCGATGAAATCACGACAGAAAGTCATCCCGTTTCGGATTGAACACATCGATCAGTTTTCCGGCTGTCAGAGCAACCACGCCATGCACGGCATCGGCCGGCATATATACGCTGTCCCCTTGATGGATTGTCTTTGTCTCTCCGTCAACGGTGAACGCGAAGGTCCCTTCCGCCACATAGGTAACCTGCAGATGCGGGTGGGAATGGACCTTGCCTGCAGCACCCGCTTCAAAGGCAATTTCACACATCATCAGTTCCTCCGACCAGGCAAGCACTTTCCTAGTGATGCCCGTGTCGGTCTCCACTGCAGGACAGTCGACTCCAAATGCAAACATGCCGCACCTCCTCAACGCACACATCTGAAGACACGGAAGGAATGCGGCTTGACGGTTATGCCGACGCCATTCTTCCCGCTCTTCTTTCCGAATATCCCAGGAATTTCACATGCCTCGTACAACTCTTTCGGCACAGCAGGCTCCCTGGCTCCGAAAAACCCTTCAAACCCACTGGTCTCGGCCGGTTCGGGAAACAGATCCTTCACGGCGGTGATGCCTTCATCCAGCACCAGACGCAGATCCACCGTTTCATCCCGGAAGGAATGCACGATGAAGGTGTCATTGTCATAGGCGAAAAGGGAAACCTTCGAAGGCGCATCAAGCCGGACGTACAGTTCCTTCGCCACCGTTTCGCCGATGCGGGAAAGCACACCGGCCGGAAGATTGTACAGGTCATCAAAATTGTCCGGCACTGTCAGGATATACAATTTCCCGTTTCCATAGGCTGCCGCGTGCAGCATCGGGGTACCGGCATCTCCGCAGTTGCAGCTGATGATCTCCCAGGAATCATTGGTCAGATACTCAACAACCGGGACAAGAAGAGGCTTTTCAGCCTTGAAGGTCGTCGGGTTCCAGCCGATTTGGAATTCATCCGTCGTCATTTTTCGATTTGTGCGCTCAAGCTCCACTATGTCCTTCAGGCCCCTGTCCTGCAGCGCTGCCAGCAGCCCGGTCGTGATGATGACATTTTTGCCGTCCATGAGCTGTTTCTTGATCTTCTCCACAATACCAGCGTCACACTTCGCATTTTCCGTGAGTAAAATCGTTGCGGCGTCAACCGGAAACTCGGGAACCATGTCGATGGGCAGGCCGACCATACCCAGATAATTTACGAGGAAGTCTTCCCCCATGGATTGATAAGGTTTGTAAACCTTCACCCCAACAGGGTTTCCGAGTTCACCCAACACCCCGTCCACCTTTTCGAGCGCCGCACCTGCGGCAACCGCCATGGTTGCTTCCGACGAGAAAGAACCATCGGAATTGCGTACGGTTGCCGTTGTTCCATCATAACTGAAACTGGTCGCCTGGCCCTGCCAGTTGCCGCGCTGTGATTCGCGAATCGGGGTTTGGATGGAACTGAAGTCGAACAGCGTGATTTCCGGTGATTTTGCGAATAATGTCAACCAAAGCTGCTCGGCATAGCGATCGAGTGTGGGGGAACCGTATGGGTCCACCCAGCCTCCCCGGTTTCCACCGGGTTTGATATTCTCGTAATACCGGAAAACCTGATAGCTTTCATATGGCTGAAGATGCTGCGCGCCGTGGGCAGCATCGCGAGTTTCATTGCCGGTATAAATCCCTTCGTAGAGCGGCGGTTGGTCCTTCAGATTGAAACCGAGCCCTTGGAAATGGTCGTACCAGTTGGGGTACTTGATGACCACCTCGACTTTCGGATTTGCTGCGCGTGCAGGAGCGAGAACCAGTTCCTTCGACGCCTGTGTCATCAGTTCAAGCCGGAATTGGGTCCAACTTTTTTCCCCTTTTGCATCGATGCATTTTGGGCACTTGCAGTTTGAAAAGAAGAAATCATCGAAAACGACTTCATCGAAATGTCTTGCGCTCAAAGTCACAATATCCTTGAGTTTATTCCGATAAAACGGATCACTGTAGCAATATGTCTTGAAATCATCGCTTTCGTCGATCGTAACAGTGATACCGGCAGATACTGCGATGCCTTTTCCCGCGAAGTATGCTTTCAATGCAATAAGGGTGGATTCCTCAGGAATCTGCATGTCGCGATGTGTTTCGATATAAACCTTGCCAATCTTCGCGAACTTGGCGATACGCTCGAACTTTTCCGTGAATGCTGTAATGTCCCCTTTCAGATGTGCGGTTTCCAGGGCACGGATATAAAGAGCTGCCCTGAAATTTTTGTAGCGTTCCTGTCCCGCGTTGTTGTGGGTGATGTTGCTCATGAATTTCTCCTTCATCATGTCGGATGCCATTCGGCCTATCCCTCATTAGGTCTTGGAACTGCTTGTGCTGAACACGCACTGGCATGGACAGCCGAAACGCTTCCTGTCAGCCCGTAAAACCGTGTTCACAACGAACATCCCCATTCTATGTCTGATATAGCCCGGATGCAACCTGCAATCTTCACGATTTTTCATGTGTGTTTCGGTCATTCCTGACAACAGGCCCGTAAGTCGTGTACTTTCGGTGGATGCTGCAACGACCGTCACATGTCAATCAGGATGACTTCATCTTCGAGTCCGCCTTGTCCGCGTACATGCGCTGATCTGCCTCCCGAAGCATCCCATCCAGACTTCCGGTCTCGGAAAACAGGGTTTAAAACTGTTTACTTGATATATAACAAATACTATGATATAATATTCATTATGAATAGAATAGTATCGATTGGACAAGCCTCGGAAATTCTTGGTGTTTCCATTTCCACTTTACGCCGGTGGGAAATGGTTGGCAAACTTGTCCCC
>JFJP01028585.1_pt1 | contig 11782 bp, 16 predicted proteins | sample 431651 | NCBI WGS metagenome assembly JFJP01 (sample SAMN02602958, study PRJNA72255) | Microbial mat metagenome, whole genome shotgun sequencing project. | biome: fresh water; feature: sink hole; material: water; isolation source: purple microbial (photo- and chemosynthetic) mats found in... | reverse complement strand
TGTTTTTTTGGGTATTATTATTAAATTAAATTGTCTTGTTAATGCATTCCTAAAATATCTCCAGTTTTAAACTTTTGGAAAATTAGAAAATTGAATTTATTTTTGTTCTTGGTTTTAATTAAAAAATAAATAATATTGTTTAATCATTAAAAAATATATAATTTAAAGCAGTTTGCCATTTATAGTTATTTTTTTAGTGTTGATCTTGGTCTTTCATGATAACAAAATATTTTCCTAAGAAAATAGTTTTTTATTAGTTAAATAATAAAAATATACCTAATTCTTCTAAAGTAAAAAATTTATCATCAAAAGATCTAATTTGTTCGATAGGAATAATTTTTTTCTTTTTAAAAAAACAAATAGAAGGATATTTTATCTAAACATGAAATACCTTCAAAATTCGCATGATGCCAATGCTGTAATTTTTGTATTCGCCTTTCATATTGGGATGCAAATTTCTAATTTTTCCTTCTAGATTGAGAATAATTTTATGCGCCTTTTCTTTATCAACACCATATGAATTTTGCAGAATTTGATACATTTTCAAACAAACTTTCTTTCTTAATTTCTGATTTCTGATTTCTTGAATCATATTTTCTGAGAGACTTTTTGATTTTTTCAAGTTTCTTGTTTTTTTCTCATTCAAAATCGCACACTTTGAATTGTGTTCCGAATTTATTGTTTCTAACTCAAATTCATAATTTTTACCAAGTTTTTGCAATTTTAAACTATCCGAACACATGCTAAATTCTTCAAAACTACTAAATTTATCATCTTGATTTTCTTTTTCTTGAACCGAACGCAATTTGTCCAAAGGAAAATCAAGACTCTCTTCAATTGATATTTTGAAAACATTCTCAAGAATTTTGCTTTCAGAATCCAAGTTTATTGTCAAATTTTGAAAGCTCTTTTTATAATCAAAAAACTAAAAAATATACAAAAAATCCAATATTTTAAAAGATCTGTATTTAACTTTTGTAAAAACTGTTGTTTTTAATTTGAAAATCATATCTTTAAGTTGCTTAATTGAACTGTCAAGGAAAAATATCCCTTTGATGAAATCATTGTTCTCTTCTAATAATCGCAATATCATTTGCATATATTTCCCAATATCATTCTGTAATGTTTCGAGGATTATGGAATCATCATCGGATGATTTTTTAAGAATTTTTTCAAAGATGTTTGAAGATTCTTTCAATAAATTTGTTATTTGGTTCATCAATGGTTCTTGGCTTTCATTTTGCTTAGAAAAAATTAGAATTTTTTCCAAACTTTTTTTGAAAAGTTCTTCAAGCTCACAAACAACAAAGGATGAAGCATGTTTTTTTTTGTCTTCTTTTTTAATAGGATTCTCATTTTCTTCTTTTTCTATTTTAATTTGGTAAGTATTTTCTTCCTCATCTTCAGTCATATTTATTCAAAATACAAAATTCAAAAAATACCTGAATTTAATTGAAGGATTTTCGGATGTTTTTTCCTCTGAATTCTAAAATCAGAAGATTCCCTTGAATCTTTTGTTAAGTTATTTTTTAATGCATTAATGTCTGTGTTTTTATTTGAAAGATCTTCTTTAAAATCATATTTTTCAGAAAAAATTTGATAAGATTCTGATTCTTTTGCTATCTCTTTATATAAATTCAAATTCTGATCATTTTTATGTTGGTTGATTTGAAATAATTTTCTTTTAGTTTTTGTGCTCTTCAATTTTTCTCGATCCTTCATGGAATTTATTGTTGTGCTTGAGTTTTGTGATGGAAAGTTTTTATTTAAAAGAATATTTTGCGTAGGCAATTTTGTGATTGAAATTTCTTCAATTTTGATCTTTTTTTTCATATTTGATTGGATTTGATTTTCTATGGGAGGATTTTTTTAAAAAACTTTGAATTAAAAATAATAAGTTTTCAATACCGAAATCAGATGGATCAAGAGATCCATCACTTAATTCACTTGAGGAATATCGCCTTTTCTTTTTAATTTTCTATGAAAATTTAATAATATTCATTAAAAATTTTAAATGTTAGATTTTTTCCCAAATTTCATTGAATTTATACTTTTAAAACAGAAATTTTATCGCGCTCATTTTCATAAGTTGTTTCCCCTTTCAGAATTTTTTTGGCAATTTCTATGGATTCCAATAATTTTTTTAGTTTTACGTTATTTCCATATAAAGGATAACCCTCCCAAAATTTAGAAACTTTGTCTAAATTCAATTGTGCACTTAACAAAAAAAAAAATATATTAAAAAAAAATAATTTTTTAACTGTGAATTATCCCCAATAAAGTTCACTAAAACCCATGTTATTATATTTTCATTACTATTTTGATCTTTAATTTCATTTATTTTGGCGATCTTTTTCCAAAATTTAAAAAATTAATAGTATTCGTTTTATTTTATTTTGAGTTTACAACTGCAGGCCACCAAGGAAACCCTTTGATTTTAGACCAGACTATTTCTCCTTTGGCATACATCAATAACTTAGTTTGGCTTTCAGATTGTGATTATTATTAGCGATTTTTTTATTTTCTGTGCTTTTTATTATAAAAAAAATAAAATAATAATTAATTAATTAATTATTCATTAGTTTTGTTTTGAACGTTTTTATTGGAATTTTACATATATCTTATCTGTTTGAATTAATTTTATTAAAAATGTATTATTTGAATGCTGTTTTGGAAAAATTTGATTTCAGTTCTTATTTTTTTTCTTTTTCTAAAAAAACAACAAAAGAAAAAATATTCTTGATTTTTTTATTTATGATATGAAAAATATGAGTTGACAACAAAAAAAGCGTTGCTTTTTTAAAATGGAGAGAAAAAATCAAATTTTTTCCATTTCAAAATTCCGAAATTTCATTAAAAAATAGCTCTTTTTTTTTAATTTTAATTATATTTTTATAAACAATTTAAGAACCTTAAAAAATTATTAATAAAAATGGAAGGCATAATGAGAAAAAATACAAGTTTTCGAATGAATGATTATGGATTGCAACAACCAATACAAACCTCAAGGTTTACTAAAAACTAGTAAGAAGTATGCATCTATTCAATTTTTTCGAAGATTAATCGAAATAATCCCACCTGATTCTGTGCGTTTTCAATATTTCGAAGACGGGCTAATAATAGGAAACTTTACAATTTCAAATAAAACGAAATCCATCAAAGTGTTTAGAGTAAGAAAGAACAATGTTTCTGTAAAGTTTAAAATTTTAAAGATTTTAACAAGTTCATTTCAAAATTATATTGTTCTTCCTTCTTCGGGAATATTATTGAGTCGTGATACATTGAATAGTCAAATGAAAATCAATATCATGATGAAAAAACAAAAGGTTTAATTTTTATTCTATTGAGTTTAAAGAAATGAATCAATTATATTTAGAATATCGAAAAACGATTGAAGGATAAATTTTTAATAGAAGCTTTGGAAACTTTGATGAATATGAACGATTTAAAAGAAGAAGTAATTAGGTTCATTAAATGAAATTTCTATTATACTAAGTTTTTTCTTTGAAGGATTTAAGAAATATAAATGTGGCTGATATTTGGAGAGAACGAAATAATTGTTCTGTCAAATATCAAAAAACTATCATTCCTATATCTCTGATCTATTCAGATAAATCTTCCGAGTCATTTTGGTCTTCAAACACCTTTTTAAAAAATGTCTTCAGTGACAAGTAAAATAGATTAATTTATTTTAAATATATTAAGAACAAGTGTTTTAGTTTGCCCCAAAATAATGAATTTTCAAATAAAAATGTGAGTAAAAATGTAAATTTAAATTTTTGGTTTTAAAAATTTTGATAGAAAACTAATGAATTCGTTTATGATAAAAATTATGAAGTATTTAATATTATTTCTTGAGAGAAAAAAAAGTTTTGTTTTGTTAATAGAGTGATGGAGATATAATTAAGAAAACAAAACAGCTAAAATTAAATAGAACTCAGTTATCAATGACTGCTAATTCAGCTTTCATAGAAAATCGAAGAAATGCATCAGTTTACACTGAAAGGTTATTTGAGAATCTATTTTTCTAAATGAAATATCAATAAAAAATTCAGAATTGTCCAAGAAAATCACTTTGAGGAAAACTATAAACAAAAATACGAAAGATTGAATAAAATAGCTGATGAGCAATATAACAAAATTGTTTGAAAAAATTGTTTTATTTTAGCATTTAAATATTTTTAAAATTATTAGGAATCACTATATAAGGAACGGGATGACTTTTTGAATGAAATTAATAAATTAAAATTTGTTTATGAAAATAAGGTTTCCAAAACAAAAAATTATGAGTTTCAAAGTAAAAGAGAAAATCAAATTTTCTGAATATTTTTTTTTTTAATTTAGATAATTTGTCTACAGTCAAGATTTGGCAAATGCTGTTAATATGTGTAGTATTTTTGATCATAGGTTCATTTATCTCATTTATTGGAAAAGATAATTAATAAATAATCCAAAAATCAAGCAAAAACCCAAAAACATTTGTTTATTTATTAATAATCATAAATTAAATCTAAAGAAAAGACATTTGAAAAAAATAGATAAAAAACCTCAAAAAAACAACAAATGTTTTTAGCATCGTTGTTCTCAAAATCCTTATTATTTAAGCAGTATGAGACAAAAATCATGAAAAATATGGTTTATCGATATACTCCCCAAAGAAGCGCTTTTGATAAAACATCATATATTGAGAAATACATACCAAGACCAAATAAATTTCATAAAAATAGAAAGCCTCGATTAGCTCAATGGACTGATCCCAAAGTTCAATGGCCAATTTTATTGCCACCTCCAACCAAATTAAAAGGAAGATCTCTGTTGAAACATATCGAAGCTATTGAAAAAAAAAGAATCTTAAATTCAAGAACATTCAGAGTTTTGGCTATTAGACCAGGAGATGTCGTACAATTTACTTATTATCATTCTCTCTCAGAAAAAAAATTCAATGTTTATGCTGGATTGGTTATAGGAAGAAGGAAAAAAAAATCATTAGATGCTAGTTTCAGAGTTTTGTTTAGATTTTGTGGAAGTCATGTTGAAATGAACGTTAAACAAAATTCACCTTTTATTTCAGATTTCAAAGTTTTGGCTAAAGGAAAAGGACATAGGAGAGGAAAATTGTATTATTTATCTCAGATGGGACTAACGAAGGACGAATTGTTGAAGCCTCTTATTAAAGGAAACACTGGATCAAAAGAAAAAGTTCAGAATAAAGAAGTCCCAATTGTGATTGCGAACAACTCGATTAGGAAGGATAAACCTGATATTTCTTTGTTTGAGAAATTATAAAAATGATTTTTAAAATAAAAACAAGCTTTTTTTTTCTTTATCGAAGAAATTTGAAGTTATTATGATTGTAAAGCTATAAGAAAAGCATTAGCGGAAAAATTCTTAATTTCTTTTTTTTTTCATTTAAAATTACAAAGAAAGGAAATTTCATAAAGTTATATTTTTAAATCAAAATAATTTTTTTTTGATTTTTAAAATTTTTTCTTTCATTTTTTTGTTTTATTGTTTTGTTTTTTTATTAAAATCCGATTTGTTTCTTCTTTTTTTCAAGCTTATTTTGAGATACTATATATTTCCTATCGATTTTGCATTCATTACAGAAAAAGTCTATAATATCTTGCAAAAAATTCCCGTGAACAACAACTTCCTGTTTATTTATTTAAAAAAATATTCTAATTTGTTTTTAAGTTTGTATTTACTTTTCCAGCATTTTTTCCAGGCAAATCATGCAATGACACTGAACAAGCAAATTTCAATTGGAATTTGCCTGACATATCATTCAGATCAATTCCAAATTGCTCTAATCCTGTGAGTTTCGTAATATTTTTATTGTGAGCTTTTTCTGCAGTAATTGAAATTCCTTTAAACACTCCTTGTCTTTAATTTCATAAAATTTAAAAAATAAGATATTTTGCAGTTTAAACAAAACCTGATCTCTGATTTTTTCGTTTCTAAATTCGTGATTCTATTCCATTTAAACAAATAATCATCAAATCTATCAAAAAACGACTTTTAAAATAAAATTTGTTTATGTTCTCTTTGGTATTTTTTTTTTTGTTTCACCTTCTCCTTCCCCTTCTTCATTTTTCTTTTCAACATCCTTTACTTCTTTATGAGCTGCAGCTTCTTCTTCTGGTTTCAAAGGAGGAACTATAAATCAAAAGATGATTTTTTTAGTAAATTAACACAAAATAATTTAAAAAAACATAATGAGCAAAGATAAGGATCCATTAAAATGAATTTTTTCTCCAAAGTACAATTTTTTTTTACATACTCCTGCAATAAATTCTTGGCTTCTTCATGTGTGTACAAATTATCAGGCTTTTTTTCTTTGTCCTCTGAGAAGATCTGTTTCAAATTTTCCTTGGGCTTATACAATTCCTCTATCATAATTTTTGGCCATTTCTCATCGTTCCCTTTTTTCTCTTCTTCCACTTTTTTTGTGCCGACTTTTCCAATTGTGGGCTCCCATTTTTCATATTTCTCATGAGTTCTATTAATCTTCGTTATTTGTGGGCTAGTTGCTTTTTTAGCTTCCTTATATTCTATTAAATTAAGTTTAGCCATTGTTTGGAAGAATTTCCCAATCTTTTATGAAAAATAATGAATAACTCAACTAAAATATTAAAATGAGAACTTTTTTATGAGAAGAATTCTTCAAATCTATCATAATGTTTTCTTTCTTGCACATCAACATATGATTGGCATAGAAAACGCTTGAATCCATTGGCAAATCTTTTTCAGTGACACTAATTCTGATGGCGTTCATGAAGGCTTCATAAATGTATTCATCCATGATCTTGATCGGAATCAAAGGTTCAGTAGCATTTTTATTATCGGCTTTTTCTTTTTTTTTTTTTTTTTTACCAGCAGCAGCCTTTCTATTATCTTTCTCTTTCTCTTTCGGTTTGTCTTTCGCATCTTTTTTATCCTTATTATTGACTTCTTTTGCATCAGTTTCTTTACCTTTTTGAATTATTTTGCCTTTTTTTTTGCCTTTTTTTTTTTTATCATCATCTTCTTCATCTGAAAATGGTTCTTTTACCTCTTTTTTCACAGACATCATTGGTTCAGCTTTTTTTACTTCCTTTTTGGAAACAGGCTTCTTTTCAGGTTCATCCTCATTTTCTTCTTTTTTCTTGTTTTTTTTCACTAAAGCAGCTAAATTGGCTAATTGATCTTCATCGTCTTCTTCCTCTTCCTCTTCATCATCTTCCACTTTTTTTTCTTCAACTTTTTTTTCTTCGACTTTTTTTTCTTCAACTTTTTTTACTTCGACTTTCTTTTCTTCCCCTGTAAAAACTGCATCTTGAACAACTTTCGGACCCATTTCCCTAAAAAAATCATTTTAATTTAATTTTAAAGTTTTTGTAAATACCAAAGTTTATCTTCCAAAATATGAAGAACATAAACAGCGACTCCTTGAAGATTATTGGTCTTGAGATCAGTGAAATTACAACCCATTGCACCAATGGCGATTGGCCTATGAGATTCATTCAATTTAAAAATTTTCTCATAAAAAATATATACTTATCTAAATCGTCCATTATAACTCGAACATCATCTGCCTTAAATTCGCTCATTTGCTCAGGATTTTTAACTCCTGGCCACATTAAATTAGCTCCATTAAAGATGAAATTCGAAACACCAGGATTGATATAAATTGGTTGAAGTAATTTGGGATAAGCTTGTGCCAAATACACTAATAAATTTTTTTTAAAAAAATTTAATATTTTAGATGGTTTTACATGTTGGAAAATAGGCTCCTTTTCCTGTGGAATCGATAATTGCTGGGAAAGCATCAGTGGAATAAATCACGACTTTCGATCCTTGCATCTTGTCACAATATATTTTTTCATTCGAATCAAAAAAATGTTCCAGGGATTTTGCTTGAAATAAGACAGAAAGCTCTTTCTTCAAAGATTTCTTATCTTTTCCTCCCAAAATATTATGGGTTGAGACTTTCAAAGGTTTTTTAAACATTTTTTTTTTAAAAAAAAAATTTCTATTTATTTTTTGGGTTTTGTTGAGAAAAAAGATATTTATTTATTGATAGTAAGCTTTTAAATTTTGGTGAAAAAATAAAATTTTTTTTTTAGTTTTTGACTTATGAATAAATATGATAGGGTCGCCTTAAATCAAACAGATGAAGAAAAACTTGGGGATATCTATACCAATAATGAATTTATTATGGGCAGAAAAATTCAATTTAAAGTTCCTTTCATTGTGAAAGTAATAACTCTCACTTATTGCCAACTTTCTCAAATTTTGTTCGGTTTATTCCCAATTTTATTATTATTTTTTTATTATGCAAAAGGTTCTGGAATTTTATTGAAAAAAAAAAAAAAAAAAAAAAAAAATTGATTAATTAATAAATTTTGAAATCCAAAAATTTTGTTTTTATTGAAAAAGAATTTTTTCTAAAAAAATGATAAATACCGTTTTGAAAAATATGTTTGATTTACTTGAATTAATGATCGAAATATATTATCCCTCTAAACAATCGTTATCTTTAGCATTATGCAATGAAGAAATAAAACAATGGATTTGTTATTGGGTGATTTATTTTGCACTTTATACTATCGAAACTTTCTCCATAATTTTGCCAACGTATGTATTATTTATAAACAAAATTAAAAAAAAATCTATAAAAAATGAATTTAGTTCATCCATTTATCGATTTCTGAAGCTACTTTTTTGTTTATGGCTAATATTACCAAAATTTCAAGTAAACAGACAATAATTTTTAAAAATAAAAAAATAATAGGGATCTTTATATTTACATACAAAATACATTGATGCACTCTTCACAAAGGTTTATCCTTCAATAAATCCTTTGTAATAAACTTTTTTCAAATTCAATTCATTATTATCTATATTTTTTAAAAATCAAAGTTATGTGAAAACATTGGGAAACAAAACGCAAATAAGTAAATGTTGATCCAATTTTTATAATATTTAGGTTTTTTAAATAGAACATAAGGATTCAAATGTTTTTAAATCATGTATGAAAGATCAAATTGCAAAATAAACACAATTTATTTATTAATTTTTCTTCGAAAAAAAAAATTTGTTTTAAAAAAAAAAAAATCCTTTATAAAAAAAAAAAAATTATTTAAATTAATCCGAAAATATTTTTTGTTATGGTGAAAAAAGAAGATATAAAAAAAGAGTCTAAAAATAAGGATGTAAATAAACAAAAACTTGTACCTAAAAAAGAACAACCAATAAAGAAATCTTCATTAGAAGGAAAACCTCAGACACAGGTGTCTTTGAAAACCAAAGTTCAGCAAACTTCAAAAGATATATCCAAACTTCCTTTAAAAGATATCGCTTCGCATCCAAAAGAAAAAATCAAAAACAAAAAGAAGAAAGAGGATAAAATCAAGAAAGTTGAGCAACCAGAGCCTCCAAAACACAAACCAAAAGTAGAAAAAAATCTTCCAAAACCATCAGAAGAAAAAACAAAAAATATAGAGAATGTTGAATCTTTTGATAATTATTATAATTATATCACAGAGAAACTATCAAAATTGAATGTAATTAAGGAGAAAGTCAAGCAAAAAGTTCAGTTGGATAGGAAATTGATAATAAAAGCTGTGAAGGTTTTGCTTGAGTTCAATGAAAAAACTAAAAATTCAAAAAATCTCCTTGATACAAATGAAGGATTTATCTATGTTGAGATAAGCTTTAATAAGCTTCCCAATGGGTTTTCAATCAGACCAATTCAAATGTAAACATTTTTTTTTTTAAATAATTTGAAAAATTAAATTTCACGAAAAGAAAATTGCCTCATCCAATTTATTCAGAAGAAAATCAATCTCGTTTCGCAGTCATTGTTCGGGATCCTCAAAGAGAGTTTAAGGATAAGATTCAAAATATGAATCTTCCTTTGTTTGAAAAAGTGAGAAAATTTTGTTTCATTCATTCCAAAGCAATTAATTATTTTACTACAGGTTATCGGCTTCACAAAAATGAGCAAAAAATTTCCAACTTATGAAGATAAAAGGAAGCTTTGCAACAGTTTTGATTATTTTTTCTGTGACTATAAAATATATGATCTCCTAAGAAAACCAACTGGAAACTTTTTCTATTCTAGAAAAAAGTCAGTTTTTTATTTTAAAAAAACTTTTAAAACAAGATTTTTAATATTTTCAAGGATACCTTTTCCCATTGATATCGATAATGTGCCAAAGCATTTGGAAAATGAAATGGCGACTTATGAAGACTATCTTAATAATTTAGGAAAACATGCATATTTTATGATGGGAAATGGCCCTGTCTAGTAACAATTTCTTTGAAAAATAATAAATTTATATATAAAATTTTAATGTAGCACCTTTAAACCGGCAAGAGTTTCAATGAAAATTGATCAGATAGTTTCAAATATTATAGAAGGAATTCAAAATGTTCTTCCTTGGATTTTGGAGAATGGTGTTAAAATTAAGAATATTGAACAAATTGATTTGAAATTGTTCAATTCAGTCTCATTACCAATCTATAATTATTTGTCGAAAAAAGAGATTAAGAGCTATTTGGAATAAGAAAATAAAATAAAATATAAAAGCACAGCATTTTATTTATTTTTTGAAAAACAAAAAATCAATTTTTTTAAAAAAAAATAAAATAATCTTTAAAAAAAAATTTCATGTTAAAATTGTTTCAAAGCAAACTCGCTTTCTCTTTTAGTAAATTTAACTAGCATCCTTTTTAGAGTCGCAATAATTTTATGAAATAGAACTCAATAATTCTTCCTTGAAATATTTCTCAACTTCTGGAAAGGATTATTATGCCATTTTGGGATTGAAAAGAGGAGCTAAAGAAGATGAAATCAAGGATGCCTATAGAAATTTAGCCAAAAAATATCACCCTGATGTCAATACTTCAGGAGTTTATCATGAAGTTGATTTTTTCTCTCATCTTAACTAGAAAATTACCAAATATTTTATCAAAAAAAAGCCTGATGGTGAGAAATTCAAGGAGATTGCCGAAGCTTATGGAGTTTTAAGCGTTCCAGAAAGCAAATTATCCTATGATTTCTTAAACCAAGCCACTCCAGATTCTATTTATAGAGAGCAAAGGTATTTTATATTATCTATTAAGGTGATGTGTAGAAAATATCAAAAAGAACTGAAAACTATAAGAAAATGACTGAAAGAGGAATCGATGGTCAATTGTTTAGACGTCGCTATAAAAAAGGCACTTATGCAGAGGAAAAATTCAAAATCTTAGAAGAAGAAAGACAGAAATTTAATGTTGATGCTTTTGGCAGATATAAAGGAGGAGGTAATTTTATAAATAAATCATAAACATACAAAAAATAACATTAATTTTTAATAAAGTACCCAATGAAGGGCGTGGTTCCAGAAGAGGAGGCGCTTTGGGAAATCCAGGAGCATTACATGATGCACATCTCCATAATATGATAATGAATCCTCATCCTGATTCACAATTTGTAACTGATCATGACGCTCTCGCGTTTAAATTGTATCAAAATGGTAGATATAATTCATTTTCGAATTAAAATTTAAGAGTTTTTTGATTTTGCATACATTCTATTTTGAACAGAGGATAAGTATGTTATTCAAAAAAGGTGGCTTTGGTTTAAAGCAGAAGTTGATTATGATTATTTCAAGCTAAACTCATATAGGACTGGCTTGGTTTTTATTAAATTAAAAGAAATTTGTTCTTGAAAAAGTTTTAGAGGTGGTTTAGAAATTTGTTCATGATATTTTTCGGAGTGACAATGACAACTGACATATTTTTAAGAAGTTCA
>JFJP01005888.1_pt1 | contig 11783 bp, 13 predicted proteins | sample 431651 | NCBI WGS metagenome assembly JFJP01 (sample SAMN02602958, study PRJNA72255) | Microbial mat metagenome, whole genome shotgun sequencing project. | biome: fresh water; feature: sink hole; material: water; isolation source: purple microbial (photo- and chemosynthetic) mats found in... | reverse complement strand
AGTATCAGTGTCAACAAAGAGATTGACTTTGTGCATTTGCTCGCCCAAATGACGCGTTGTTCCCGTGAGGACCTGCACCTGGCACTTCGACCCGACGGAGCCCTGCTTCGCATGGGCCTTTTGACCCTGCAAGATGAACAGCGCGACTTGGAAGACTATTTTGATCTGGTTGACGGTTTGCCATCGCTGCTGATGCAAGAACACCAGTCGGTCGAGCCCTTGATTCGCCACTTTTTCACACCGCGTGCCTGCGGCTCGCTCGATACAAGCCACTTTCCCCATTTGGCGGACGAAGTCAGCATCATTGCAGGCGCACTTTGCGAGGCCATGCGCCGCGGCGTGGCAGGAACCAATGTGCTGCTCTATGGGCCGCCCGGCGTGGGCAAAACTGAGCTCGCCGTCGCTGTTGCGCGCCAGTTGGGCGCTGATTTGTTTGAAGTGGGCTATGCCGACCGAAAAGGTGACCCGATTCGCGGTGTCAAGCGTTTGCAGTCCTACAACTTGTGCCAGCGCCTGCTCAGCCGCCGCCGCGATGCGCTGGTGCTGTTTGATGAGGTGGAGGACATGCTGGAGCAGGGGGAAACCCCTGGCAAAGCCTGGTTCAACCGCGCTCTGGAAGAAAACCCGATTCCAGCCATCTGGATTACTAACGATGTTCAGGCACTGGACCCGGCATACCGCCGCCGTTTTGACTATTCGCTGAACGTCAAAACACCACCACGTTCGGTGCGGCTACGGATCGCACAACACCACCTGTCGGCCATTGCAGCCTGTGGTGGCGCTGACGACGGCAATCAAGCCTGGCTGGAGGATCTGGCTGAGTGCCCCGATCTAACACCAGGGCAAATGCAGCATGCGGCCAAAGTGGCCCAACTGGTGGAAGTCGAAAGCTTGGCTCGGGGCCAAACCCAACCTGCACAAGCGCGAGTTATTCAAGTGCTGGAGCGCTCAAACAAGCTGCTGGGCCATAAGAAATTGCGCACCGGGCGCGAAATGGCCACAGCCTATGACCTCGCCTATCTGCACACCGATGCCCCCATTGCCCAGCTGTTGGATTCCTTGCGCATTGCGCCGGGTGGTTCCATGTTTTTTTACGGCCCGCCCGGAGCAGGCAAGACCGCGTTCGCACGCTACATTGCGCACGCGCTGGAACTGCCTGTGGTGCTGCGGCGCGGCTCTGACCTGCTGTCGATGTTCGTGGGTGGAACCGAGCACAACATTGCCGAGATGTTCTCTGCCGCCGCAGTCGAACCCAGCGTGTTGATTCTGGATGAAGCGGATTCTTTCCTCCAATCCCGTTCGCAAGCAAAGCATTCCTGGGAGATTACACAAGTCAATGAATTGCTAACCCAAATGGAGGAATACGAGGGTTTGTTCATCTGCACCACCAACTTGCTGGAGAAACTCGATGCAGCCAGCCTGCGCCGCTTCGACTGGAAGATTGCCTTCTCCGCTATGACGGCATCGCAGCGCTGGGCATTTTTCTTACAGGAACTGCATTTGTTGGGCGGAAACATTGAAGCCGCCAAACACCTGCAACCCTTTGTTCGCCAGCAATTGAACGGGCTCACGCCGGGTGACTTCGCACCCGTCACCCGCCAGTTTCGGCTACTGCAGCAGGTGCCCAGTGCTCAAGAGTATTTTGAACGCCTGCGCGCCGAGCTCGTCATTAAAAACGGTGGCTCGCCAGACTCTGCAAGCTACCAAAACGTCTATACGGAAGGAATCAGCCGCAAAAACATACCGCTTGCGGCCTAACCCTTTTTCTACTCTCGGAGCAACAAATGGAACGCAATCACAAGAAAGACGCGGCTTTCAACCAGCTGCTCAGCAACATGCTCGACGGCTCAGTGCACACCGCCGAGTTGGCTGATGAAATTGCCGCCGAACGTGGCGAACAGTTGGTGGCGCTGCAACACGCTTTTGCCAGCATGCCGACAGCAGGTTTTCGGCCCGGTCAGATCGTGCAGTGGAAGATCGGCATGAAGAACCGCAGCAAGCCCGCCTATGCCGAACCGGCGATCGTCATGGAAGTGCTTAACCCACCGGTCTTTGACACCAGCAAGGAAATGGCTGGCTCCAATCTGTTTCGTGAACCGCTCACTTTGGTGCTGGGCCTGCATGACACCGATGGCGATTTTCTGCTGTTCCACTACGATGGCCGTCGTTTTGAGGTCGCACACGAGGCAGGAGCCGATCATGGGCAATGAACGCAAACTGGACCCAGCACTGCAGTCCATGCTGATCGGGCTGTCCACTGCCAACCAAGGCGATGTGGATGTTCACCGGGAGGCACGGGACCTCAAAATTGAGGCGTTGCGCGAAAGCTATCGACGCATGCAGTCCACCGATCCGACCAAATTTCGCCCCGGCGACCTTGTGCGATGGCAGCCGAACATGAAATACGTCAAATGGCCCCATTATGGCGAAGCCGCTGTGGTGGTCGAATGCATGGATCCTCCCGTCTGGGACGACGAGCGAGACTGCGGCTCACCCTACTTTCGTACACCCATGACGCTGATCCTGGGCGTGCACCACCAAGGCGGCTTTCACTGCTGGCATTTTGATGGCCGACGGTTTGAACTGGTATCGTAGGACGACATCACTATGCGCAATTTTTCAAAGTCCAAACTACTGGCCTATCGCCAGTGTCCCAAACGCCTATGGCTTGAAATCCACCGTCCTGAACTGCGGGAGGACTCCTCGGCTACGCAAGCGAGTTTTCAGGTGGGGTACCGGGTCGGTGACATTGCCCGACACATCTATGACCCCGAAGGACTCGGAGCCTTGATTGATGTCGGAACTGAAGGGTTCAACAGGGCCTTTGCGCGCAGCAAGGAACTGCTCCAGACCCAGCACCCCATCTTTGAAGCCGGTTTCTCCGCTGGTGGTGCACTAGCCTTTTCCGATGTCATGCTGCCAATGGTAGTGGACGACAAACAAGTCTGGCGCATGGTCGAGGTCAAATCAACCACCAGCGTCAAAGGCTACCACCGTGACGATGTTGCGATACAAGCCTTCATCGCCCGCACCGCTGACGTACCGCTGAAAGCCATTGCCTTGGCCCATATCGACAACACCTGGGTTTATCCGGGTGACGCAGACTATCGTGGCTTGCTCGTGGAGGTCGATTTGACCGAGGAGGCATTTACGCGCACTGAAGAAGTTCAATCTTGGATAGCACAAGCTCAGTTAACCGCCGCTAGCATTGCGGAGCCAACCATTGAAACCGGAGCGCATTGTGGCGACCCCTATGCTTGCGGTTTTGTCGACTATTGCAGCCGCAATACACCGCAAGCCGAGTTTCCAGTTCAATGGTTGCCCCGCATCGGCAAGAAGGCGGCCGTTCTGGCCGAAGAAGGTGTATTCGACTTACGCAACGTGCCAGATGAGCGTCTCAACGAAAAGCAACGTCGAGTTAAGGCGCACACACTGGCCAACACCACCTACTTTGATGCCGAAGGTGCCGCTTCCGTTCTGGCCGCTTACAACCAGCCAGCGTATTTTTTGGACTTCGAGAGTATTCAGTTTGCAGTGCCCATATGGAAGGGCACCCGCCCTTACCAGCAAAACGTCTTTCAGTTCAGTCTGCACAGTCTCAATTCTTCTGGACAGTTGGATCAATCCGCATTTCTCGATCTGTCAGGCAATGATCCGGCCGAACCACTGGCCAAAATGTTGATTCAGGCCTGTGGCACGCAAGGCCCGATTTACGTTTACAGCTCGTTTGAGAGCACGCGCATTCGCGAGTTGGCAGAGCGCTTCCCACATTTGAGCGATGCGCTACAGACCATCCGCACACGTATCGTAGATCTGCTACCGATTGCCACGGAGCACTACTATCACCCGAGCCAGCAAGGCAGCTGGAGTCTGAAGGTGGTGTTGCCTGCCGTGGTGCCGGAATTGCGTTACGACGCTCTCGACGGCGTGCAAAACGGCGGTATGGCGATGGAAGCCTATGTGGAAGCAATCCACCCGGAGACCAGCGCCGAGCGAAAGAGCCAGATCGAGCAACAACTGCTGACCTATTGCAAGCTCGACACCTATGCCACAGTGCGCCTGTGGCAGGTGTTTGCAGGCCGCACCGACTTGACAGTTTGAAAGGGCACCCACCATGCCGAAACGCACCGACATCCTGGAAACCCTGCAGCTCACGTTGGAGCTTTTGAAGCGAATACGCAAAGACCGTTCCATCACCGCATCCGAACTGCAGAAAAAGCTCATTGATACCGATGCCAGGTTCAAGCGCGAACTTCGCACCATACAGCGGCTGTTGGAAACATTGTCTGACCCCGATTTCAAAGCGTGCAGCATTGAACGAGACGAAAGCAGCAAGCCCTACCGCTACCGCTGGAAGAAGGATGCCCAAGGCTTGTCGCTGCCCAGCCTGAGCCCGCAAGAGTCATTGATGCTCACGCTGGCCGAGCAACAGTTAGGCAGCCTGCTACCTGCCCGGCTGATGAAATCCATGGAAGGCCTTTTCAGCCAGGCACGGGGTCAATTGGATGACACAAAGAATAGCCAGCTTGAACGTGAATGGCTGGACAAAGTACGTGTGGTCAGCAACAGCCAGCCTCTGCTGCCACCCAAGATTGCCGCTGGAGTCTTCGAGCAGGTCAGCAATGCGCTCTACGCCAATCAGTTGCTGGATGTGACCTATCAAAACGCTGCTGGCAAAAGGACCAACGTCAGAGTGATGCCGCTAGGCCTAGCGCAACAGGGGCCGCGCATGTACCTGGTGTGCCGGTACGAGGGTTATGACAACGAACGCTGCCTGGCCTTGCACCGCATCAGCAAGGCCGAGGTGACCAACTTCACCTTTGATCGCCCCAAGGATTTCAACCTCAAGCAGTTTGATGACGATGGCCGCTTTGGTTATGGCGACGGCTCAAAAATCAAGCTGAGCTTTCGGATTGAGAAAGCCGCCGGGTTACATGTGGTGGAGTGCCCGCTGTCTGCGGATCAGGTAGTTGTGGAACTGGACGATGTGTATGAGATTACGGCGACGGTGGTGGACTCGGATATGCTGGAGTGGTGGTTGCGGGGGTTTGGGGAATCCGCCTCAGAAATTCGCAAACAGCCTGTTGCTGGTGGCATCATTGAGGGACTGAGAAAATGGACATAGTGGAAATTGAAAAACTGCTGGGGCAAACGGTTGATACCCTGAAAATGCAGGCGGAAAAGGTTGCCACGGGACTGGTGCACCTGATGGCCACACTGCAGACTTTGCAACAAGCACACTGCATTTTGGCGAAGGCAGAGCTGAACGTAACAGGACCAGATCCCGTCCAAGAAGCCGCTGACGAAAACCTCCAGCAGGAACGCTATGCCGTACAAGAGTTGGTCAATCAGTGCCAAGAACTGGCTCATCAACTAGGTCAACTTGTAACCAAGGTTGTCCCCCAAAATTTGCACAGTATCTGTCAAGTGGCATCGTTGCCTCCGCATACCGCTTGGGTGGATGCCCCCGCTTACACGCTGTCACTCAAAGAAGTAGCCTCTTGGCAACTCCGGCATTTGGCGCAGGGGAAGCCGCCGCCCATCATTGCAGCGCTTCCTTCATTGCAGCGTGGTGCTGTTTGGCGGCCCAATCAGGTGGAATTGTTGTGGGACTCGATTCTGCGTGGGTTTCCCATAGGAGCGCTGGTGGTCAGCCGCCAACTTGACAGTCAGGAATCGCATTCAGGGTCCGTCGCGGGCAAACACTTAGTCTGGAACAAATCGGAAATTACCCACCACCTACTTGATGGGCAACAGCGCTGCAATGCCATCGCCTTGGGCTTTCACGATCCCTTTCCACCAAGCCAAAACGCCTCTGGCAACACTCCCATTTTGTGGCTGGACTTAGAACCAAACCCCAAGCGTTTTGCTGGCAACTCCAGTCGCAGCTTCTTCGCGCGAGTGTGTACCGTAGCCCATCCTTGGGGCTATGGCGTAGATGACAACGCGGGTCGCTTGGGCACGGCGGATATACGTGAGGGAATCGAATCGGATTATCGTTGGTGGCCCAAAGGGCCGAATGACCCAAACTACAAGCGACCGAGCACAGTGGACATCTGGCCACTGGCGGCGGATGTGCCGGTACCCATGGCCTGGCTGCTACATGCGGCGGAGGCAACCGATAACGCCGTCGATCTTTGGCAATCGGTGCGTAACCGTTGCCAATGCCACTTTGACTCATTGCCTTTAGACGAAATTGCAAAGTGGAAGGTTTCCGAAGAAAATTCCAGGCACTGGACGCAGCGTGCCATCACTCGGCTGGCGCAGCCCCCGGACCAGACCCTGATCGACTTGCGAAACGCCTTATTTCGGGTGAGAACTGGGCGTCTGGTGGCCCTAAACGTGACCGATTTATCGCTGCACCAGCCAACGCGGCAAGAGTTGGTGTCACTAGCATCCCCGGTTGACCCAGAGCAGCGCATTGCCAATGTTGAGCATTTATTTCAACGCCTCAACAGTCTGGGCACAGAACTACGGGGCGATGAATTGCTGTATTCGATGGTTAAGGCATACTGGCCTGGAATCGAGCAAACAATTGAGGCCATTACGCCGCGTCCACCCGCTACTCAGGTAGCACTCTTGGGCGCGCGCTTGGCACTGTCGGATCTTTCCGTCCCCAAGGCTGCGCCAGGGTTGAGCGTCGCTGCGTTGCGTGCTATCGCGCAATCCAAGGAAACTTCCGGAGATAGCAAATTGATCATAGAGCGGCGCAAAGCCAAGGATGAAATTGATCAACTCTTTGCCCTGAATAAATACGCTGTCTCTATTCCGGGAAGATCAGCTCCAATTGAGGACGTGATCCGACGGGTTGACGAATGGTTGTTGTATGACCTGGTGGCCAACCCAAACGGGTTGCCTCCGGTATTGCGCGCACGAATGGCGGAACAAACTCCCGAAGTATTTCACTTCTTGATGAGTCTCGCAAAGGTGTCGCTGGATAACAACCTTAAGCCCACCCCCAATGCTCTGACAAGGCTGCGAGGGCTGACCACTGCATTGCACTGGTTTGGGCAGGATAGAGGCGCTGCGGTGACAGAGCTATGGAAAATGGGACCCCTGCCAGGTTGGCTGGACGAAGGGGTATACCTCCAGCACCCCCAGGTACTCCAAGAGCTGAAGAGTATTGGGCAAGGCTCCGATCAAAAGATTGGATTGGTCAACCTGCTAAAGCCTGTCGATCTTGAAAGTTTGATCATGGCGCCGACACCGACAAAGGTTGAGGACTGGCATTGGTGGAACACATTGATTAGGGATCCAGCGACAGACGCGCAGGGGAAACTTTCAGAGGATGAGCAAACGCGACGTCAGATAGCTCATTGGCCGATGCTTGAGAGGTTGACAGGAGAAAAGGGTGATGCCGACAAGTACTTACTGATCTTTGGTCAACGTGACTTTATGCACCGAGGTTTTCCCTATGACCCGTCTATTACTGGGTATTGGGAGGATCACAACCGTCCTTGGGACTACGACCATATCCTCCCGCAATCCTTGTTCACGAATTTGAAGCGTAAGAACCCAGTAACTGGCAATACATTTCTTTGGGTTTGCCAACAATGGGGGCGTACCATCGGGAATCTGCACATCCTGCCCTTTGAGCAAAACCGAAGTCGCCAGGACGAACTAGCCATTAATAGTCTTCCCGGTGACGCGGCCTTCTTGAGTAGCGCCCTCCTTGACGACTCTTCTCGAATCCCACCGGGAGACTTGCGAACTACATTTTCCATTGAAGTGGAGCATGTTACTGACAGCGGACATGATCCAATTGTGAATCGTCAGAAGGTGTATGACTTCGTAACGGCCGCCCGTACGCGGCTACTTCGCATCTACACTGATTGGTTTGATTCGATGAACATTGGCAGCATGTTGTAGTCCATATGTGATAGTTCCAGTGCACCGAAATACGTGCATAGCCAATTAGGACACTTTCGAAGGCATGACAATGAGCAAGATGAACGAATTAGAAGAAGTCGTCTGGACTGAATGCGTTGGACGCCTGATGCCGCCAGACAGTGAAAACCAAGAACGCTGGGAAAGCGACAAATTCGCGATGCATCAGGAGCATTTTCGGATACGGCCCCTGTCAGCACAGCACGACAGGCTATACAAAGCGGCGATTGCTGAGTGGAGCGATTCAGAGAAAATTGTGCTGTCTCGTCTTGCCATGACCCAAGGCGAATTTGATCTCCGGTTCCCGGTGCTTCGCGACGGGTTCGTGGCGCAAGACGAAGTAGCCAGGGGTCGCGGTGCACGGTATGGTGTCCTGGTACAGGGTGCCGTTCGGAACATGGACATGATCAACTGCTTTGCGTCCTTCCTGCCGCGCGCCGTACCCGACCAGCGCAAGGACTTGGCGACCATTGGCAGACGTATCGCAGCGGTGTACTACCTGGAGCAGATGTTCAAGGCGTTTGGAACGGACTACGCAGCGGACGGACTCAAGAGAGTGGATGCCATGTGGCGCTTTGCCAATTTCTTGTGCGGTTGACGGGTGATCCGTGGCCGGTGCTCGATTTCTGGTCAAGCAGTTCGAAATTCAGGAGAAATTCAATATGCCGATGAAGTTCTGCAATGAAGATTTCGATTTCATCTTAAATGAACTCGGATACGAAGTCAGTCGCGGTTTCCAGCTGTTCTCGTTACAGGGAGGAGTGTTCTCCTACGGTTTCGGTGACGCAGGCAAAGTGTCTCTGCAGCACGGTGGAAATACCTTCGCCCGCAAGAGCTGATTTGCCGTTTGGTTTTGAACTCTATGAAAGCGATGACGGTACACCAGTCGAACATGAAGATGAAGACATTTTTCTGTCATCGGTTGCTTCAGCCCTGCGGGCAAGGATGCCGTTTGACAAAAGCGGCACTATGTCCAGCGCGCGAGATCAACCCGCATCTTGCCAATAGAAGTCGAACTTACAAATGTCCCCGGATTTCCGACCGTAGGAAACAGGGCGCCATATCAGATAGAAACGGGCAAACAATTTCGGCGCTGCTGATTGGCATGACTCTCGCTGAAGACAAAGACTTGATGACGTGTTGGTTTGCTTTATCACCTGAACAAAGCAAGGTTCCAGCCTTCAAAAGTATTGACCCCGATTGCGAGTGAATATTTTTTGGGCGATCCGCCAAAGCCACGCATGATGGCAGCAAAGTTTTCGCATTTACCCATGTTGAGCACCCTCAGCGATTTTAGCCAACGCTGCACCGGCAATGGCAACAATGAAGTCGCCGTGATCTGGACTATTAGTCATTTATGCCTCTAGACCCCGTGAAATTTACGCAAGGCGCTATCAAATAGAGAGTTTATCGCCCCCCAAATGGCGTGGACGGGCATTCATCGCATCAAAATGAGTCGTAGCGCACAACGATGAGTGAAAGATTGTCGGGTGCTCCCGCATGCAGCACCGCATCGCGCCACACCAGTGCTTGTTCTTTAGGCGAAAGGCTCGCGTTGAACAGAGATTGCAGTTGCGCGTCGCTCAAGGTGTCATGAACGCCGTCGGTACACAACAGCAGGGTGTCACCCACCGCCATGCGCTCAATTCGGCGGTGAATGGCAAATTCGCTTTCTTCGCCATCGGCCACTAGGCACGAGTCCAGCGAGTAGTAAAAGCTCGCGTATTCCACGCCCGCCTCGGCGTCGCCCTGCTCAATCAAGGAGTTGATGAGCGAGTGGTCATATGAAAGCTGTTGCCACACCCCGGCAGCGCTGATGCGATAGACACGGCTATCACCCGCATTGAGCACCTCGCAGTGATCGGGGTAGCAGCGCACCGCCGCCAGTGTGGTGGACGACCCCCGTGTTTCGCCCCGTGCCAGGCGCTTGCACAGTTGTTCATGCAATCGCCCCACCATGCGTCTGTCAAATGCGTTGTCGGGGGCTTCACTTGCGAGTGTTTGCAGCACGCATAAGCTGGCCAGCTCGGCGCGCGGGCTGCACCCCACCCCATCCGCCACGGCGACTGCAATGCTATTGCCGTGCGCCACATATTGCTCAACCAGCAGGTTGCGCTTTTGGAACACCTCTGCTCCATTCCACAAGCTGTCTTGCTGCTGAGGGAAACGCTTGTCTCTTCCGCAGTGCTGGGTGCTGGCAATGGTGTAGGGCATGAGTTCCTTTCAGGTTGAGAAATAGAAACCGGCTGACACGATGGGCAACTTCAACTCAATTATCTCGGTCCCTACGTCAATCTGTGTCGCACAAATCCACGTGCCGTAACTCACGATCCCAGAAAATGATACGGGCCACGCCTTGCGAGACAGTTGCTATTTATGCCTCTAACCCTCGTGAATAGTGCGCAAACAGCTATCACAGTCATAGCAACATGATTGGCCGAGAAAGAGCCTAGCTGCCATGACCAACTCACGTTGAACCAAGAGACTGAACAACTGACATACCATTGGCCGATTCCAACTGACGCTTTGCTTCCTCCCAGCACAGATCTCTGGAATCGCTGAAGACCGGCATGCCAGTGTCGGTCAACTGCGTAACGCCATAGGCAGCCCTGCGCCGTTTGACTCCATCGACATAGTCCTGCGTCATCGGGTTGATTCCCTTCTTCCGATCATGTGCATCCCAACTGCTGTCGTACATGAAGTCATAGTCTTCAGGAAACTTTTCACGATGGATTTGGGATGCCAGATCTGACAGCTTTAGCTCGGCAAGGTCTTTGGCATCAAGGGCGGCTATTTCCACCGTCGTAAGGCCGCTGCGGGCCTGAGCAAGCTTTCGCAGCTCCTCCCTTTTATGCCGATTCATGTTACTTACCCTCCCAGACTGTTGTCCATAGTTGCGCCAGTTTTCGCGCATCCGTCAAGGCGGTATGCCATTGGTCATCGTCGCCGGGTGCGACTCGGTGGTTGTCACAAAGCGCCTGCAGTGAGCACCGCTCACCGGGAAATCGTTCACGAAAGCTGGGTAGAGTGTCTGTCACCTTTGAGCATACGTGGGTGAATGGTGTTCGAATCCCGGTATTCCAAAGTTCCTGGTCCAAAAATGCCAGATCAAACGGCGCGTTATGAATCAAGACTTCAGCGCCTACGACGAACTCGATCAACTCTGCGGCGATGTCAATGAACAGCGGCTTGCCTCTCAAAAACTCTGAGGTCAGGCCGTGAATGGCGGTGGCATCTGCTGGCACTTGGCACTGCGGATCGATGTAATGGTGAAACGCCCGTCCAGTGGGCTTGCCGCTGACCACTTCTATGCAGGCTATTTCAACGATGCGATGTCCGACCGCCGGAGACAGGCCTGTTGTTTCAGTGTCCAAGAATACTTGGCGCATCAGCGGCCTCCTTGTTTATTGCTGCGGTATTGCTGGTGCCGTCTGCGCAAGGTGGCGCGTAACCCACTTTGCTCGCGTTCCCAATGATCAAGCCCCTTGATCCAAACGTCAAACTCCCTGAAGAATCGCTGCATGGCCAACAATTCCCCAGTGGTGGTGCAATCGCTGGTGCTGCGGGATTTCAGCAGGCGCATGGTTCCGAGTAGGCCGCGCGACAGTTTGAGCAGCTTGGGTAGATCGGACAAGGGCGTTGGGGATACAGAAGTTTTCATGAGTGGCACATCGTGATTCGATTCACTATTGTTGCTATTCGTACGACGTTATGTGTCGCTGCGTTTGCGTGCACCGCATGCGCCAGGCAGCGCATTGCGCTTCATAGTTGACCCACTCGTTGATCTCCACTTCGGTCACCCAGAATTCGGCAAGGGTCTGAGCCAACCTGCACAGGTCAAAGTGTGCAATGGCGTTCCCCACGCCCGCAACCTCTTGCACTTGCACTCTTGGTTG
>JFJP01024504.1_pt1 | contig 11784 bp, 10 predicted proteins | sample 431651 | NCBI WGS metagenome assembly JFJP01 (sample SAMN02602958, study PRJNA72255) | Microbial mat metagenome, whole genome shotgun sequencing project. | biome: fresh water; feature: sink hole; material: water; isolation source: purple microbial (photo- and chemosynthetic) mats found in... | reverse complement strand
GAGACATAGGCTATTATTGTCATTACGAGGTTTTAAATTCAAAAGATTACGGCATACCACAAAATAGAGAGCGCTTATTTCTTGTTGGGTTCTTGGACGCTAATGTATATCACCGTTTTCAATTTGCGCCAAAAATACCGCTAACTAAAAGGCTAAAAGATGTTTTAGAAGATAGTGTGGATGAAAAATACTATTTGAGCGCAAAAATGACGGAGTACTTAGAAAAAAAACCAAGAGCGGTAAAGCCATTTGACGGAAGCCAAAAAGAAGCCCCGTGTTTGCAAGCGGTATACTATAAAACGCCTACCGATGGGTTTTATGTAAAAGAGCCAAAAATAGAAGTAGTCGGCAATAATGTACCAAGCGGTCACGAAGCAGGAAATGTCTTACACCCAAATGGTTTATGCTCGGCAGTAATGGAAAAGCACGGGAAAGCGATACAGATAGTTGAGCCAAAAATAAGACAAAGAAGCCAAAGCGGCGTGAGCATAGAAGATGAACAAGGCTACCGTATCCGCAAACTAACGCCTTTAGAATGTTGGAGACTACAAGACTTTCCAGACGAAGCGCACAACAAAGCAAAAGCGGCAGGAGTATCAAATTCGCAACTTTACAAGCAAGCGGGAAATTCGATGACAGTAGCGGTTTTGGAAATGATATTTAGGCAAATAGAAGCGGCTAAGAGCGGAGAGGCTAAAGACACTCTATTTTAAGCAACCGCCGATTATGTTACAATTAACATAAAAAGGCGATATATGAGAGGCGATTTTCTTAAAACATATTTATCCAGTGAATTTTTTGCTATTGACGGCGCATACTTTAACGCCGTCGCTTCTTACCTAAACAGCGGCGCGGGCAAAGAAGATATGGCGGCATTTGCCGGAACGAATGACGAAGGGGTCAGACAACCCATATCCTATAAAGAACAATCCAACGTTGCGGTAATCTCCGTCAATGGCGCAATGGTTAGCTTCTTATCTCCTATGCAAGCCCAATGCGGTGGCATTGCAAGCTATGACGCTTTAAACTCAATGATAGCCAAAGCCGAATCCTCAAATAATATCGATACAGTACTTTTTAGAGTACAAAGCCCCGGTGGCGCGGTATCGGGAGCACAGGTTACGGCGCAAAAAATAAAAAATATGAAAAAGAAAACAGTTGTCCTATGTGAAGATTTATTCGCGTCGGCGGCTATAATGATATTTGGCGCGGCTCAAACTAGGTATGCTAGCTCAAGGACTACTTTTTTAGGTTCTATCGGCGTAAAAACAATGCTTCCAAATAATGATGGAACTCTTGAGATAGTTTCGTCAAACGCGCCTAATAAGACTTGCAACGGTAGCGAATGTAGGGCGAAAATTCAAGAAAGAGTTGACGCATTAGAGGCTGAATTTATAGGGATGGTATCTGATTACACAGGTTTATCAAATGAACAAGTTATTTCAGGTTTTGACAATGGCGGTATTATTACAGCTAAATCAGCACAGGATTTAGGGTTTATTAGTGGAATTAGCGATTATGATAAAATTATAACGTCACTAATAAAAAAAGGAGAAAGAATGGAAGACATAACGGCAAGCTTTACGGCAGACCAAATAACAGCTATAGTCGCTGAAAATGCTACGTTAAAAGCCCAAGCAATGAGCGATAAAGAGTCTATGATAGCAGTAGCTATTTTTGGCGCAAAGCAAGGCATAAGTTCGGAAGATATGAAAGCGGCTATATTTGCTACAAGCGACAAAGGAACTAGCGCAGGTTTGGAGCATATTATGAGCGTAGTAGGGTCAACCGGTGTAACTGGTGGCGGTGTTTTTGAAGCTGAAAAAGCGCAAGAAAAAAAACCAGTAGATATTGAGGCGCTAGCGGAACTTTACAGCGCTATTAGCCAAAATCATAATCACATATAAGGGGTTTGGATGTTAGCAGAATATAACAATATATGCTCAAGCACGCTTAAGACTCTTGGCGGTACTTTAGCGTCAGGCACAGCGTATACGGCGGGGATGATAGTCCAAACTACGGGCGCAGGAACGTGGGATCACGCAGCGATAGTTGAGAATGCCGCAAATATGATAGGCGTACTTATAGAAGATTATGACGCAACATTGGCGAATTTGCCGGCAGTAATCGTAATAAAGGGAGAGTTTAATCCTAGAAAACTTATATTTGCCGGCGGACAAAGCTATGCAACGGTAAAAGGCGCTCTAAATAAAGCGGGCATAATTGCAAATACAAATTGGGAGCTTGATTAATGGCAACACTAGCAAATAAATTTGAACTGTTTGAGAACAGGGTTGTTGAGATTGTTAAAGAGCCTCTAAACTTTTTCGCAAGTAGATTTTGGGGTTCACCCGTACCAATTCCAACAATGAAAGCTAGCAGGGATAGCAAAACGGATAATAACATCTTGCCTGCATACTACGGCGACGGTGTCAGTATAAACAGAACTGAAAAAAACGGCGGCTCTACTATTGAGAATGAATGTGTTATTAGAAAAATAGCTCACTCTGTAATTAGCTCTGAATTAGCAAAAAGAGTTTTAGGCACAACGCAATTTGACTATCTATCACCAGAACAAAAAATGTCAATGGTTTATATGGATTTGGTTCAAAAGCAAAAGAAAGCTATTGCAAGAGCCGTTGAGTATATGGCTTTCGAAATAGCAGTAACAGGACAAATATCAGCGGTAGGATATGGTGTAAACAAAATCATCACGGCAAACAGACCCGCAACATTGGATATAGTCCTTGCAGGCGCTAATCAATGGGTGGTAAATGGAACCGTAGATATTCCTGAGCAAGTAGCAAAGTGGATACAAGTATTTAGAGAAGAGACCGGCGAAGTTCCAACGCAAATGTTTATGAATGAAGTTACGGCTGAAAAATATAGAACAAATACGGTTATCAAAAGCTTAACGCAGCTTTACACTCAAAGCACAGTCGGCGTGTCTATGTTTGACATCAAAGACTTGCAAAAAAGCGGTATTATCTATATGGGTACGCTTCATAACTCAATAGATGTATTATCTGTGAGCAGAAAAGCGGACGTTGAAGCGGGTGGAGTTTTAACGCCTGTTAAGTTTGTGGCAGATAACAAAGTTGTTCTAATGAGCCAAGACGCGGCTAGCAAATACGCAGTACTTCACGGCGGAACACCAGAAGAAGACCTTATTAGACAAACAGGGCTGCTAAAATCGGCAACAACTAACAAATATGTTAGAGAGGCTTCTACTAATAACGTTTCTATCCTATGGGCTGAGGGAACTGATTTACCATCTTTAAATATGGGAACTATATCAGCGCTTACGCCAAATGTAACGGAAAACGCTATATCTATGACTATAACAGTCGCATAAGGGTTAATATGACAGTAAAAATACTAAAACCAATATACGACACATCAAAAACGTATGAAACTGGCGAAATTTACGATGATAAAACAATGCCCTCTGAGCTTTTAAAATGGGCTGTAGAAAAAGGGTATGCGGTAGATGTTGAAACTATCGCAAAAGATGAAACCGCGAGCGGTGGGCTTAAAAACTTAGCTGATGCGCTAGCGGCTACAAGAGCCGAAAACGAAATGCTAAAAGCCGAAATAGCAAAACTAAAGGCTGCAAATGAAGCTAAAACTACTAAAGCCGTTTGACGGTAAACCTATTGGCGCGATCATAAGCGCCTTTGAGGAATCAGGTAAAGCCTTAATTTTGCAAGGCATAGCAGAGGAGGCAAAAGAAGATGACGGCTCAAGAGCTTATACAGCAAGCACAGACGGCGATAGCGAAGGAAGTGGGCGAGACGATATTGTATACCCGTCAAAGTCGAGACGTAACAGCGCCGATTGAGGCTAAAGCTTTTGTACATAGCCCCGTTGCGGGGGCTGCTGGCTCAAATAGAAATGCTAAAGATTTTTTAGAGGATATTTGTATTTTTTCAGGCATTACGCTAAATTTCAGACCAAAAAAAGGCGATACATTGACACATATTGGCAAGGTTTGGACGGTTGACGAAATACACGGAGCATTTGGCTCTAACGGTGGAACTGGAATACTCAAATGCACCGCAAATAAAATACATTTAGCGGAAAATCGTTTTGGTAATAGATAGGCACTTAATAGGTCACCTATCGGCAGACGCTAATAACTTCTTAAGATTAACGTTAAGCGTTAATCAAATTGTGGCTTGGGAAGCATTAAGTAAATCAGGCTCTTTAGTCAGAGAATCATCACGCGCAGCTATGAAAGCACAGCGCCACAATTGGGTTAAATACCTTGATAAAAAAGGTAAAGTTCGTTTTCACCCATCAAAAGATAAAACCAAGCAACTTGGATTAAGGCAATCAGAGATAAATGCATTGGTTATCAATCCAAATAGTATGGCGGCTATGATAAATAGCTACTTAATGGAGAAGCACAATACCGTTATTGTTGGTGGACGTATGAGGCGGTTTCAGCCTCTTAAGATAGATAACGGCGAGATAAAAGGGCGACTACCGGCGGTTAGCGGTGTTTCAAAGTCTACTTATGCGCTACTTGACAAGATGGAAAGCGGGAAGCTAACAGGCGATTATAAAACCTACTTTGGGAATAAAGATAAAGAGGTTACAGAGTGGGGCTTTATGAAAAAAGGTATAGCTAGTTCAGCGGGCGGCGTAAATGCTATTTTTGCAAATGAGTATTCAAAAATGCTTAATAGGGCTTTAGCTAATAGACATAGAGAGGCAAATAATGCAAGGGCAGTTTGAGTACGGAAATACCTTAAAGAGCATAACACGGCTTAGTGGCGAAATTGCGACTTATATTTTGCAAGATGAAATACTAAGAAATATGGCTATAGAGTATACGGGTCAAAAGCCTTTTATTTTATCCGACGCAAATGTATTTACAGGTGTGTCAAAATTTCTTAGATATGACGATGAAGACGGCAATATCCAAAATGACAATATGAATGCGGTTATTATATCCGTCGTTGTTACCGGCTTTGGTTCAGACGTACAAGACGAGGACGGCGACACATACGGTTTGCAAATTCAATTTGCCACTAGAGATACGAGGGCGCTACAAGAACTTAACGGCGTATGGGTATCCAAAGAAAGAAGATATATAGATAGCTGTATGGTTCGAGTAGGCGAGTATCTTATGCAAAACCCTACGCTATGTAGGCTTTACATAGGTAACTATATGGAGATAGATATAACGCCAAGCGGTGAGATGGATACCATCTTAGGGGCTTTAATTTTTAAATTAACAACAGGAGAAAGAACACTATGAGACTAAAAGAGGTTTTATTTGCAGCCGATATGAATAGCGACGGTACGGGTCTTCCAGCTACACAGCTATTCTCAATGAGGCTAACAGAAAATTCAGTAACAGGAAAAGTAGCTCAAGAGAGCTTACAGTATCTTGGAGAAAGAGCGTCCGAGGCTCCATCTTTTGGCGCAACAACGGTAAGCGGAAATATTGGTCTTCCAATATCAGAGTCTTTTGCGCCACTATTTGCAAGACACCTTATCGGAGCAATAACAAAGACAGCCGGAACGGCGACCCTTTGGACTACAGGCGTAGCTGTTACGGTAGGCACTATTGTAAACCATAGCGATGGCTTGCATTCACTATATTGTGTACAAGCAGGAACCACCGATGCGACAGAACCAGATTTGTCAGCTTATACAACTCGTGATATGGGTAGAGATGTTATTGTTACAGACAACACGGCTAAATGGAAAGTTTATCCGAAGCTATACAAATATACCGCTACTGAGGGTGATTGTCTTATGCCTTTTGTGCTTCAAAATAGAATATCAGACCCGTGCGCCGTTGGTACCGATATTGTAGAGAAGTTCGGCGGGTGTGTTGCTAACTCTGTTGCGGTAGGGTTTACAGGTTCAGACATAACGCTTTTAAAAGCAAGTATTCCTGTATCAGGCGCCATATTCACAAAAAGTTCTGATATTGGCTTTGTTAACTTAGAGACGAGTACCGGACTAACAGCAACAGATTTAGTAGCTGAACCTTTTGGCAAAAAAGGCTTGACGCTTACGTTTAATGGCACGACTACAACGTCTATTCAGACAACCGACTTTACCCTGACGATCGATAACGGCGTAAGCTCTGATTTGACGCTAGGAACCGATACGGCTAGGGTCTCTACTGGCTCATTGCAGATAACAGGTAATATGTCCGCATTTGTAACGCCTACGCTGTATGCTGACATAAACAACAACGCTATACAAAGCGTAGTAGCTGATATGAAAATGTCAAATGCTCCTTTTTATATGAAGTTTACATTTCCAAAAATTACACCGACTACTGATGGATTAGTCCACGCTACCGACAAAGCCACAAAAATAAATGCTATGCTCACAGCTTCACAAGGTGATTTAACTGGCGGAATTAGAAAATCGGTACAAGTAGAAATCTTATCTTCAACTGATATATTGTAAAATAACTTATATCAAAAAAAAGGGTAAATATGGAAAATGTATATAAAGAAATGTTAGATAAAGTCGGTGAAACGCCAAAGTATCTTGAGACTCTTTACGGTAAGCCCGTAGGAGAGTCGGAAGTGCTAGCGGTTGAATTAGCTATAAAGGTTTTTGAAGCTAACGGTGTAGAAACTAAAGAGCTAAAAATAAAAGAGTTTGCAAATTTTGGTAAAGACGCAAAAAATAAAGTTTTTTCCTATACAACACAAGACGGCAAAGTCAAGACAGTAGACGGCGTAAGCTTAGATATGTTTCTTATAAGCGATTTTGAAGAAATCAAAACGGAAATAGATGCATTTAATGGCTTGAAAAAACAAACCGCTGAAGACTTAAACAAGGTGTTTGACTTTGTAGAAGACAAAATTAATGAAGCTCTTAAGAAAAACGGCTTACCATCTGTTTCTTTAACGCAATGGGAAAAGGGTCTATTGACGTATGACATAAGAGCCGTATATGAAGCGCCGGAGCGCTCAAGCTTGGGAAACAATACCGAAGCTTAGTAGATTGGCGCTGCTCCGATAAATTTAGTATGTATGCCGAAGCTATATCTAACGACGGCTACGGCTACGAATTAGTATTTGAAGAGATAAAGCCCCCCAAAATAAAAAGCATAGCGGTAAGCTCTTTATTTTGGGCTATTTATGGCTTTGAAAATGTAGCAGAATACAGCCAAATGAGCGGTTATTTTATCCGCTTTAAACAACTTGAAATGATAGAATTACTTAAAATTCAAGGTTTTCCAATATGGTCTGGTTTGCTTTCTATGATTAGATACTACGAAAACAAGCTCTCAATTTTAAAAAATAAAAAGTCTTAAGCGCGGTTGTAGTCTTTTGGTAAAATACCAATAAAAAAGGCTCAACCGTGGTTTACTCAATTAAAGCCGACACCTCACAATTTACATCGGCGATAGAAAATGCCCAAAAAAATATTTTAAGCTTTTCACAACAAGCGTCAACGGCTCAATCCGCTATACAAAAGCTACAACAATCACTAGATAGGTCAATATCTACTCAAAACCAAGCGGCAAAACAGTTATTAGCAACAAGGGCTGCACAATCATTAGTTGAAAGTAAACTGTTATCTCGTTTAGAATCCCAAAAAAATGCGCTAGCTCCACAAATTGCACAGGCAAATCAACTTCAGCAAAAAAAAGAGCAGATAGCTGAAACTGATAAAACAGCCTTAAAAGAAATTAATGCGCAAATCAAAGAACAAAATACGCTAATTAAGTCTACGACCGCAGACTATAACGAGCAAATAAAAGCTCTTAAAGCCCAAATGGCTATAAACAGAAATGCTATAGCCGCACAGCAACAAATAAGAAACTCGCAAAATGCTATGCAGCAAGAGATTAGAGCAAATCTTGAAAGAGAGTTAGCGGCTACAAGACAATTACAACAAGTTGAATTAGCTAGAGCGGCGAATGAAGCTAGACTAGCGGCTGAAAGAAGAGAACACGCTTTAAGGCGTTTTCAAGATGAAGCCTCACTCCAAAGACAATTTCACTCAGGCAATGAAGAGGCAAGAGCTGGTATTCAAAGGCTAGCGCAAGCGGAAAGTGCGCTTAGGCTTGAAAGAGAAAGAGACCTTTCGCTTCAAATACGAATTACGGAAGCTAGAAGAGCACAGATTGAGTTAGAATCGCAAGTGGCGCGGTTTAGTCAACGGTTGGGAAGCGGAAGCACAGGCGGCTCCGGTTTGCCACCGCTACCGACTCCATCTACATCAGTATCGCCAACTCCATCACCAACAACCGTAAACGAAGGGTCAACAAGAAGAGCGAGAGAAGAGACGGAGAGACTAACAGGCGCAACTCAAAATCATACGCGGGCTATGCGCGAGCAAACCCAAGCGGCAAACGTATTAGACGAGGGATTTGGTCGTCTAAGCCGGTCATTCCAAGGATTTGCCGCCGCATACCTCGGTTTTTCTGCTATGAGCGGACAAGGAACCAAGATAGTAGACGACGCGGTCAAGTTTGAGCGGTTGGAAATGGTTTTCGAGGGAATTTTGGGTTCAGGAGACCTAGCGGCAGCCCAAATTGACTTTGTGAAAGAAGCGGCTAATAGATTAGGCGTAGGGCTTTTCGCCGCAGCGGAGGGAATGAAAGGATTAATGGCGGTTGGCGAAACTATGCAAATCCCATTATCAGATATTAACCAAACATTTACGGCTCTTACCCAAGCGTCGGCGGCTTTTGGTATGGCTCAGGTTGATACCGAAAGAGCATTCCGAGCCGTTGGGCAGGTAATGTCTAAAGACAAATTAACGGCTGAAGAGCTGGTAGGTCAGTTGTCAGAGGCGATACCAGGCGCCGTGGGAATGATGGCTAAGGCGCTGGGCTATCTAACCAAAGAGGGGTTGCCTGATACGGTCAAGCTTTTTGCGGTAATGAAAACAGGAACTATAGACGGTACGGACGCGATAAAAAAGTTTGGCGTAGTCCTAAAAGATACTACCGACAAAATGGTACTATCTACATCAGCCTCAGCCGTAGCGTCTTTCAACAGATGGAAGAACGCAGTAACAGAGCTTAGGGTGACGATTGGCGAATCAGGACTCTTAGAAGCGCTGAAATCTCTTGCGGATATGGGCACTAATATTATCAGCGGCACAACAACAAAAGACTTAGCAGACTTCGGGAACCACTTAACAGCTCTTGGGGTTATTATAGGCGGCATATTTATCGCAAAGTTCATTCAAGCTAGAGCCGCTACTAGCGCATTCGCCGCCTCTATCGTAGAAGCGACTACAATAGCCAGAACGGGGTTTACAAGCCAAAGCACAGCCGCTCTACAAGCCGCAAATGCAAACAACACACTACTACTATCTACGCGCGCACTCACAGCGTCGCAAGCCGCTCTCAGAGCTGAAATGTCGCTACTTCACACAATGCACGGAGCTGGAGCCGTAAACCTGCAAAGGTACCAATCGGCTCAAAGAGAATATAATAACTCCATCAATGAAACTAACAATCGGGTAGGGAGGCTTAGTGGTATTGCAGGCGTAGCAGGAACCGTGGTAAGAGCGCTGGGCGGCATTATGCGTACTTTTTTGCCTATAGCGATAATTATGGCTGGTGTTGAAATTTGGAACAACTTAGAAAGTAGTATTGCCGACACAAAAGCAGAACTAGACGACTTAGCTACTAGCGGTAGTTGGGCACAAATGGCAGAAAACATAACCGATTTAAGCGAAAGAATTTTAAATATGCAGACTGGCGGAGATGGCTTGTTTGGCGTTATTAAAGAAAAAATAAATGCTTTCGTAAGAGTTACAGGAACGGACTTTTGGGCTGGCATGGGAGCTTATGGCAAAGAGGGTTTTGACAAAGTAGATAAGCAGATACTTCAAAAAACTATAGATGTTAAAAGAGACGCTGAGATAGCTATGGTCAAAGCATATAGAGGGAAACTTTCAGACGTAATTGACGCTAAATGGGCAGGCGCTGGACTTCTTCTTAAAGACATAGAGCGTATAAATAAAAAACTAAAGTTTGAAATAAAAAGCATTTCTGAGTCGGATATGGGCGGCGCTGTCTATACCCAAAAGAAAAAAGAAATAGACGCTATGCTTCAAATGGAGCAAATTCTTAAAAATAAAGAAATGCAGCCTAAAGAAGCCGTAAAAGACGGCAAATCAGGTTCAACAAAACAAGAAAAAGATGACACTAACGAACTAATATCAGCAATGAAAAAACAGCTTGAGCTGGAGCAAAGCATAATAGATATTAGGCTAGAAGCTAGCAATATCAAAGGCGATTTTGGTAAAGACCAACTGGACTATTATAAAGAAAGAGCCGCGCTAGACACTGAAATCATTAAGAATCAAAAAGAGCTTCAAATTCTCCAAGCTAAAAAGGCTAAGCCGGAAGAGCAAAAGAAACTTCAAGCTGAAATAAACGGACTAATACAACAAGGTATTGGGTATAAAGAAAAAAGCGTTGAGGTAGATTTAAAGTTTGAAGCTATAAATAAACAAGCGGTAGAGGATATTAAAGAAGCTGAAATCGCGGGGTGGAATCAATACGAATCTGTCAAAGCAATAAACGATATAGCAAAAGAATACGCTAAAAATGTTGAAAAGAATAGCAGCGAAGCGGCTAAAGAAGCGGCAGCGCAGCGGGCTTTAGAACAAATAAAAGCTCATGATATGCAACAGTCATATAAGCGGCAAGAAGACCAACTATCTTTAGCTCAGGAGATTACAGAGCTTACGTTAGAGGGCAAAGATAAAGAGGTTAAGCTAGAAGAGATTAGGCACGCAAATGCAGTCATAAATATTCAAAAAGAAATGGAAGCAACCGCCAAATCCGACTACATAACACAAAATAGACTTCAAACCAAAATGCTAATAGAGAATGAGAGATTTAAACAAAACACAAGCTCTGTTTTAAAGTACATCAATAAAGCTTTTGACGCGCTAGAAAAAGGCATAGATGACGCGCTGTTTGATGTGCTTACTGGCAAATTTGAAGACTTTGGCGAATCATTAATGGATATGTTTGAAGACTTTGGAACACAGATAGCGCGGGAGCTTACAGGCTCATTAGCAAGCGAACTATCGGGGGGATTAAACACAGTCGTTAAAGACGCTTTAGGTCTTGGAGTAAGCCAAGATTTGATGTCCGTAGTGTCTAGCTCTGTATTGTCGCCAGAGACCATAGGCAATATAGCTACTATGACGGGTAGTGTTATGGATGACAACGGGATAATCACTACGGAGGGCGGAACTGTAATAAATAGCGCCGCTGGAACTGTGTCTAAGCAAGGTAAAGACTTTCAAGTTCTTAGCCAAACAATCGCAGCAAAAGACAAGGGCATACTAACCGCTTTATCATCAATATCGAATATGCAAACAGCATATAGCCTATTATCGGGAAGTATGGCAACAAAAGCGGCGACAGGTACCTATAAAGCTATGACTACGCTAGGATTTGCACCGGAAACCGCAACTACAGCGGCGGGTTATGCAGGAGAATACGCGAGTGGCTTGACTTTCTCAGGCGCAGGTAGTGCGGGGGCGGCTGGAATAGCAGGCGGAGCAACTGCCGGCGCCGCGATAGGATATGCGGCGGGTAAATTTGGCGATTCCTTGACGGGGTCAAAAACGCAAGCTTCGACTACTGGCGCCATTGCAGGGGCAGGGCTTGGCGCTACATATATGGCGCTAAGCGCCATTCCGGTTTACGGATGGATAGCGGCGGCGGCTTTACTGTTAGCCGGTGGCGCTATGGGTTCCAATAAAGAAACTGGATGTGGTGTAGATATTTTCAAAGCCACGGGTGATAGCGTAAAAGGC
>JFJP01011333.1_pt1 | contig 11785 bp, 4 predicted proteins | sample 431651 | NCBI WGS metagenome assembly JFJP01 (sample SAMN02602958, study PRJNA72255) | Microbial mat metagenome, whole genome shotgun sequencing project. | biome: fresh water; feature: sink hole; material: water; isolation source: purple microbial (photo- and chemosynthetic) mats found in... | reverse complement strand
AGTTGCCATGGCTGACTCCCTCTCCTGTTAGGAGAGGGCAGGGGTGAGGTTTCAGGGAGTTGAGAACCATAACCCACTAACTCTAAATCATCAGCCCAAATTGCGGCGGCGGATTTTATGGGCATGGTGGCGGGGAAAAGGGGCAATAGCTCATGGGGAGAGATGTCATATTGTTGCGCCATGACCTGGCCGAAACGGTCGGTTAAAGGGGTAGCGACACTATTTGAAACCTGACCTACGCTTGTAACCTCACCCCGACCTTCGCCTAAATGGAGAGGAAGTTGACTGACGGCTGAGACGTAGGCCTGGCCGTGATAGAGCCAAACCCAGGCGGGGGATTGAGTTTCGGCGGCGGGATAGGTGGGCATGATGAGGTGAGTTTGTTTAGCTTGGGCGAGTTGCGCGGCGATTTCAGGTGGCATGAAAACGGTTTCGTGGTAATGCGCCCAAAGGCCATAACGAATGGTGGCGTGTTTATAAAGATAAAAGGGAATGACGATATTTTGCTCTGGACGATTGAATAACTCCGCCAACTCCACTAACGGGCCGTCATACGCCTGATAAACTTCGGCGGAATTGCCCCAACGGGTGAAATAAGTGTAACTGGTTGTAGCAGTGTTAATGAATAAAAACAAAACAAGGATTAACGCAAAGACGGAACGCGAAGCAGCGAAAAAGGCGAAGAATACGAAAAAAAAAGGTTCTTTCGCAGTTATTATTTTTTCGATGTTTCGCGTGCCTTTTTCGCTGCTTCGCGTTCCATTTTCGATTCTTCGCGTTCCCCAGACGCTGATTTGCCACCAGCCTAGCGCAACTAGAATGTAATACGTGGGCAAAATGCCCGATAAACGTAAGGTGTGAAAAGCGGGTTCGGATAACAGGGAGGGCAACCACATAACGAAAAGTGAAATGAGTAAAAAACGGTTGATGGCCTGGCGATAGCCGCGAATTGTTACAATTAAGCCAACCCAAAAACCAAGCTGACTCAGCCAATCTAGCCCCGCCTGCCCCACAATGTGATGCCGCCAATTGGGGTCTTCGCCGTCAATAAACAATCGAATAGAGTCTAAAATATGCCAAGCCAACGCGCCCATGCCCTGCGCTGACCACTCCACCTTAAAGGCCACATCACTGCCGCGCTCAATGGAGCTTTCAGGGTGTTGGCTGAAAAACCAAAGCATGGGCGTAACGATAATGAAAGCTACCGTCAACATTAACCCTAATTGTAGCCATGAACGCGAAGGGGCGAAAATGAACGGGAAGGGACGCGAAATCTTCGCGTTCTTTCGCGTTCCCCATGCCCATAACGTTTCCCCTAGCACAAAAAGGACGAAAATAAGCGGGACGAGGCGCGCCGCTAAATAGCTATATTGACAGACACCGAGCGCGCCCCCTGCGGCTAGAAAATATCGCCATTGCCCCGTTTGCCGACCACGCCAGAAAAGATACATGGTCAACAGAATAAAGGGTAACATGGTGTTGGCGCGATAGCTAATGCGGTTCATGGCAACATACCAAAAACAGACGGCGAGGCCACCCGTGCTAAATAAAACCAGGGCATGGCGTGGCAAATTTGGCTGTTGGCGATGGAGTTCTCTGATAACCAAGCGACTCCATTGAGACATGAGAGGAATCGCCAGAATCCCAAACAAGACGGGTACTATGCGAAGGGCATAACTTGTCGGGCCTAAAATAGCCACGGAGAGAGCTAAAATATAATGAAATAAAACCTCTCGCCCCTGCCCACCGAGAATAAAAATCGGCCAGTTGCCACTGTAGCGCATCCAGATGGCCTCCATGCCATTGAAAGATTCATCAAACCACAGGCCAGGTGGGGTGGTGGGCAGTTGCCATAGCCGTAACCAGGTGGCAAGTAATATTATGATTAGTAACGAATAATGAGTGATTTGTTTTCTTTTATTCATTAATTAGCACTAATTCATACAATTCGTTAGCCACCTGTTGATGTACCCACTCGTTGGGGTGGGCATCAAGGGAGTTGACGACTAATTGGTCGGGGGGGATATTATCCAACATAACGCCCACATCAAGGGTAGGAACGCTGCGGGCTTGGTAAAATTCGACTACTTTGTTGGTAATCTCACGACTACCCGAAATGTTGGTTAAGGCGGGGAAAACCACCACAATCAAGCGCGCCCCTTCAGAGACGCTGCCTTGATAAATTGTTTCTAATTCTTGTTGATGCGTCCACCAAATTTGGGGGTCGTTATAGGCCCCCGTGACCAGCGTGAGATAATCGCCCTCAGAACCATGCGGCTGTAACAGCATGAGCCGCCAATAGGCGAAATTGAAGGCGTAAGAATTTTTAATCAGCCAAGTTAGCATGGGGTTTTGTTGCACATGGGGCGCGGAGAGGCGCAAGCCATGCGCGCGGGCCGCGTCCTCGATGTCATTGATGTAATATTGATAAATCAAAATGTCAGGTTTATAGGGGAAGCCTTTAATGCGCTCAATTTCGCCCTGCGTGTTTAGCCCTGCAATCGCCACATTCATAACGATATATTGCGAACCCAATTTGCGCCCCAAAATATCGGAGAAACGGTCAGCGGGGTTTTTGATGCCGTAACCCTCGGCAAAGGAATCGCCCATGACCACAATTTTGCGCTTGCCTGGCAGCGACTCCGCCGTCCATTCCACATCACGATAACCTAACGAATTTAAGTGCCAATAACGGTCTAGCCAATTGCGGGTGGCGAGGGTTGCCATCATGCTATCGGTTTGGGCATAGAACGCAAAAAAGCACTCGGCGGCCATGCCCGTGAGGAACAACGCGCATAAGGCCAAAACCACATTGGTCAACATGGGGCGGTGGCGGTGGTAGCGGCTGCTGAGGCCGATGGCGATAAGCAGGCCAGTGAGTAATAAGGTGAAATAGATGAGCCAGTAGGTCATGGGAATTAGGAATTAGGAATTAGGAATTAGGAATTAGGAATTATAAAACAATTAATTCGTAATTTTTAGTTCATAAATCGCAATTTCATTCAGCTTGGGTTCGCCATGTTCATCTAAAACAGGCAAACGGAGTTTATCTTGCGGCAAATATAACCCTGCCTTAAGCATATATTTTCCTGATGGTAAGTCAGCAGGCAAATTGATGAGGTGATTATCGGCAATCACTTCATCAACCGCCCAAGTAGAGGTAGGCCGCTGGCCGCAATCAGGCGGGTGATTATCTTGCGCCCAAACTTTGCCTGACGAATCGGTTAGCTCAACAAAGGTATTGAGATTAAGCGGAGTGACAGTATTGGTTTGCCAATAAAGCGTAATGGCTATCGGTTGAGGCAATTGCAATCCCTCATGGTAACGCACTGTATATTGTTGTAAGGTGAAGACATTGACAAATTTAATATCAAGCTGCCCCATGTGTTGCTGAGGTTGCACAAACATGGCAGGATAGGCGTTAGGATCAAATGCGGCCTCAAGTTGCGCCGTACTCCCCCCAATCCCCCCCCGAATCGGGGGGGGCAGGGGGGGGTAGCCCAAATCGGGAGTCGCATCTTTTTGATATACGGTCAGCCCCTTGCCATTGGCTAGGGCTAAATCGCCCCACACGCGGTAGGCGGGAAAATCGGCGGGATTGATGAGTCTATCTTTCAGGGCGAAAAAGTTTTGGGCTTGATAATAACAACCCCGTAATTGATAGTAAGTATACCAATCGCTAATTTCATAAATGCCATTGGTTTGATAATCGCCCTGAATTTGGCGGGTGGCATATAGCCCACCCGCCGCTTTCCAGCCCACTTTATGCACCAAACCAAAGCCCGTATCCGTTTCAGGCCACGCGGTATAAGGTGACGGATAAAGCCATATTACGCCGCGCGGCCAATCGGTCATGAACTCAATATCTTGGCGTAAGTAAACGATATAAAGGTAGCCACTCATTAGTAAGGCGAAAAGCATGAACGCGAAAGGGCGAAAAAGGCGAAGGACGCGAAAAAATACCAGAATTTCGCGCTTTTCGCTTTTTTCGTATTTTCGCGTTCCCATTTCGCCCACTAACATCAGCCAGGGCGTGAACATGACATAAATGTGGGTGCGCGGGTCGGCTACGAGAAAATTATAGGCTAAAAAAGTGGTGGCTAACCAAATAATTAAGACGCGCTCGGCGTTAGGAGACCTCACCCCCAGCCCCTCTCCTATGTAAGAGAGGGGAGCATTAGTAGATAAATTGGAGTGCAAACCTTCAGGTTTGCTTCTTTGTAGTGCGGCAAACCTGAAGGTTTGCACTCCTGCAAAAGGTGGGGCAGCGTTTCGCCAGGCCATGAAAAATATAACGGCAAAGGGAACAAAAGCTAGATTAACCCCATATATGACTAATAATTGCGGCCAATAAGCAAGGGCAATCGTAAGCAAAATGAGCGCGAAAGGGCGAAAAAGGAACGCGAAAATACGAAAAAAACGAAGGACGCGAAAAAATACGAAATTTTCGCGCTTTTCGCCTTTTTCATATCCTTTTTTCGCGTTCATTATTCGCCAGGCGAGGGCGAGGCCAATGAGGGCGAGGTAGTAAATGGAGTTGTAAAAAATCGTTAGCTCCATGAAGCTGTCTAACTTATTTTTGAACAGGCCGCCGCCAATGCGTTCACCCAAGAGATATTGGCTGGTGCGATTGGCCTGTGCGCTGAGGGTGTAGGGAATGAAAAAGAGGCCAATCAGTGTTATAAATAGCAAGGCCGCACCAAGTAGAGTTTGCCAGTGACGTTGTAAAAATGCTTTATCTAGCAACAAATAAATGATGGCGGGGAAGATTAAGAGGGTGTCATAATGCGCTAGAAAACTAATGGCGAGAAAGAGGCTAAGTAATAATCCGTACTGTTTTTGGTAAGTCTGTCGCCATTGCCAAGCACAGAGTAGGGCCAATAAGGAGAACCATATTACTAATGATTGATATTGTACAATGCGCGCAAAGGCCACCATGAAGCCGTTCATGGTGAATAACGCGGCGGTGATGAGGGCAGTTTGCGGGGTGAATAACTCGGCGGTGAGGGCATAAACGGTTAATAATGCGGCAAGGCTGGCAATGGCAAAGGGCAGGCGCGCCCGTAATTCGGAGGTGGTAGCCGTAAGTTGCCATAATATAGCGGGCAGTAAGACTTCGGCGGGACCTTTGCGGCGGTCTATAAAGAGCGCGTCCTCATGCCCACTTAGGGCTTCGGCGGCGGCGGTCATGGCATCAACCTCATCATCTTGAAATTCGCTGTAACCTAAATGGGTGAGGCGGAAGAGAGCGGCGCATAACACAACAATAAGTAATACATAATGAGTAATGCGTAATGTAGGAATTTGAAAAGGTGGTTTATGGGTTAGAGTTAAACCCAACAAACTCGGAATATTTAGAATGAGCCAGATGTGCCAAAAAGTGACGGGGCCAGGGAGGTAGTGGCAGAACAGCCCCGCGATGATAAGCCAACTGTAACTTAAGCCTAAGCCGATAACGCTACGTTGCAAACGGCTAGGGGCGAGAGTCAAACCCTCTGCCCAAATGAGGCCAGGGAGGAGCATGAGGCCGAGCGCGCCAATGAGCCGCGCAGGGTTGTCGGGGGGTAAAAATAACAGTAGATTACTTAATATGAGGGTGAAGGGATTGAGACGGTTCATGGTTGGTTTTAATGGGTAATAAAGCCAGCCATTATAAGGTTCAGAACCTTATAATGGCTTAAATTTTATTTTAATCAGTAATGTCAAATTCTTTCAATTTAATACCATCAGGCAGAGAGTTGCCTGCCTCATCAACCAACGGTAGGCGTAATTTTTGTTCAGGTAGATATAGCCCCGTCATAAGGCGATAGTAGCCTGGCGGCAAGGTGGCGGGGGTGATGAGATGCAGGTCGTCTATCCTATCGCCCTCATGCCAGACGGAAGTGGGCTGGTCACCGCAATCGGGCTGGTTTTGGGATAGGGCGTAACGCTGCCCCGTTGCGGATTGTAACTCGACCCACGACTCTAAATTGAGGGGGGTATATTGCTGTGATTGCCAATAAAGCGTAATAGCTATCGGCTGCCCCGCCACCAATTGCGGCCTGGTTAGGTCATAACCGATTAAGCGAATTGCCCCTGCTAAGTTAAAATTGGTTTGATGTGACTCCACTGTGGGAGGGATAAAACGGGTGGGATAGGCTTGTTGGTCAAAGATGTCAGTTAAGTAATTTAACGGCATATCGCCTAAATGAAGGGTCGTTGGCTGGCGTTGATGTAAGATTAAGCGGTTGACCTCGGGCGAATATTGCAATGTTCCGATAGGCATGTAAGCGGCAAAGGCAATCGGGTCAATAGGGCTGTTGGCGAGTTGAAAAAATTGGCTTGCGCTATGATAACAGCCACGCAATTGATAATGGGTGTACCAATCGGCAATCTCATATTTATCATTGGTTTGATAATCGCCGCTTAACTGCTCCGTTAGGTATAGCCCACCAATGGCTTTCCAGCCGACGCGGTGGACGAAGCCAAAGCCAAAATCCGCGCCAGGGCGACTGTAGGGCGACCAGTAAAATGACACTTTACTTAACGGCCAGTCGCGGGTAAATTCAGGATAGGGGCGAAGGTAGACGAGGTAGAGGTAGCCACTGAACGCGAAGAAGGCGAAGATGAACGCGAAAAGGGCGAAGAGACGAATAGGCGGTTTATTCATCAGGTGACTTGAAGTCACCTGATGAATATTGCTGATGAGCATGAGCCATGAAGGAAAGATAATGTAAATGTGGGTGCGGGGGTCGGCGACAATGAAGTTATAGCCTAAAAAAGTGACGGCCAACCAAATTAATAGGGCGCGTGTGCCAATGTCTAAGGGGGGTGATAAAATCGCGCCGCTAAAGATGACAGTAAATAAAAGGGCTGCGCCATCAAATTGGTTGAAAGTGAGTAAATCAGGGCGCAGAAACAACGCGAGAGTGCTTAGGCTAACAAATAATGTCCCAATGTAACGCAAACGGGGGTGTAGCTGATGCCACGTCCAAGCAATAAAAATTAATAATAATAGCCCAATAATGAGAAAATAATAAAATGAATTGAAGGTGATGGTCACATCAAAAAAACTATCTAGCCGATTTTTTATCACGCCTTCGCCACCACCGATACGCGAGGTGAGATAATTACCTGTGCTAGTAATTTGTGGGTCAAGTAGATAGGGTAGAAAAAAGAAGCTGCTCACGCTGATAAACATGGCCGCAGTGAGCATGGTTGCTTGGAAACGAACCTTAAGGGAATTAGGGCGAGCTAAAATGAGATAGGCGAGGGGCGCGCCCACAAGCAAGGCATCGTAATGTGAAAGTAAGCCGATAGCGTAAAATGTGCCACTGAAGGCGAGCCAATAAAAACGACCTGTTTGATACCATTGCCAAGCGGTGGCTAAGACCAATAGGCACATTAAAACAACAATCACTTGATATTGCACCACCCGCCCAAAACCTATCATAAAGCCATTTAGCGTAATAAATGAGGCAGACAATAGGGCAACATAATGAGCCTTTATAACGTTTGAAACGTTATAAAGGCTTAGGTCGTGAGTAAGGAAATAAGTTGTTAGAATAATGGCGAAACCTGCTAGGGCAAAGAGGGAACGGGCAGTCGCTTCATTAATAGTACCCATCAACGGCCAGAGCAACATGGGCAAAATGACCTCAACGGGGCCTTTTTTGCGGGGGAAAAAGAGGGCATCGGGCTGCCCCTCTATGGCTTGGGCGGCGGCGGTCATGGCCTTGACTTCATCTATTTGAAATTCACTGTAACCTAAGCGGGTCAGGCGGAAGAGCGCGCCCCAAAGTAAAATGAACGCGAACAGGGCGAAAAAAGAACGCGAAGAAGGCGAAAAACGGCGAAGGGACGCGAAAAAAGTTGTCTCATTATTTCTCGTTATTACGTGCCATTTCGGGAGTGCGCTGAGGGTGAGAAGGTTGAAGGTGAGCATGATTTGCCAAGTATAGATGGGGCCAGGGAGGTAGTGTAGGGCGAGTCCCGCGAGGGTCATGAGGGTGTAACTTAGCCCTATGCCTAACAAAATGCGCCAGCCGCGTGAGGGGCTGAGGGTGAGACGGTGCGCCCAAACAAGGCCAGGCAGAAGGAGGAGTAATATCGCGCCGAATAGACGGGGGAGGCTGCCGTCAGGTGTAATAAATATTGATATATTACTAATAATCAGGCTGATTAGCCCAAGAGAATTGGTCATGTATGGGGCAAAGCTAATGAAGGTTCGGGAAATAAATCGGTCAAGAATAACCTGTAAGAAACAAGGAGTCCGCAATCCTTTGCGGACAGCCCGCAAATAATTGCGGACTCCTTTCATTGCCGAAATAATTCTCGAACCTTCATTAGCTTTGCACTCCTGTTGAGAAAGGATTTAATGCTCAACCTGTAATTCAATAGTAATATGATTTTGGTCACTCATTGCGCCGTTAATAACTAACGGTAAATTAACGGCACTCTCGCCTACAGTCAGATAATAGCCGACATCCAAATAATATGTTCCCGTTGGCGCGGCGGGGTCAATGGTCAGGGTGTAGCCGTCAGCGATAATTTCGCCTGCAGCCCATAATAACGTGGAATAATTTTCTAAGGGAATACGGTCATGGCCGCCGTAGAGTTTGCCCACGCCGTCATGAAGATGATTAAATTGAATGAAATCGGCTTGGGGGGCTTTATCGGGCGGGGCTTGCCAATAAAGCGTAATGGGGAAAGGCTGGCCTGGTTTGAGGGGCATGGGCGGCAAATCATAGCCCAGAAAATAAAGTTGATTGGCAAAATTGGCTTGGGCGGGGTGTTGAATGGGCGGGAGATTAAAGTTTCTGTCCCATTCATTCTCTATCGTTACGGTCATGGTGCGGTCAGGGGCATGGAGTTGATAGAGGCCACTCGGCCAGCGCGCGCCAACGATGAACAGGGCGGTTGTCCCTACGACGCGCAAGGGTTTCCAAACATTATCGTCATGTTGTAAGGTGATAGATTGCGGGTCGGGGCTAATGACCGTGATGGTTTGGCGATAGTGATAATTGGGAGTAGGAGGTAGGAGATAGGAAGTAGGGGGTAGGGGGGGAGTAGGGAGTAGGGAGTAGGGAGTAAGGAGTATTTCAGTTATGATAGGTTGCAAAGTGTTGGTGGTCAATAAATGTAAGATGATGGTATAATTTCCTGCTGTTACTTCATGTAAAGGGAGTTTTATGGTGTCGCGTACCACGTCGCCTGCGTCCCAGGCGCGGGTGGGGTAGCGTCCATTGAGGGGGTGGCCGAGCCATTGGCTAACGGTGTGGGTAGCTGTTGAAACTAAACTTAACTCGGTGAGGTAATCGGTAGGTATTATGCCTGTGGCTTGCCAGATTAATTCTATTTGTAACGATTCGTTGACAATTTGCGGGTCATTGTAGCCAATCAAGGTTAAATTTTCGGCCATGACTTTATCTAAACGGTGTTGGGCTTGTTGGGTGGCGGTTGGCACGGTTTGCACAGGCAAGGGCGCGGGGTAAGCATGGGTCATTACGGTCAGTTGCTGGATGTTCCAAAAGATGAGAAGTAGGGAGTAGGTTTTAATTCCTAATTCGTAATTCCTAATTCCTAATTCACTGATGCCCCAAACGAATAAAATGGCGAGGGCGGAGGCGGCGGGAAAGAGTAGATGGCGGCCTTGCCCCGTGTCGGACACGTTGCCTGTGACGGCAAAGCGGATTAAGGGCAGAGGCAGGAATACTGCAACATGCAGTAATAATAGGGTAAGTTGTGGGCGCACGGTACTATTTCGTTGCCATAATTGCGCCAAGCCTAACAATGCGCTTAGGCCGAGAGCGGCGGTGGGGATTAATGCCCATGACCAGACCCAACCATATTGCGGCACATTAACAACTAGCATGCTGCTATAAAATGTAAGTAGCCACCGCCACCAGGGTTCGTGATTGAGGCCGTTTATAGTAGTGGGTTTATCGCTACTCAGCCAGGACATTAAGAAAGTGGTCGTTTGGTCGCTTTTATCGCTACCGATAATCGCGTGAAGTGACCCCATAAACCAGCCAAGTTCAGTTATATTGTTAAAATGCCCCCAGATGAAGCCGAGCCATAAGCTGACGGGAATGGCTAGGCCAAAGACGAAGAAGGCGAAAGAAGAACGCGAAAGGCGCGAAAAAGGCGAAGGGAGCGAAAGGATTGTTAAAATGATGATAGCTTCAAGAGGGAGTAAAATCGCGCTATATTTGGTAATGATGGCAAGGCCAATGATGAACCCTAAAATAAATAATTGTAAGGTAAATTTAGCCATTATAAGGTTTAAAACCTTATAATGGCTATCTTGCCCATTCGCAATCGCCATGAGCCACCATAAGGCCAGGGCAGTGAGTAGCCCTTGCAATGATTCGTAATTCATCATGGCACTGGTGAAGGTGAACATGGGCAAGGTTGCCAGCCCTAGCGTGGCGGTGGTGACGAGAAAGGGGTTATCAGGCCAGATGCGCCGCGCCGTTAGCCAGGTGAAATAAACCATGCCCGCGCCACAGAGCAGGCTTATCCACCGTCCAATATGCCAACGCAGATAATCGCCACGATAGGGAAATATATATTCATCTTCGGTATGGTAGATATTCCATATATCTTTATTACGGGTAATCAATTGACGGCGGGGCGAGTCGGTGACTCGTTTGAGGGTGGGGGCAGTGTGTGGGTCAACCCAAGCGTTAGGCAAGGCTACCAAGAGATGATATAACGGCGGCAAGTCGGATTTATAGGCGGCCTCAGCCCGTTCCTCATGCGTCATGGGCAGGCGGTGCTGGTCGGCAATGAAACTCATGTAAATAAAATGTGCCATTTCGTCAGGCCCACTGTTGAGGGGAATAAAGATGCTATAGGCTAGGCCAAAGGCGAAATATAAAGTTAAGCTGAAAATTAAGCCGAGTTTGTGAGTGGTCATTGGTCATTTCTAAGCCTTTATAAAGTTTGAAACCTTATAAAGGCTAACGAATCACCTCAATTGGCCCGATGGTCACATGGCTAATGTCGCTCATCTTACCATCTATGACTAACGGTAAATTGACGGCACTGCCACCGACATTAATATAGTAGCCCACATCCAAATAATATTGGCCTGGCGGGGCATCCGCCGCCACGGGAATGGTATAACCGTCAGCCACAACCTCGCCTGGCGACCAGAGCAAGGTACTGTAATATTCTAGGGGGCGGCGTTCATAACCCCCATGCGGCTGGCCTGCGCTATCTAACAGATGATTAAATTGCATAAAGTCGGCTTGGGGCGCTTTATCGGCGGGGGCTTGCCAATAAAGCGTCAGGGGCAAGGCTTCACCTGCTTTCACCTGATTTTGCGGCAACGTATAACCCAAAAATTGCAATTGATTGGCAAAATTTGCAGTTTGCGGGCTGGCAATCGGCTCAGGCGGGGCAAAATGGCGCGGCCACCAATTTTCTACGGTCAACATGGGCGAGCTAGTCACATGCTCAATGCTTTGGTCAGCGTGACGAGTAAGGCGCAGCCGATAGCCTCCGCTTGACCAACGGGGGCTGATGATAAAATTGTAAACTCCATTAATATAACTAGTCGGCAGCCATGCCTGATTAGCCGTGTCAAGTAACTCTACGGTAATATTTTCTTCAAGCGGCGAGGTCAGCAATAAAATGGTGGCGGGGTAACGAAAGGTGGGCGTTACCTCAGTCGTCCAAATTTTGTAGCCAATTTCCTGCCCACTTAATGTTAAGAATTGGTTGAACACGAAAGGAGATGAAAAGGACGAAGGGCGCGAAAACTCCCCAATCTTCGGGCTTTTGCGTTCTCCATTTTGTC
>JFJP01042479.1_pt1 | contig 11786 bp, 4 predicted proteins | sample 431651 | NCBI WGS metagenome assembly JFJP01 (sample SAMN02602958, study PRJNA72255) | Microbial mat metagenome, whole genome shotgun sequencing project. | biome: fresh water; feature: sink hole; material: water; isolation source: purple microbial (photo- and chemosynthetic) mats found in... | reverse complement strand
TCGGCTCTGCTGACCCAACAGGCGACCCCGAAAAGGTTCAAGCGTTGGTCGTCAACGTTACCGATGTGAATGAAATGCCCAGCTTTACCAAGGGCGCAAATATCACAGTTGCGGAAGATTCAGGCGTTTACACAAACGCAACTGCCTGGACAACCGTATTTGACGACGGCGATTCAACCGTACAGGGCTTGACCTTCAATGTGGTTGCATCTGACACCACAAAGTTCTCTACACAGCCTGCAATCAGTTCCACCGGCTTTTTGACCTTCACCCCCACGGCAAATGCCAGCGGCGTGGTCACAGTCTCTGTCACAATCACCGATGATGCAACGATCAACAGCACCGCGGCGTTGACCTCTGCGGCACAGACCTTCACCATTACCCTCACCGCCGCCCCCGATGCCCCAACAGCCATCACGGGCGTTTCTGCGACAGTTGCAGAAAACACCAAGCCCGCCGGCACATTGGTTGCGACCGATCCCGATGCGACCCCCACCCATACCTGGAGTATGTCTACTTCAGGCTCATGCAATGCAAGCCTCGGCGCGGACAATGGCAAGTTCACCTTAACCTCCGCTGGTGTGTTGTCCTTCACCGCTGCCCCGAACTTTGAAGCTGCGACTGATGACGGCGCAAACAATATCTACCAGATCTGTGTAAACGTCACCGATACCGCCGCATCTGCTTCATTCCAGGATGACTTCACGGTCGCTGTGACCAATGTGAATGAAACCCCTGTCTTTACCAAGGCTGTTGCTCCCGTCTCTGTTGCGGAAGATTCAGCCGCGTACTCCGCTGCCTGGGCAACCGGCATTGGTGACGGCGATTCGACCGTACCCCAAACCTTGACCTTCAATGTGGTTGCATCTGACACCACGAAGTTCTCTACACAGCCTGCAATCAACCCCACCACCGGCTTCCTGACCTTTGACTCCGCGGATAATGCCAACGGCGTGGTGACAGTCTCTGTCACACTTACCGATGATGCGACGATCAACAGCACCGCGGCAATTACGACCACCCCGGCGCAGACCTTCACCATCACCCTGACTGCGGTCAACGATGCCCCGACATTTAACGTCAACGCCCTCAAGGATCCGATCACCATTGCCTGCGATATGTGGTACGTTGGTGTGGATGAATGGGCAAAAGACATTGATGACGGCGACCCAGAAACAGCAGCAGTCCAACCCCTGACCTTCAGCGCCGATCTTGATCCCACTATTGCGGGCATTGATGATGTCATCGTTTATGACGACGGCTACGCTGAAGTCGTCCTTACTGACGACTCTTGCGACCACACCGGCACCAAGACAATCGCCATCACACTGTCAGACGGTACCAACACCACCGCCGCGAAGAACATGACAGTCAATATCGTGCCCGTGTACAGAATCAGCGGCACGGTCACCCCGAATGTACCCACATTTGGCTTACTGGCTGGCGGCACGGAAGTCACATTTGAAGGCAGCGATGGCTGGGATTACACCGCCACAGCTAACCTGTTGACCGGCATTTACACAATCGAAGGCGTCCCCGCGACCGTATCTGGCGAACTCACCGCATCCCACACCAGTGGCAGCGGTTACACGTTCGACCCCCCCTTATACACGATTGACGCCATGACAGGCAACGTAACTACCAGAAACTTCGAAGCCACCGGCAACCGCGAAATCTCCGGTACCCTCACGGGAACTGGCGGCGCACGTCTGCCCGCAACAACAGTAGCTACCTTCGGCGCTGGCTTGGTCTTCAACGCTCCTATCAATGGCGGCAGTGCGACCACCGCGTTCACCCTCGAAAATCTTCCCCCCAAGAGCTATGTCTTGAAGCCCGTCCTCACTACCGGTGTCGGCGCTGAGGAATTCATCAAAGAAATCACGACCGGCAACAAATTTAGCCCAGTCGCCATTGCAGCCAACACTGCCTACGGCAACGACACAATGGGTAACGACTTTGCCTTTAGCTTTGTGACCCACACCATCAAGGGCACGCTCAAGAACAATGCTACTCCTGCCGCGAACCCTGTCGGCAAGACGTTCACCGTCAAGATGGCTGGTACGGGAGCCTTCGCTGGCGTAGATGTCGTCGGCACGTACAAGACTGGCACCTATACCGTCACCGTTCCTTCCTATGTCAAGCTTCCCCTCACCAATGACCCCGCAGTCTTCACAGGCACCATGTCCTTCGCGGGCACTGGCTACCAGAGCTTCTCTCCGCTGGCTGTATATAACAGCGCAAGCCTTGCCAACCAGAATGTAACCGCATACGGCGATCGCTCGATCTTCGGCGACCCGGCTGGCGCAGCGCTTAATGGCGCGACCATCAGCTTCGGCGGCGGACTCAGCGGCGTCGTGGAAAATGGCTACTTCACCCTGCCGTACCTGGAGCGCAAGAGCTACACCCTGACCCCGACCGCGGCTGGCTTCTTCTTCACCCCCAGCGCGACCAAATTCACCCAGGTCAAACTGAGCGCCAACCTCGCCAAGGCTGATGCTGACCTGAGCGGCAAGATGTACGTCTTCGTCATACCCGTCAATGCTACCCCCGCAAGCGGCAGTGTTGAAACTGGCACAAACGTAACCTTCACCTGGAGCGCTGTTATTGGCGCCAAGTACCGCGTGGAATACGCGACCAGTTCCTCCTTCTCTGGTAAGGTCACTGGTACAGTCGTCACAGCCACCACCACAACCGGCACATACACCCCCGCGACCAACTTTGTCGACAACACACCTGAAACCAAGAACAAGACCTACTACTGGCGCGTGGTCCCGATGAATGCCGCAGGCACAGCAGTTGCCGGACCTGCATCCCTCGCCACAACCTTCAAGCGCTAATCCTCCCCAGGGCTAGCCAAGGGAATAGTTTCTATCTACCATTGCACCCCTGTTCCCCCGCTCTTTGTTAGAAAATGCCCCTCCCGTATAAAAGCGGGGGGGGCATTTATATTCAACGGCTCGTCAGGCTTCCGAAGTCAGACCCTAAAGGTTTTTCCTGCAAACCAGAACCATCATTTGCGAGAAGCTTCCGTACAAACGGGCGTTTTCGTTAGCAAAAGAAACCTTTAGGGTCTTGCCAGTGAGTTAAGAAACAGACCCCAAGCGGTTATGATTCACCCCATCAGCGCCCACAGGGCAAGCGCGCTGACGGACTCCAGAATCAGTAGTTCACGATTTTGGAGTCCATCAGCTTGCTGATGGATTTAGGTCTAAATTTCAGCCATGAATTTATCCTACACATACGAAATTACAGCGTTTTTACGGGTAAAACTCGCATGAATCGGCTTTTCTTTATTTCTCACGTCAAACGGACAGCACCCACAGGGCAAGTGAGCTGTCCGACTCCAGAGTCGTTTTCGTGAACTACTGAGAATAATCCAGTTTACGACGGAGGGTATTTGCCATGAAATCGAAAATCTTTGAAACCGCAAGCGCGGTCATGCTGGCGGCGGCGCTGCTGGCAATGACAGCCGGCATTGCATTTGCCGCCCCGTCTGCCATTGCCTTAAGCGCCAACACGGTGGCTGAAAACAACGCCAACCCAACCGTAATCGGCACGGTAAGCGCCGCGTGCGGCGGAACCTGCTCCTACGCCCTGGGGACGGGCGGCGACACAGGCTCATTCAGCATCCACCCCGACACAGGCGTCCTTTCCATCACCCACACGGCAGACTTTGAGGTGAAATCCGCATACACCCAGGTACAGGTGACCGTCACCGACAGCGGCGACTCGGCATCTGCCTCGCAAACTTTCACGATCAACGTCAGCGACGTGAACGAAGCGCCCAGTTTTAGCGGGGGCGGCAATATCAGCGTTGCCGAAGATTCGGGCGTGTACCCCGCCACAGCCTGGGCAGGCGATCTCGACGACGGCGACCCAGCCGCAGACCAAAGCCTGACCTTCCACCTGACGATTCCGACGGCGGATACGGCGAAGTTCCTCTCCGCCCCGGCGCTGGATGCCGCTGGAAGGTTGAGCTTCACCCCCGCGGCGGATGCCAACGGCGTGGTCACGGCAACCGTCACACTCACCGACGACGCGACGATCAACGGCACAGCGGCGATAACCTCTGCGGCGCAGACCTTCACCATCAGCATCACCCCGCTCAACGACGCCCCGCAATTTACCGCCGGCGCAGCGATCACCGTCGCCTGCGACCTGGGAAGCGCAAGCGCGTCGGGCTGGGCAACTGATATTTCTGACGGCGACCCGCAAGAGTCCCAAACCCTGAGCTTCAGCGCCGACCTGGGCGGAATCAGCGGCATCACCTCGGTGCTGATTGACGCCGCCAGCGGAGATGCAACCATCAACCTGACGGCAGATTGCGGCGCCACAGGCACGAAGACCATCCCCATCACATTGACAGATAACGGTCAAAGCGGCGCACCGCTTGCCGCCGACCCCAAAAGCCGCTCAGATACCCTGACGGTCATTGTCGCGCCCGTGTACTCGATCAGCGGCAGGATAATCGCCCCGTGGGGCTTGGGCTTGCTGGCGGGCGGCACGCAGGTCACCTTTGGCGGCTACAGCGCCACAGCCAACCTGTTGACCGGCGCGTACAGCATCGGCGGCATTCCGGGCGGCACAACGGCAACGCTCATCCCGTCTCGCATCCACGGCGGCTACACGTTTGCGCCCGCCGTGGGCAACACCGCCGCGCCAATTACCCTGACGGGGAATCTATCCACCGAAAACTTCACCGCCAGCGGCACGCGCTCCATCTCCGGCACCATCACAGGACCCGGCGGCGCGCGCCTGCCGGTATTATCAGCCATCAACTTTGGCGGCGGCTTGACCTGGGGCGCGCCCCTCAACGGCGTCAGCGCGACCACCGCGTTCAGCATCAACCACCTCCCGCCCAAGACCTACATCTTGAAACCCGCCACCGGCGGCGCAATTATGAACATTCAGGGCGGCAAACTTAGCCCGGCAATCATCATCGCCGACACCAGTTTCTGGGATGATACAGTCGGCAATGATTTCACCTTCAACTGGAGCACCCACATCGTCAGCGGCACGCTCAAAACTCCCAGCGGCACAACCCCGATCGGCAAGACATTCACCGTCAGGATGGTTGGGACGGGCGCATTCAGCGGCGTGGATTACACAGGCACATACAAGGCTGGCGCTTATACGGTCGGCTTCCCCTCATTCTACAAGCCCCCCGCCAACAATGACCCCGCGGTCTACACCGGCAGTCTGGTCATCAGCGGCGCGGGCTACCAGAGTTTTGCCCCGCTGGCGGCTTACGCGGGCGCCTCCAACCCCAGCGCGAATGTCATTGCCTACGGCGACCGCTCGATCTTCGGCGGGATTGGCGCGGGGCTTGAGCATGTGACCATCAACTTTGGCGGCGGGTTGAGCAGCGTGGCTGAAAACGGATACTTCATCCTGCCTTACCTGGAGCGCAAGAGCTACAGCCTGACCCCCACCGCGGCTGGGTTCTTCTTCACCCCCAGCGCAACCAACTTCGCCCAGGTCAAACTCAGCGCCAGCCTCAGCGCAGCAGATGCCGACCTGAGCAACAAGTTCACCGCCTGGTTCGTGCCGAAGCCGTTGTCGCCAGCCAATGGCGCGCGGGCGGTATCGCGGACGCCAACATTCATCTGGGAGGCGGTGCCCGGCGCAAGCGGCTACACGCTGGAATATTCAACGAATTCGACTTTCCCAAGCGGGGCGCAGACCATCACGGTCACATCCGCCGGCGCGTCGTATGTCGTCCCCGGCGCGTTGAACGGAAGGAAAGTTTACTATTGGCGCGTCAAGGCGAACGGGCTTGGAAGCACTGAGTTCAGCAATAAATTCAGCGGATTGGCTCGGTCGTTTACGACGGCTCCGTAAGAAAGACTGTTTCTTAGCTCACTGGCAAGACCCTAAAGGTTTCTTTTGCCAACGAAAACGCCCGTTTGACAGAAGTTTTTCGCAAATGATGGTTCTGGTTTGCAGGAAAAACCTTTAGGGTCTGACTTAAGAAAACGCTCTCTAAGAATGTTTTACTTGGGCGGGACTCTACGATCAAAGGTGACAGTCAATTCACAAGTGACTGTCACCTGCGCGTTCCGTAAAGATTTTTGGCTTGGGCTGGACTCCATCAGCGCCCACAGGGCAAGCGAGCTGATGATGGACTGCAAAATCTCCAGATTTTGCCGCCAAAGTCAGGAGACTTTGGACTCCGTGCCTGACAACTTTTTAGCACACCCAAGTCCCGAAACGTTGACAAAAATCCCCGCATCCTTTACCCTCACGACATGACAAGCCTTTCGCTGATTCAACACCAGATCGTGGAAGCTCCCCTTGACCTGCGGCTCTTCGTCTCGGGCAGGGCTGGCGCGGGCAAAACCACCGCCGGCGTAGAGCGGATGCGCCATCTGCTGGCGCAGGGTGTCCCCGCTGACAGCATCCTCATGCTCACCCCCCAGCGCACCATGCAGGAGCCGTATCTCGACCTGCTGGACAGCCCCGAACGGCAGGCGGGCGGCGAAGTGACCTCCGCCACCATCGGCGGACTGGCGCGGCGCGTGTGTGACCTGTTCTGGTCGCTCGCGGCAGAAACGGCAGGCTTCAAAAACCCAGACCAGCCGCCGGTCTTTCTGACCCTCGAAACCGCGCAATATTACATGGCGTACCTGGCGCGTCCCCTGCTGGAACAGGGCTATTTTCAATCGCTGACGATTGACCACAACCGTTTATATTCCCAAATCCTCGACAACTTGAACAAAGCCGCCGTGGTCGGCTTTCCCCATACCGAGATCGGCGCGCGCATGGATGCCGCCTGGTTCGGCGACCCTGTTCAGCGCCGCATTTATCAGGACGCGCAGGAATGCGCCAATCTCTTCCGCGCATACTGCCTCGAACACAACCTGCTCGATTTTTCACTGCAACTCGAAATCTTCTCGAACATCCTCTGGCAGGAGTCGGCGGTGCAGGATTACCTCAAACGCGCCTACCGCCACCTGATCTACGACAACGTGGAAGAGGACGCCCCGCGCGCGCACGACATCATCCGCGAATGGCTGGCAGATTTCGACTCGGCGCTCTTGCTCTACGACACCGACGCCGGGTACCGCTACTTCCTCGGCGGCGACGCTGTGACCGGGCTTGCCCTGCGCGAAGCCTGCGACGAGAGCCTCGAATTGGACGAAAGTTTCGTCTCGTCCGAAAATATCACCCATCTTACGGATATGCTCGTCTCAGCCGTCACCCACCGCGAGACTGAAACCACAGATTCAAACGGCGCGCTGGAATTCATCCTGACGCATTATTACCCCGAAATGCTGGGGGAGGTTGCCGCCAAAATCAAAACACTGATCGAAGCGGAAGGCATCCCCCCCTCCGAGATCGTGATACTGGCGCCCTTCCTGTCAGACGCACTGCGCTTCTCACTGACCCAGCGGCTCGAAGCGGCGGGGATTCCCTGGCGCTCGCATCGCCCGTCGCGCTCGCTGCGCGATGAACCCGCCAGCAAAACACTGCTGACCCTCTCGGCACTGGCGCATCCGCAGTGGAATGCGCGCCCCGCAAAATTCGACGTGACGCGCGCCCTGATGTTCGCGCTGGATACCGACCTGATCCGCGCCCAATTGTTGACCGAAATCGCCTACCGCCCGCCCAACGTTCAACTCTCGACGTTCGACGAAATCAAGCCCGAAATGCAGGAGCGCATCACCTACGCCCTCGGCGAAAGATACACCAACCTGCGGAACTGGCTCGACGAATACCGCCAAGCCGCCCCCCAGCCGCTCGACTTCTTTTTGCGAAAGTTGTTCGGCGAAGTCCTCTCCCAGCCTGAATATGGATTCCACCGCAACCTGGACGCCGTCCGAATTACCTCCAACCTGATCGAATCCATCAAAAAGTTTCGTTACGCGATGGAGCCATCTACAATAAACCTGACAGGTCTCACAGGAGACCTGTCAGGTTTCGACTTGGGACGGGAATACCTCGCCATGCTGCAAGACGGCGTGATCGCCGCGCAATATTTGGAGGCGTGGCGCGCCGAAAATAAAGAGACGGTTTTGGTCGCGCCCGCGCACACCTTCCTGATGATGAACCGCCCCGCAACGGTGCAATTCTGGCTCGACCCCGGCTCCAGCGGATGGGTGCAGCGCCTGTCCCAACCGCTGACACAGCCCTACGTCCTGTCGCGCCACTGGGAATCAGGACGCCTGTGGATGGATTCGGATGAAATGAACGCCGAAACCGAATCACTGGCGCGGCTGACCGGCGGCTTGCTATGCCGCTGCCGCGAAAAATTATTCCTGGCACTGGCAGATTTGGGCGAGACCGGCTACGAGCAGCGCGGCAGTTTGCTTCGGGCGTTTCAGAAGGTGCTGCAACAATCCCAACCATGAGTCTGCTGCAAAAAGGGCATTTAGCCACGGAGCGCACTGAGATTTTTTTAGGATTTGGCAGCATCATCGGGGGTATTTTGGAGTGCGCAAGTTCTATACTGAACACGGGTACAAATTGCGCTTTCCCTGGCAACGCCCGAACACAGAGGTTTTCCTCAAAAAACTCTGTGTTCTCTGTGGCTAAAATGAACAGGACAAAACCGCAATTTATGACCGCGCTCGGTATACTTGCGCGTTATCCCGAAGTAGAACTTCGGGACTCCAGAATACGCCCCAAAATATTGAGAAGACACACTCTCAACACTAAAAGGAATTTATGAAGGCACGAAATTTTTTATGGATCGTTTTCATTTCGGCACTCATCGTAATGGGGTTGGACCTTCTAACAAACTCCATAGACATAAAAAAATACGCATGGGACTTTGTCTACTATATCGCCATGGCAAAAGATGGGTTCAAAGCACAGCCAATGGCAAGTCCGTTTGCCTATCGCTATCTCACGCCGCTGATCGTAAACGGCATTACAAGGATTTCCAGTCTTTCCATCGAAAACGGTTTCCTTGTGATTGCCTACCTCGGAGCGATTGCACAACTCACGGGAATTTTCTTTTTCACAAACTGGCTGACCCACTCACGCAAAGGCGCATACCTGGCAATGTCTGTGACGGCTCTTTCACTGTTCAATGTCAAATTCCTGCTCTTTGACGTTTACCGTCCAGACCACCTCGCCTATGCGCTCATCCTTTTGCAAACCTATTTTGCATTCGAAAAAAAATTCCTGCCGCTCCTCATCACAACCATCATCGCATCGCAGATTCGCGAATTCAATGTCATTCCGCTGGCTGCATATCTAATCGCAAGCTGGCACACGGAAGAACGCCCGGCAAATATCAGGCGCGTGTTTTTTTCAGCGCTGCTCGTGCTCCCGGTCATCATCCTGCCAAGAGTCTTAATCCACGTCACAGAGAATTATCAAATCGTAGGCTTGTCACCCGACGGCATTCTGACAGCGCTTTTCCTGCCGCTCATCCCCACCGTAGATATAAACTTTATATTTTCGCTCCTTGCTTATCTTCTGCCCCTGCTTTTCATTGCCGACATAAAAACAATCAAGGCAGCGCTGGAGGGCTTGCCAACTGACCAGCGCCGCTATTTTTATGCCTACACCATTCTTGTTCTCATTCTCAGCTTCTTCGGCGGCACAGACTTTTTCAGATTCGCCACATATCTTTTTCTGCCGCAAATCCTATTAATTGGCTTGATTGCCCCGCAAAAATCAAACCTCCAAATTGGAGTCATGCTCGCAGTCACATTTATATTCAACCGCATCTGGCTGCCCTTCCCCATTTGGAATAAAGACCAATATCTCGATTTCTACGGTGCGTTTGCATTGCGATTAAACGGGTCAACCCTGTATCGCATTTTGGAAGGTCTTGCTTTTATTTTTTTGGGGGTTCTACTTCGTAAACAGAATCGTTTTTCACCTGCACAAGAAAAGCAATAAATCTCAACGTTGACCCCACCGGCGTCACCACAGAGTTCACTGGGGTTTTTGAAGATTCGGCAGCGTCAAGGCGAGGGGTTTGCCGATTTTTCATTTTTGCCGCTGTGTTCTCTGTGGCTTTGAGTTTTTCAGTGGAGTCTTTTCTGGTTATAATACCCAAATGGACTTTTTCCTTCCCCAAAACAACCTCGACCCCACCCCCCGCGCCGCGCCCGAAGAAACAAAAATCATCTCGCTCACCGCCCAGCCCTACCCCGATGGCTACCGTTTGCGCGTCAACATGGAAATCACGCCCTTTCAAATCCGCCCGCACATCGAAGTCATCCTCAACGACGCAGACGGCGATGAAGTCGCCTCCACCAACTTTGTCGAACCGATGAGTTGGAAACTCGAATTCACCCTGCACATTCGCGGCGAACTCAACAACCCGTACGCCCTCAGCGCCAGATTGTATTACCCCGACGGAGCGGATAACGAACCTGTCATTTTTTCATTTGATGTGGAACCGCCCGCCGCCCCTCAGCCTGATTCTGCTTAACTGACATTGTCCATGCCTTTGCCTTTTTCCACATCTCATACAAACTGGAGTGCAAACGCTTCGCGTCCCGATGTTGCACTGTCTAAATTCTCCAAAGTCTGGGGACTTTGGACTCCAATCATCATCCTCGCTCTCTTCCTCGTTGGCTGCTCCACACCCGCCGAAGCAACCCTCGCCCCAAATGCCCCACCCGCCATCGAAGCAACCAACACGCCCTCCGTCATCCGCTACAGCGGCGAAAACAACTTCATCTTCCTCTCCATCGAAGAGAACGGCTACGCCCACCTCTTCATCCAAAGCGAGCGCCCGCAAGACCTGCCGCTGACCCGCATCACCAGCGGCAACTGGAACGATGTCGCCCCCGCCCTCAGCCCCGACCGCGCCCAGCTTGCCTTCGCCTCAGACCGCAGTGGATTTTGGGATTTGTACGTGATGAACCTGCAAAACGGGGAAGTAGCACAGATCACAGCCTCACCCGAATACGACTCCGCCCCATCCTGGTCGCCCGACTCGCAGTGGCTTGCCTTTGAAACCTACATCAACGACAACCTCGAAATTTCGGTGATCCCGGTCAATGACCGCACCCAGCCCAGCCTGCCCATCACCGCAGACCCCGCCTCCGATCATTCGCCCGTTTGGGCACCCGATGGCAGGAACGTGGCGTTCATCTCCACCCGCGGCGGCGACAGCGATGTCTGGCTGGCGAATCTCGATCTGGCAGGCGATGAACGTTATCAAAACCTGAGCAACACCCCCTTCGCCGCTGAAAATCATCCCCTGTGGAATTTCAACGGCTCACAATTATTGTGGTCATCCACCTCGCAAACCGTCGGCTTTAGCGGATTGTACATCTGGAATGCGAATGACCCCACCCGCAGCGCGCGCTGGATCGGCGACGGAAGCTGGGGTGCATGGAATGAAACCGCCGAAAAGATCGTGGCAGTCACCAGCAGCGCCAATCAAAACTACATCACAGCCTACGACATCAACGGCGCGTTACTGCTCTCGCCCACCCCACTCAGCGGGCGCGTGCGCGGACTGGCTTGGGGCTTTGCCAACCTGCCCAACCCGTTTCCCAGTTCCTTCGCACAAGCGGCGGGACAGTCACCCACTGCGCTTTGGGCGCCCGTCATCACGCCCGTCGCCGATGTGCCGAATCAACGCTGGTATGTTGTCCCACTTGCCGATGTGCAGGTTCCTTATCCGCAGTTGCACGATCTGGCGGATGAATCATTCAACGCCCTGCGAAACCGCGTCATTGTTGAAACGGGCTGGGACGCGCTCGCCAGCCTTGAGAATGCATTCATCCCGCTGACCACCAACCTTGACCCTGGACTCGAAGAAGATTGGCTGTACACGGGGCGCGCCTTTTCGATCAACCCGCTGATGGCGG
>JFJP01040155.1_pt1 | contig 11787 bp, 4 predicted proteins | sample 431651 | NCBI WGS metagenome assembly JFJP01 (sample SAMN02602958, study PRJNA72255) | Microbial mat metagenome, whole genome shotgun sequencing project. | biome: fresh water; feature: sink hole; material: water; isolation source: purple microbial (photo- and chemosynthetic) mats found in... | reverse complement strand
CCAACTGTTTTATTGTTATCGTTCATCATTATTTTATGTTTTCTAAATATCCACAGCCACTACCTTTAAATTTTGGTGGTACACAGGAATAAAATTTTGTGCCTTTTATTTTGTTTATTTTAATCTTCAATGGCTTGCCACAACTAGGACAATTCTTACTTTCAATTGGTAAAATTAAATAGAATAGAGCTATGAACAGTATGTTTTTCACTCCTTTGATTCTTAATTGGCGAGATATTTCAAATGCAGTTGCAGAAGAAGTGAATTGGTCGTCAATCACTATAACACTTTTCCCATTAAGGTCAATATTTTCAATTATAGAGAGATACTTTGCAATAAATTCTTTTCGACTATGATAATCGGGTTGATTCCTTAAACTACCTATAACGTTATCTGACCATTCAAATAATTTGATTTTTTGATAACTAATTTCAATTAAATCAAAGATTTCCTTCATTTTATTTGGAGGATTCGTAGTTTTTTTATCTGACACATAAGTAAGATAATCCCAGTGATATTCTGGATATCTTTCTACACGTTTTAGATAATTTGTAATTGATTGAGCCAATAATGAAAGAAATTCTTTGGTTCTCTCCAGATTATCAATATGATAATACATGTCAGCTCTTGCAAATCTATCACACTCGCCATCTTCCTGTCTTGCTAAACAACGAAAAGCAACGAAATTTCCATTATTGTGTTTTTCAAGAAATCTTACCATGTTTTCAGAATATTCATTTTGAAAAATAGCTTCTAGCGCCAACAATTGTTTATATGGATTTTCAATTATTAGACTAATATCATCAAATGTTTCGGCATAATAAGTTGCACCCATTTTTATTGGTTTCAATTCTTGACCAATTCCATCTCTAATTTCTAAATGTGTAGCTTTGTAAAACTTTGTAAGAACTGTTCTAATATTTAATCTTCTTCCTAGTTCAATGTCAAGCCAGCTATCGCCTATCATTATAAAGTTATCTTTATCAACCAATAAGTTTTTTATACTTTCTATTGATTGAAGAAAATTAAGGGTTTTCTCTTCGTTTGGTTTATCAGTTAAGCTAACTGCTTGAATATGAAAAAATGCTTCAGCAATTTTATTTACATATTTAGGGTGACTATCTGAAATAATTATAGGAATATGACCTTTTGATTTTATAGTATCAATAAATTCATTAGCACCTTTAATTATAGGGATTTTTGTTACATCAACATCCTGAAGCCCATCTTTAAATGGCTTAAATTGTTCGTGAGCTGTGTCGGTTAATGTTCCGTCTAAATCAATCAGAACTACCATAAATATTTATTTTGATTGTTTTAAAAAGTTCTTCAAAGAAATTGTAGTAATACCTAATATCTTTGACTTAAGTTGTAAACCATTGTCTGAAGTAAGCATAATTGGATTCTCTGCTTTGTACTTCAATGCCACTGACAAAATCATATTATCTGGAGAACGTTTGTCGAAATCATCAGGCAACAGGGATACGTCTGAAAACTCATAAATGATTTCATGTGAATTCTCATTATTCAAGATACGTAGGGCTTTCTCTGCATTTTGCTTATCTTGCTCAGTGAGCTTTATTTTCAGTTTATCCAATTCGTCCGTTACCTTGGCTGAAAGAATAATTGGATATTTCTTATCGATTTTGTTTATGATGTCTGGAAAGTTAACGAACACATTAGTATCAATGATATAATAGTTCTTCTTTTCTGGTTGAAGTTCTTTTTTAGGACGTTCAAACTTCGATAAATCAATATTTCCAACAATCTTCACCTTGATATTACCAGTTTCAATAGATGAAGATTCTTGTAAAGGTTGTACGACCTGTATAGGTTCTTCAACTATCATCTGACATGGCGAAACATTATATTTATTATCAATAGTATCACACTGGTTTACAAATTTGATTACTTTCGGCGGTATAGAATGGAACTGCTGTAGTGGTATATCCGAGATAATCAACGTAGTGCTACGAGATCGACTTGTTGCCACATTAAATCTTCGTTCCTCCAATGCAAAGCCTGGGTTTCTACCTGGAATATACAGGATAGCATAGTCTACGGTCATACCCTGTATTCGGTCTATAGTCTCTATCGTAACATCCAACTCAATATCTGACACAGAGAAACGTTTTTGAAGTTCTTTTACTGTGTCTCGGAATGGAGTCATTATAGCCAAACTGCGTTCAGGATATGTATTCTCCATCGTATCGACAACTAAACGTATCATTCTATCTGCTGTATCAGAATAGAGTCCATTTTTCAAGTCATTTGTACAACAAAATAGAACACCACCTTCATTTGTAAACAAAGAGATGCCAGCTGTCGTAAAGTCCTGATATTCTTTCTTTACAGAAATGAATCTGTTTCCATAAAATATTTTGGTCAATGCTGCACTTTTCTCTGTCAGTCGGAATGTTGTTACAATTCTGTATGCTTTGATATCTGATCCTAAAGCGAAGGTTTTCAGTCCTTCAACCTGTGTATTTACATTCCATGAGTTATAAAGAGGGTTATTTAACTTTACTATAGGAGGTAACTGCATAGGATCACCAACAATAAGGCACTTCTTTCCCAATTGTTTGAAAGCTGCTATTGTAGTCAAAAACGCTTGGGATGCCTCTTCTATTACAATGAGATCATAACTTGGTAGCCCATTTAGAGTCATCTTCTTTTCGCTGAATACGCTAGATAGTACGTAATTCGTAGCACACAGAAGTTCACCATCAGGTACAACTAAATCTGATCCAGCATTCTTTACACCCCTGATTTGCTTTTGTTCATCAATAGAGAGATTCGTTTTGCTAATCTTTCCAACTGGTATATATTTCTCCAATGGTTTTTGCTTAATCAACTCAACAAGACCCTTATTGGCCATTGTCGTCACACATACATTATGACCGTTTTCCAGATACGATGCAACAATTGTCGCAATTGTATAACTCTTACCAGTCCCTGGAGGACCTTGAACGATAACGCAATTATGCTCATTCAATGTTTTAAGGATAGTATCAGATATGCAAGAGGGATTGTTTTCATCATAAGCGAGTTCTTCTGGCTGCCAATCCTCGTACTGGATAAGAGGTTCCATCACTAATTCTTCGTTATCAGAAAACATATCCATATATCTACTTAAGTTTTTGTAATAATCCACTGGTGGAAATGGATTATAAACAATAACACTTAATGACTTACCTTCTGATATTGTTTTAAGTAATAAATCATACATCCTAGTACTTATAGCAGTACATGCCACATAATCATATCCATCGTCCTTTCCTTGAACATAATACATAGGTACAATGTCTGATTCAGAAGAATGGTAATCTGGATTCTCACAAAACTCACCCCAGTGGCAAGTCCATTCAGTAGGGCGAATACCGAGTTCCTGTCTTGCAGATTTTTTTATTACTGTAATTGATTTTTGTACTTTCAAACGTGGAGCCATACGACGAGGAAACTTAAGGACTACCATTCCTGTTTCCCTTTGGACAGATTCTACATAAGCCAATGATAATTCATCAGATTTAAACAATTGGCACATTTGCGATTTGTTCACTTTCTGCTGTTCGTCGATTGCTTCTTTGACTTGATCAGCAAAGAACGATTTGTAATTATTTATTTTCTTTTCTGTTACCATGATTAATATTCTTCTTTGTCTTCGTTACCATCTTCTTTCTCTGCCATTGAACCAATATAATGAGCAAAAACTGCATCCATATTAGTTCTTGCTGCAACTCTAATGAGAGTGTATGCAGAACCTTTTACTCCACCCAATAAGCCTGAATAAAGTTTATTCACTATATTAACCTTGTCTTTTCCTGTTATTTTTATTACAACATCATCCTTCTCTACTAATTCAAGGAATTCATCTGCTGAATTAATATAATGGAAGTTTTTACCTTGACCATCTAGATAAACACAAATAATCCATTTATCATCAACCATTTTATTCCAAACAGAAGGTGATGCATACATAACACCTCTAGCAGCACTACAAGCATGAATATATCTTCCACTTTTCAATGCATGAGTTGAGACATCTGCTGAATTCTTGATAAAATCTTCCAATGACTCTGCGGGTTCTTCATTCAATGCTTCAGTAATATTATTATATAAACGGAGTTGAGCAAGATAATTTGTGTCTGCGATTTGTTCTCGAGAAATACTATACTGAGCGAGGAAGTTAATTTCATCTTCCGTTGCAGGTAATGACTCAAGTTCCAACGGAGATCCATTAGAACGCAAACGATTTAATTCCTCTTTTGTAAATGGTTTCGGAGCATTTCTTGTACGAGGTGCGCTCGAAGTTCTTCCTATTGGTTCGTAATCACGATTTTTATCAACAGAACCGATGTATTCATCATCATCTGATGTATCGTAGTCATTATCATCAGAACCCGTTTTTCTAGGCTCTTTAGAAATAGAATCACTTCCTGCACCAGTATGATTACTATTTTTATCGGTGTCATAATTAATATTCTCTTTAGATATTGATGAAGTTGGCGTTCTTGCATTCGTTTTGTCAGCCGAATCCTGAGAAACATGTGTAAAATCAAATTCATTCGAGTCTTCTTCTGTATTCTCTTCTTGGCTTATTTCAGTATTGGCATCTATTTTAACAATAGTGTTTTCATTCTCTTTATCTTCAATATTTTCTTCGGAATCATTTTGATTAGGATTGGTCGTAAATATTGGACGAATGACTATTTCTTCTTCATTTTCGTCCTCTGCTTTTTTCCCCGAAAGCTCTCGTTTAATGCCAGGGCATAGTTTTTCAAGTTCATTTTTAAAATCATCATCCAGCTTGAGAGTATTCTGTTCTTTGATTATTTCCAGTGCGTTTTCTCTGCTGTCCATAATATCTTCTACCAATTCCTGTACGACATCAACTTCGTCAATATTAATAAACTTCATATATTCACTTACAAACAAGGTATAAACCCGTTTATTATCAAGTGATTTTACGAAGTAAAAATCATTTGATTCATCTTGATGATAGAACTTTCTTAATGATTGGTTAATAGTATCATCTTCATTATAAGTTATTAAAATTGAGCTACAGTTATGAAGTGTCAAAACTGAAAGTTTTTCACAATAACCCTCATATAATGATTGCCAATTCTCATAATCAGCTATTCCTGCAATAACTAAAGCAAATAACTTAAGATCAGTATCCCTTTCTGTATAAATTGATTCATCAACAGGCTCCATTTTTAAATCTTGAGCTGTTATTATCTTAATTCCCAGAATGTCACATGCTTCTTTAAATGAATCCCCTGTTGGAAAATATTGCTTGTTTACAATTCTTGAATTTGTGCCAAAATATTGTTCCAAAGTTTTATCGTAATAATCAAGGGCATATAATTTATTAATATGAACCTTTTCATTCATATTATTATACCACTGAGCGTGCTCTTCTTCACGATATTTTTGTATTTTTTCATTAAAAATATCATCGTAATCATCAATCATCCATTCAAGCAATTGCTTTCTTCTTTCTTGGCCAGGTATAGAAACCAATGCATAAAGTGCATCGAGGAAATCTAAAGAGTCTTTAAATTGTAATTCACTAAACAATGATAAGTTGTTCGAAGTTTTAATATCTGGAAGATCAATTAGCGGAACTTTATTCTCCCAATCTTCAATTGCTTTTACATATCTTGATACTTCATCTCCGAAATATAGTTCTTTTGGGGTCTTCATATAATCCTTTGTTGGAATACATGCAAGATTATCAAGCAGTTTGTCAGAAATATATTGTTGAATACGTTTAATACGATAAATTAAAACATCTTTTTTTGTAATTGTAAGATATTCACTCCAGAAATAAATTGAACACTCCCTGTCTTTAAGAAAGTGTATGTTATCTTCTATGAAATCACAGTGAACATCGATTGCCCTAAAGAGCTTTCCTACATATTCAGTACATTCTGTATTATATGAATCACTTACATAATCCAGCGAGTTAACACCACATCCCTCAAAATCAAAAAATGGATTGTAGACAGAGCCCTTGGTTAAAGTTGAGGCCTTACAGAACTCATCATCCCTATTCAGCAAGAATATCTCATTTAATCGTTCTATGTCCTTAAGAACAGTTCTCTCATTGTTCCTGATTATTGATAGGTCGTTAATGAATTTAAAGTGAAAATCTCTTACAGACTCACAATTTTTAGACTGCATTGCAATATAACAATCCAACTTTCGTTGTTGCCACTCACTCAATGTAGACACACAATCACCATCAATTTCATCAATGATATCTTTTATCAATCTACGTTCCTCAGCCGAATTATACGAAATCTGATTTGGCAGCTTTATGTATGGAAATGGTTCTATTTTTTCACAATCTATGTATATAGTCTCGCTAATATCATAGTATTCTCCATCATGAGCCTTAACTCGAAGATTTGTTAACTGGGATATTAATCCATCTTCATAGCATTTTTCAAGTGATTCTCTATTTCCAGACAAAAGTTTTGGGAGGTTCTCGTCATCTATTTCAGACAAACGAGGGATAACTGTCTCAACAAGAATGTCTACGATTTCATGTTTTACACCAACCTTCTCCCAAAACGTTTTCCATTCTTCAATATTATCGTTTTCTTCTATATAATTAGGACTTATAAACAAAGCATCTTTATCGAAGATTTTGACTGAATGTTCAATACCAGCTCCTTCCATATACTCATCACAGAAGTACACAGGTTCATCACTGCTATCAAAACTACTATCCTTAAGAAGGATAGGTAGACTAGATGCTTCTTCAATAAGTTTGTCTGCAACATTATCCTTCAGCCAACGCCAAAACTCAATGTTTAATTCTTCCTCTTGAAGGGTATCACTGAATGTATCAGCATTGTCTTTCAACCAAGTAAAGAAATGGTTGATTGTAAACTTTGTATTGCCAAGTCGTGATTCCCAGTATTCAACATTTTTTTCAGTTTTATAATCAGGGTCAATTATATCCAAATCGGAAAACTCAACAAGACCTTTATCAAATAATTCTTTGGCTTTTGAACTTAGCGTTTTATGACCTCCAGCAGTATCAGCTGCAACATCTTGTCCGTACAAAAACACTTTTGAATTAAGCATCTTACTCTGTTGATCTGGAGTTAAAACATTCAAATGTTCGATTATAAAATTATGAAATGAAATGCTTTTTTCTTTTACATCGATATTTTTGTTTATGGAACTTAGTTCTGCAACAATAACATCATCAAAGAACTCACCAAATTTATAGTTCTTTACCCCAATAGCAATTAGCGCTTTTGACTGTCTATAGCCTGAATTACATAATGTAACCAGATTTTTCGGGAACCAATCATTTTCAAAGATAGAGACCAGTTCGTCATTATATATATAAAGATTTTCAGTATTTACATCTACAACAGATGTGTCTTTATCAACCAAAACAAGGCCTAAAAAAGCATCAGAATCTTTTTCTTCTTCAAATATCAAATGATAGTTATCGTCCAGATATTTGATAAAATCAATATTTTTATGAACGTTACTATCATTGGAACCATTAATGTTGGAAATAATGTTCTTAAAATTTTTGCTGACAACATCCTTATAGAAATTCTTCTCATCAAGTTCTGTTATCCAGAACTTTTGTGAAAGGAATTTCTTATAATCATTAAGGTCTTTTTGATCAGTGTAATAATCTTTGTCTAATACATACATCCAATCAGAATCAATCCACTCTTTTGCTGAATAGTCGTCATAAATGCTTGAAGAAAAGAAGATATGATCTTCTGAGAGGCACCAGCTTGTATCGCCTTCTCCTTCAAAAACTTTCAAAGTGTAATTTCGAAGATCCCCACTATTGAACATATCTTTGTGAATGTAACAATAGTCAACAAAAGCCTTACTTGTATCAAAATCATCAGCAATAGCATCAACAATATCATCGTGGTAATCATCGCTAAGGATAATGTCCTTTATAATAATCTCATCGGAAAAATCTTGCACATTAAGATTATTTCGGAAGTATTCCAAGACAATCTTTTCATAATCAGAAGAAACGAACTCTATACTAACATTATTGAGCCAATCGTAACTGGCAACTTCAGGGCCAAGCCTTGAACTAAAGAAAAGGATAGCATCTTCAAATCCATCGACAGATTTGTTGTTATCATTAAAGAAAGGCAATGATTTTATTTCTTCAGTTACTTCTATTTCATTCTTTGCCAAGAATTTATAGAAACAAAGAGAAGTGGCTTTTGTATGTAGCTTTTGTGAGGTATATTTAAACTCATTTACAGATAGGAGTTTATCATTGACAAAATCTTCGGGGTTAAATTCAGAAAATTCGGTTTCAATTACTTTGCGCCATTCACTATTATCTTTAAAGAACTCTCTTGTCGCGATTGATAAATGAGGTATATGTTCATCAAATTCCTTCAAATCAATAAGATGTTCGTCAACATCATAATACAAAGCATTTGCATTTGTTAAATCGCCAGTACCTTCTTGAATGAAAATATCTTCCTCAATGAAATTTTTAAGTTCATCCTCCTTTAATAAAAATTCAAGAAAAAAATTGTTGTTGTTTTGAATACTTACCCACTCTTTGAAATCAGAATCAGTGCATAATTCCTTCAAATCTTTAAATCCCCAAATGTTATTTTCACAATTCAAGATCTTCAAATATCTTCTTAGGAAAGCCTTAAATTCTCTGTCGTTACGGAGAACTTTCACAGGAAGTGCCCCCTGATCTCCTGTAATCTTAAAGAAATCTTTGTCATCCATTATTCCTGATGCCATAAGACCAGTCTCATCAAGAATAATATTCTTGACAAGTTCGTATCTATTGGAATCAATTGGAATCAATTCATCAGTTTCAACTCTAGCATCAAAACCAGACTTAAATCTTTCTATCAAGTCTTTATATTTTCCGTGTTGACTGATGTTGGTTTCAAAAACAGGTATGAGAGAAAAAATTGAGTTTACTTTATATTTTTTCAACTCACACAGATCCTTTAACCAATCAAAGAACTTACTGCCAGCTATTTCAGCAATTTCTTCGTTGATATTTACTTGATCAGAGAAGTCAATTTCGATATCATCACGAGGCCCTGTAGGAATCATATCGGTGTTCATTAAAAACTTGAAACCCCATGATGCTTTTGTAGGTAAATAGCAATATAACTGAGCATCTTCTACCTCTTTAAGAATTGAGCCATCAATCTCACAAGCAAAGGAAACCTTTGTTTTAGTGAAATCATAGTATTTGGTAGGAATTTTTAGTACACCAGAATCCTCTTGGTCTCCAATATCTGAATTAATTGATTCGGTAATTTCATTTGGTACCTCATCTTCGTAATTATTTACTTGCCAACGATTATTATCACACAGGCATTGTAAGTCAGGTTCTGTCCTTCCATTATAAAAGACTTTAACAGAAGACAAATTAGGAATAAACAGGATAACACGTTCATTACTAAATACCTCCTTGAACATCTTTACATAATTCTGACCAGAATCTCGAAGAGTTTTATGGTTTGTTGGACGTAAAGCAAACTTCACTCTAAACTTCTTATCAACATTTGTAAAAATATAGCGTTCTGTTGATGTTAATTCGCTAAACATTGTCCAAGTTGGAAGAATTTGCCAAGGTGTATCTACTATATCACGAGTCACTTCTTTGTCGAAACGAAAAGAAAAACCTCCTGATTGAAGGTAAACATAATGATTGTCGAGGAATACAGTTTTGAACCCAATACCTTTATATCCAATAGTTTCTTTATTATCCGTTTTTTCTTTATCGTTGATACTGCAAATTGCAGCAATATTACGTTCATTAAATTCGGCACCAGAGTGGAGGAATAATAATGAATCACGAGTTATGTGAAATTCCACATCCACCATCTCCTTAATGTATTTTACAGCATAAGGATAGTCATTGGCATTCTGTAAAAGTTCGTATATAAATATTTCTTTTCCACTCGCAGTTAATTGATTCTTAAGGGTATCTAACATTTTAACAATCATCTGACCTCCATCTGCCGAATAATCCATACGGCTATTATGTATCTTATCAATAACGTTCCTTGCAGAAACTTCTTCATATGGCTTCGTTTCATCAACTTCAAACAAATAGACATATTCCTCTTTTCTTGCATCGTTTAATATCCAAGAAAATTCATAGTATTTTCCATTCAATGGCTTTTGGACTTTAGGAAAATAAACTATTGGTTGCTGCTCTTTACCGTTTTGAAGAATAAGTTTAGAGAAATCAGATCTTCTAATATCCCAGACACTAAAACTACCATCTTTGTTTTGGGTAAACAGACCTACGAATTGGTTATTTCTCAACCTTAAATTGCGGATAACTAAAAACTCTTCACCACTATCAAATGATTTTTTTTCTTTGATAGTAATATTTTTGATTCTATTAATATGCAACTTATAGTTTTGTTTCTCACTACGAAGTAGATTCAAATTAACAGAACAAGCAAACTCACAAGCACCGATGTTCAACATAAATTTTATTGGAACGTACAAGGATAATGGGCAAAGTTTATTCAGCTCGCCATCTATAACTATGTTAGTAACCTTGCCACAAAATGCCGACTTATGCTCTTCTGGGATTTCTGTATCAAAAACTCCTGTAAATTTCACTTCACGGAAAAACGCGCTAATTTCCTCGTCTGTAGCCTTAAATAAGTCGTTTTTTGTTGAATATTTTGCCATAATTGCAGTTTATTTTATATATATTAATTTAACTTCACTATCGTAAAATTATCCTCGTTCGTATTTTCCAAAAATTTTAATTTTTCTTCAATTTCTAAATCCTGTTTGGATATTAATTCCGAAACCTCAATAGAATTGTAAAATCCATCAGAACAAATACATAAAACATCTTCTGGCAATAGTTGTAATTGTATTATTGGCAGATTATCATCCAACGTATTGCCTGATAGTGATTTGGTTACGATATTTTTATACCTTTCAATATCTTTACTTGATACCACCCCGTTTTTTTTCATCTCGTTTATTAAGGAGTGGCTCTCGGATACAAACAGTAATTCATTGTTTCTGAAGTGTTGTATTTGAACATCACCGACCCAAAAGGCATAAGCCACGTTTTCACGAATAAAGACACCAGCAATGGTGGTTCCCAATTTTGCGTGAAATGCTTTGCGATTCAATGCTATTTGTTCATTTGCAAATACTAAGGCTTGTTGAATTGTAGTAGTAATATCCGTATCTTTAAATCTTTCGGATATATATTGCACAATGGCATCGGTGGCAATTTGTGAGGCTATTTCACCATACAAATATCCACCCATTCCATCTGCCACAATGTGGAGGGATGTTTGACTGTCAAATTGTATATTGGCAAGATAGTCTTCATTTGTTTCGCGATTCCCCTTTCCAGAGAAAGAATATACCTTCATGCTTAAATTGCTTTTTTTGTTTCTCCTCCGTGTTTGGTAACACGAGGGCGAGTAAATATTTTGACTGGGCGGTTCATAATTCCTTTGTCAGTGGACTTAGTTGCCCATAGATAGGCTTCCCCTGGTGAAAGAGAAGAAAGCTCCACAGCCGTTAGCTGTGCCAATTGTGTTATCGATTTTTGAATGTGCTTTACCCATTGTGGGCTGTTGAATTTATGAAGCAACACAATTGAACTTAATTCGATAATTTCTGGTGGTAAACTTATAGGGTCTTGACTGGCTATCATTATTGAAACACCTTTGTGCCTCATTTCGCGAATTGAAGTTACAATACTACCTGTCAAATCTTTATTGTCCATGTATTTATGAGCTTCATCAA
>JFJP01012665.1_pt1 | contig 11788 bp, 10 predicted proteins | sample 431651 | NCBI WGS metagenome assembly JFJP01 (sample SAMN02602958, study PRJNA72255) | Microbial mat metagenome, whole genome shotgun sequencing project. | biome: fresh water; feature: sink hole; material: water; isolation source: purple microbial (photo- and chemosynthetic) mats found in... | reverse complement strand
TTGCGCCCCCAGCAGTTGTTCCCCGTGCCTGCCACCAGCGAAATCCCCCAGCCGTGACGGGCATTTGCCAGCAATCCTAAAACGGCGTCGTTCACCACTTCGTGCGGAATTGTCAGGGGCAGCGCAGTTGTAAGCGCTTGCAAGGTCTTTGCTTTTTGTGAAAGCCAATCATAACCCGCCACACCAAAACCCGCTCCACTGATGTGTTTGATGGTCAGGTTTGTCTGGCTCAAGGCGTGATGGACTGCTTGCGCGACAACCGCGCCAAACTGGTCGTAGCCAATCCCGCCAGGGTTTCCGCTCCCCGCTTTGCCCAATGCCAGAATTTCGCCGCGTTCATTGGCAATGATGGCATGAGTTTTGGTGCCGCCTACATCCACACCGAGAAAGTATTTTGTCATTTAATCTTCTCCATAAGACCTGACAGGCTTTGAAAACCTGTCAGGTCTGAAAGTTCCAAATGAAACCAACTGGATTTGTTTTGCATTCACCATCTCCATCACTTGTGGATGAATCAGCAATGCAAGTTCTTCTGCACGCTGCGTGTTGTAACTGCTAATTCCCTGCAACGCTTCGCCATCCAATGCAGGGTGACTCATCAACTCGGTCACGCCTTCGGGCAGAGATTGGAGATGGGAGAGTAGATATTCGAGAGAGACGTTATCGCCGTAAAAGCCGCCGATGAAATGTTCGGGCGCGGGGACGTTGAAGCGGCGCGTCAGTTCGTGGGGCGTAGTGTCAGCGGGGAAATCGTTGGGGATGGCGGTGTAATCGCCTTGCTCTGAATCTCCGTAACACAAGCGCACGGGAACTTGATACTCCGCCGCCAGTTCGAGCATCGCTGCAAAGAACGGATAGGTGTAATACGATGAGTTGTGATGACTGTCCAAATGGTCGGGGTGTTTGCCAGCCAATTGGATGAAGCGTTCAATCTGTGCCCGCCACTCGGCTTTGACTTCCGCCGCAGGGATGGACGCCGCCCCTGCGCGCAAAACAGACTCACGCGGGAACCTGCTTCCGTCCGAGAGCCTCATCAACGCTGATAATTTCTCTGGCGGTAAAAGTGGACTCCTCGCCGTCAGCGTGAGATGAACGCCCAAGCCCAAATTCGGGCAATGCTCCGCCGCCATCTGCAACGCAAATTCAGCGTCGGGCATGTTCATCATCGTTGTCGTGGACGTGAGAATCCCGTCCACGTGCGCCCTGCGAATCCCCGCCGAAACGGACGGGTGCAAGCCATAATCATCTGCGTTGACAATTAAATATTTCATAATTTTCTCTGCTCTTCCATCGTCACACGCCGCGCGCGCCAGCGATATTTTTTTTGCTGGTCGGCATACAGCTCGCGCACGCAGGTTTCATTGCCTTCAAAACTGCATTTGACACAGTAAAAATTTTCGCCTTCACGCAGCAGCACCACATCATTCTCGCGCGCAAAGCAAACGGGACAACGCAGTTTTACATCTGTTCGATGTTCAGCCATGTTCGCAACACCTCCCCGACCCGCAGAGTATCAGTCAACGTCAACGTGAAATACGGGTTGAATAAATAGCCTTCGATAGCCGCGCCGCTCTCGCGAATCCCTTCGGCTTGCAGGCTGATTTTTGTTTGGATTTTTGGGATTCGCGCCGCCACAGCCGATACCGATTCCGAGCGGAGTTCGCGGCTGCGATATTCGTAGCGTATCTCGCCCGACGTTTTGCCTGATACCGTTAAAGCGACATCTCTCAAATCTTCGGGGTATTCTGTCACCCCCCAACACGCCTTGACATATTCCTGCGCCTGGAGCGACTCGCCTTCGAGCAGTTTCCGCTTGATGAGAATTTTTCCGTTTCCAATAAAGTGATAAGTTGTCTCGATGGAAGCCATCGTCCCGTCTGAAAATTTCAAAATGGCGGGAGTCAAACGCAGGGTGGTTTCATCTTCGGCGCGGGTAACTTCCGCCACCTTCACGCGGACATTTGCCAAATCCAGCGTCTCGCCGTTGCGGGTGACGAGCAGCGTCGTGCGTGAGCCATCTGCATAGTGATAAGAATTGCCTGTGCGGTGCTGGGACTGAATCAGATATGGATAGGAACCATACCAAAGCGCCTTCGCGTCTGCGCCTGTGTGCGAATTAATTTGCGCGGCATACGGTCGCAGGTCGCCAATCGAGCCGCCTTGTGTGGGGTCAATCAATACGCGGCAGAAGGCGTCTAAATACCAGAAATAATTTTTTTCCGAGCCGTACAACATTTCCTTTGCCAGAGCAACCTGCGGCTTGCCGATGGGCATATTTTCTCGATACCAATCGGCGAACTCGCTCATTTGCATATCGGTTGCCTGACCTTGTTTTCGCAATGCTACAAAGTATTCCAGAAATTCGCGGTACAACCCTTGTGTCACATCATCCGAATCTTGAATGCTGGCGTCGTTCGACATCCAGGCAGGCCCGACAAAGATATGGGTATAGGCAAAGCCATCGTTGAAATCGGCTTGCAGGCGGTGCTGGTCAACCAGGTTATACATGTAGGGATTATTCATGCCGTCGTTCGCCATCGCGCGTTGGACGTTGGCTGGGTGTGTGGCGAAAAAGTCATTGCGCCCTTCGTAGGAGAGCGCCAGATCACGGCTCAGGTGCGGCACGGCGACAATTCCCAGCGCGTCAGACTCATCTCTGGCGGGGCGCAGCGAGTGTGTCCTGGATGGATACCACGGCGACCAGGGCATTCCTTCGCTGAACAAATACCACGAGTGATTACAGCCGTGAAAGACGCGCACGCCTTCTTCAAAACATCCAGCGACCGCAATAGTAATGGAAGGGGCTAACTCTTTGAGAATGCGAAGCGACTCAGCGTCCAGGTGGTACGAACCCACAGAAACGGGAGCAAACCCAAAGATCGAATGGAAGCGGGCGAGAACCTGTTCAATGATTCGGCGTTTCTCGTCGCTTGAATAAAGCCAGAGGAACGGTTCGAGTCGCCCATCCGCACGCTTTGCGTCAGAATCAGCGGGGGGAAGATTCATGAACCAGACGCCCAACTCATCGCCAAAATCACGCGCATACTGTTGCAGGTCAGCGACAGTTTCCGCGTCGCACATGGATTGATAGTCCACGAGCAGGGTCACTTTGAGTCCCAGTTCGTGCGCCATGCGCTGCTGCAAGGCAAACGAGGCGCGCTGGGCGGGAGTTTCGGCGGGGCGGTGCAGGAGGTTGAGATAGAGCATGAATTTTTCCGTTGGCGATAGAGTATTCTCAGCATATCATCTGGAGCAAAACCGCTCTGTCAGTTTTGTGACTGGTTTTGTGGTTTTTGGGAGGGGCTACTCTTCTCCAGTTGTGTTCATGCGAAAATCGAGTTCGGCGGGCAGGGGGAATTGGACGCGGGCTTCGGCGCGCAAGGTGTCATCTACGGGGCGGTTGGTTTGTTGGCTCAGACGTTGAGCGTGATAGTCGAACCATAAATTCGTCAGAGAGGTTTCGCCTTCGCGGAATTCTTCGATGACGGGCAAGGTTTGGATGATTTGCCCTGCGCGGTCAAGTTGACCTGCCGCCAGCGCGGCTTGGGCTTCGAGCAGGCAAATCCGCCCTCTGCGGCGCACGGTTTCAGGGAGTTCGTTCAGCAGTTCCAGCCATTCTTGTGCAAAGCCGTGTTCCACCAAAAACCTGCCGCACTCCGCTATCAGCGGGAACAGGTTGGGTTGCAGGCGGCAGGCTTGCAAATATTTTTCCGCGCCCGCCGCAAAGTTTTGTTCCTGCCCATCGAGAATCGCCAGATTGCGTAACGCCCAAGCGGAGGGGGTCAGGCTTTGTGCGGTTTCCCAGGCACGGCGCGCGCCGACAAAATCGCGGCGGTAGTGGCGCATGATTCCGAGATGAAGTTGCGCCAGCCAGTTTGTTTCGGCGTTGGGAGAGGTTTCAAGCAGGCTTTGCCATTCGTCCTGAACGAGAAAGCCAGGGAGCAAGGCGTTGGACGCGGAGGTGGGGAAAGCGCCTGTTGTGAGCAAATCCAGCCAGGGTTGTTGAAGGTCGCCAAGAGACTCGTCAGCGAAGACCAAGCCTGGGGTGGTCAGAGCAGGCTTACCCGTGGCAGCAAGGCGTTTTCCTTCCAGCGCGCCCCAGCCCAAACCGAGTTGAAAAATATCGGCCATCCGCAAAGGTTTCGCTTTCGCGCAGTTCGCGCTCCAGTTGGGCGCGGGGAATCAGGTTTTCCAGCGCGTCGGCGGCAGAAGTTGTGGCGGTTTGCCAGTCTGCGCCGTGAACCTGTGGGTCAGCCGAGAGCAGACCGTAGGCTTCGAGCCATGTCCAGCGGGTTTGGGCGGGCATGGGCAGATATTCCAGTTGGGTGCGCGCCAGCCCCGATTGAATTTCAAAATACGCCTGCCCTGGCTCGGAGAGAAATTCCTGCCAGCGCCGCCCGCCGCTTTCGGCGCCCCAAACGAAAAGTTTGCGCCCCATCAGCGGGGACGTGGAAACCTGCACCAGTCCTTTACCTGTTTCATCGAGCGCGGCAATCCAGGGCAGGCGGTTTTCGGAGATGTGGAAAAAGAAATCGGTGGCGTTCGGGCTGTGGGCAGGATAGGAATTGTCGCGTCCATTCCAGACGGGGACGGGAATTACCCGCAGTTGCTTGTAATTGTAGCGATAGGCGGATTCAGCGGGGACGAGTACGCGGGTGGCGGGGTTTTCTGGAACGGCGATGTTTGACCACCAATACATCGGGACTGGCTCTCGGCGCGGATTGTAAATCGAGACACGCACGAACAGCACGGACGAATCATCGGGCAGCCAGGCGTCAATCTGATACGTCACCTGACGGATGCGCTCCCACTCATACATCCGCAAAACGGGCGTGCCATCAGCGCGTTGCAGGCGGGCGGCAAAGAGCGGGGAGCAGGTGAAGGGCGTGTGTCCAATCGTGCCGATGTTCCATTCTACGCCGCCGCTGAACCAGGCGTTTCGCAGGGCTAGATTGGCGGGCTGAAAAACGGAGTTGACGTAGAGCAGTTCGCGCCCCGTCGGTTTGTGAATCAGTGACCAGAGCCGCCCGCCCAATTCAGGCAGGAAGGTGGCTCGCAGAATGTCATTCTCCAGCACGGCGGCGCGAAAGTCACGCGGACGTTTTTCGCGGTTGTAGCCGTCTTGCATGGCATAGGGCAGGATGTTGGGCAGGTGTCCGTAGCGCATGTTTTCGAGCATGTCCGCAGGGACTTGCGCGTCAATTTCCTGAGCAGCGTGCAGTTCTTCATCGTTGAAAAATAGGGCGGGCAGGGGATTTTCCACGCCCAGGTCGGCGGCAGGCATGGAGTATGGTTCAAGGCGTAGTTGACTCATGGGGATTCCTGTTTGGGGTATTTTGTGCCGCGACATTCATGTCGCTTTCTGGTTGCAACATAAATGTCGCGGTACGCAGTACTATTTATCACGCAAAATTTATTGCTTTCAAAAACGCCCGCGCCAGCACGGCATGACCCGCCTGAGTGGGGTGAACTCTGTCCCATGCCAAAGTCATCGGGTGGATGGATGGCAGGACTGCATCGAACGCGGCTTGAGTATCCACAAAAATGGCGGCGTGTTTTTGCGCCAGTTGGCGCATGGCTTCACTGTATTTATCCATCATCGCCCGCATAGGTTCGGCGCGGTTCGGCTCGATGAAATAGGGCGACATCAAGACCAGCCCCTTCAGTTGTGGACGGGTTTGGGCGAGCAGTGAATCCAGCGTTTGCTTGTACACATCCAGCGGGACGTGCGTCTCAGGTTGGAGCGGCATGTCGAACTGCCGCCAGACATCGTTAATGCCAATCATCACCGAAAGCCAGTCGGGTTTCAGGGCAAGCACATCGCGCTCCCAACGCGCCGCCAAATCGAGCGCGGTGTTGCCGTCCATACCCACATTCATCACGCGGATTTTATGGGCGGGGTGTGCGGCGGTCAGAAAGGCATTGACCAAGCTGACATAACCCCTGCCCAGCCCATCGTGGAAGGCTTCGCCCACGGGCGTTCCGCGCTCGCAGTCGGTGATGGAGTCGCCAATCATTAGAAGTTTACTGTGGGGGTGGATTAACATAAAAAGAGCATACCACTCGCAGGCGATATGCTCTTTCAATTTTGTGACCAGTCTTGTATATTTTAGAACTTCTCCACCAATCCCGATATTTCTCGAAACACAATCTCCCCCGCTTCGTCTGCAGACATCTCATCCAAATCTGGCACAGACCAGTAGATGACCTTCGCTGCGAGTTCAGGGAATTGCTCTACAATCATCGGTTCATGGTCGCGCTGATACAGCCCAATCACCACATCCGAGTCGCGCAATTCATCCGCCGTCACCCGTTGCGGAAATTCATCTGCGCGGCGCGGCGTGATTCCACGTTCCTGTAAAACGTTCAATGCAAAGGATGAAAAACTGCCCACGTTGCCGTTGTTCTCAAAATCCTTTGCCAGTCCGCGTGAAAACGCGCGCGCATTCAATCCGCGCGCTATGGCAAAGTGATTGAACATCTCTTCCGCCATGCGGCTGCGGTAGTAGTTGCCTGTGCAGAGAAAGAGAATTTGTTGGTTCATCGAGAGTAGAGAATGGAGATTAGAGATTGACATTTCTCATGGGGCATGACCAATGACCAATTACCAATCTCCAATTACCACTCATGTATTCCCCTTCTGATACGCTCTCGGCGAAACCCCCACCACCTGCCGAAAGACCTGACAAAAATAACTGACATTCTGGAAGCCCACCGAAAACGCCACATCCGTCACATTGCCCTTGCCTTCGGCGAGCAACGCCCGTGCGCGGTGAATGCGATAGCGGTTGAGATACTCCTGAAACGAAATTCCCGCTTCCTTGTGGAAACTGCGCGAGAAGTAACCCGCACTCACACCCACATAACGCGCCACATCTTCGCGCGCCAGCGGCTCATCGTAATGTTCCTGAATGTACGCAATGGATTTACGCATCAACGCCCGCATGTCGCCCGAAAGCCCGTCCTGCCCCTGCGCCAACGCCTTGCGTAACTGCGCCAGCACTTCATCCGTCCGCAGCAAACCCTTGTTCAGCACCGCTTCCACCCGTCCGCGCAGACGCGCCATATCCGCTTCCGAAAGCGATTGCCCCGTCAGAATAATCACAGGGATTGTGCGCGTCGTCTCCTGCTGCTGCATCATCTCCAGCACACGGAACCCATCCATGCCAGGCATTCCCAAATCGAGCATCACTAAATCGGGCGGCTGACGGCGCATCCGCTCCAACGCCTGTTCGCCGTTCTCGGCGGTCATCACCCGCGCAAATGGAATCTGTTCGCGGATGATTTGCGTGTGCATTGCCAATAACATCGGTTCATCGTCCACCAATAGAATGGATGACTCTTTCGGGGCTGACTCTACCAACGGAGCGGATTCGACGCCCAAGCCTTGATTCTGCCCAACGGGCAGCGCACGTGAAGCGTCCGCGCCGAGAATGGGTACGCTAAAGAAAAACTCTGAGCCACGCTGAGAATCTGACCGCACCCCAATCTCACCCCCGTGCATATCCACCAGGCGCTTGCAAATTGCCAGCCCAATGCCCATGCCCGCGAAGCGTTGTTCCTGTGTGCGGCTCGATTGGTAGAACTCGCCGAAAATCATCTTCTGCTCTTCGAGCGGCACACCTGCGCCTGTATCGCGCACCGAGACCAGCACATCGCCCGCGCGCGCCGTCAGGGTCACCGTCACCCCGCCCGCAGATGTAAACTTGACCGCGTTGGTAATCAGGTTAAGAGTCACCTGCCGCAGCCGCGCCCAATCTCCCCAAACGGCGGGCAGGCTGGGGGGAGTCTGAAGCGTCCACGTCAGACCCTTTTCAGCGGCGAGCTGTTTCCCAATCTCAAAAATACTTTTCAGCGTGATGTTCAAGTCCAACGGCTCGCGAGTGAGTTTGAGTTGACCGATTTCATCACGAGTCAAATCCAACACGTCGCGGATGAGCGCGTCGAGATGACGGGCGCTGCCGTGAATGCGTTGCAGAGATGGGCTGTCTTGTCCGTCGCGCAATAACCGCTCGCTGTCGCTGACGATGATTCTCAGCGGCGTTTGCAATTCGTGACTGACGGTGGAAAGGAAGCGGCTCTTCATCTGCCCCGCTTCTTCGGCGGCTTTCAAACCGTCCAACGCGCCCTGATACAGCCGCGCCAGGCGCAACGCCACCTTGATTTGCTGGGTAATCGCGCCGTAGAATTCCAGGTGTGTGGTATCAAAGACCGCGTAACCCGAAATTTGCGCTTCGCCGCCCAATGGAATCAGCGCGAGAGAGAAAGGTTTGTCGGCGCGATACACGCCTTTGGGTGGGAACTCGTGCGGCGGGTGCATGAGCGAAAGATTTTTCTCGCCCAGTACCACTTGAAAGTCACTGCTCTCTGGCAAACCGTCCATGTTCTCGCGGAAAATCGCCAGCGCAAGGTGATGAATGCCCATCTCGGGCAGTTGCTCGGCAAGAATGTCATACACCTGCCCTTCGCTCAACGTGGTCAACAGGCGCGAACTGAGCAAGCCCATCTGGTTGGCGCGAAAACGCTGGTTTTCCAGATACTCGCGGTGCTGGCGTTGAATGGCTTCGGAAATGGTCTCGCGCGCTTCCGAAATCAGCAACTCAATGAAACGGGTTTGCGCGTTGGGCGTTGCGTCGTTGCGTGTCAATTCCTGCAAACGGACAATTGCCCAACGCCAGGCGTACACGTCATCCTGAATGTAGACAACAAAGCGCAGCACATCGTCCAGCGCGGCGCGGAAGGGTGTGGGGTCGCTGGCTTGTATGGCGCGGACAAAGCCCATTGCCAGCCTGTCGCACAGTCCCAGAGCTTCGTCTTCTTTTAAATACAATGCGAATGGCAGAACGGCGCGGGTCATCTCGTCTGCCAGGGTACGCGGCTCGAACTGGGGTTCTACTTTCCGCCTGACCTGCGGCGCGTCTGCGTTCCAATCCTGTTTGGCTCCGCACCCGCACGATTGGCGAATAACCAGTCGCGGTACCACTTTAACGCTGTTAGGAGGATGAGCGGGGTCTTGAATCTGGCGCAGTAGCAACTCTGCCGCCTGCCTGCCCAACTCAAACGCTGAAAAACCGATGGTGGTCAATGGCGGTTGACTGAGCGCGGCGTCTGCGGAATCGTCGAATGCGATAATTGCGACATCGTCTGGCACGGAAAGCCCCGCTTCGCTCAGGGCACGAATGGCGCCGAGCGCTGTTATATCACCCGTTGAGACAATCGCCGTAAAAGGTGTGCCTGATTCCAAAATTTTCTTTACCGCTTGCAAGCCGCCATCGAAGGCATAGTCGCCCATGCCAATAAGCGCGGGGTTGTCATTCAGGCTCTGTTGGCGCACAAAATCCTGAAATGCCCGCAGGCGCTGACCGCTATCGCCATCCACATCGTCCGCGTGTCCGCCGATGAAGGCAATGCTTTCATGCCCGTGTTCGAGCAGGTGAGTCAGCGCCTGTTGAATGCCGCTGGCATTGTCAATCTGCACCGATGACACGGAATCCGCGCCGCCAATGGTGACAACGGGAAAATTCACCGCCCGCAGTTTTTCTGCATACTCCAGCACAGGCTTGCCCATCAGCGGGTGCGCGAGAATCAAGCCGTCGGTGTTCCACTCGCCAACGGGCAAATAATCCACTGTTGGGTCATGGATGGGAAAGGCAGGGCGCAGCACAATCGGAAACTCGGATGGACTCGTGCCACAGGCAAGCAGTAAATTGCATTGCCGTTCCTGTGCAGTACGTAAAATCCCCTGCGCCATTTCGCCGTAGTAATCCCCCAACATGGTGCGTTCATAAACCTGCCAGCCAGAGAGGAAGCCAATGGTGGCGCGGTGATTCTTTTTGCGGTGGGGAGTGGTCATGGAGTGATTCTACCGCGTCATGCGGGATTAATGCTGCACGATAACGGGCAGCGTAGACTCTGCCAGCGCTTTCATCTCTTCAGGCGTCAACGCGCGGTCATACACTGCCAGCCCGCCCAACAGACCGCGATACCAGTTGCCCATCTCGCCGCCGCGATGAACTCCGCCCACCGTGAAATCTGCCCCGCTCTCAAAAAGTCCGCCTTCGTAGGAGAATGGGTTCAACGCGCCGTTTTCTTCAAATATCCCGTTGAAGTACGAACGCGCAAAATGACCGTCAAAGGTGAAGCTCACCATGCACCATTCATGAAATGGCACAGGAGTCATACCCGCTGAAACATCTTCGCAGTAACGCCGCCCTGCGGTTGCCCCGCCCGTGTGCGAAACATGTCCGCCGACGTTATCTGCTGCGCCGCCAGTGATGATGATATTAAGGAAAAGACAATATTGCCGCTGTTTCTCGGTTTCGTTCCAAATCCCCGCGATGGCTTCGGGCGGCGGCGCTTCATCGGGCGAGTCGTTCACCTGGCGGTAGCGCTTGATCCACGCAACCAACGTCAGCGCGGAATTATCCCCGTGGCGGTGAAGCCCCGCGCATTCCTGATTCGGAATCTCCAGCCATGCCTGCCGCGAAAGCCAGACCGAATGCGCCCCGAAAATCCCCTCTCCCATGCGGAAGACGGGTCCATTGCGCTCGCGCAGGTGGTAGGGGTATGCGCCTTTGGCAATCAGGTCATTGCCTGCTTCGCCTTGAAAATCCCAAAAAGATAGAATGCCTGGAAGGTCGAGTGGATGGGTCATGGGAGGTCTCCAAGCATAGGATACCCCATGTTAAATTAGTTGAATACCAAAAATATGATATTTTTTATTATGAATGTGCTGTACTGTACTGGGCTTACCCACCATGATCTTGGGCCACCTACGCGGGTTGAATCCTTCGATCCTTGTAAACAAACAGGATGCGTCCGGGAGAATGCATCCTGTTGGAGGATCCCCAACACAATTGTATTCTCATGACCGGGGACAGCCTGTTCACTGCCGATGTTCTCCAGTTATATTTAATCCACTTCTGCTCTGAAGCATTCCTTGCACGGCACGGCAGCAATATGTTTGCAGCATCACCCAGATTTTATCCTGATGGATATTCAAGTGCCGGTCATGGATGGTCTGGAATCCCTGCGACGGATTCAGAGCATACCGGCGTTCAAGCCCCCCTAAGTTGGCTAATTCGTTCATCCGTCGTTTTCTTGGGGTTAAGGCGGACGTTTCGTCAGACGATTGTTCTTTTCTCTCCAAATTTTGCTCAGTTTATTTTACAATATACACGTGGGGAATCTGAAGATAGGAGGGTAGGCAAGAAACTTGACAATAGTAACGCCATGCGTTATTATCATAGCCTATGATAAAAACCTTCGCTGATAAAGAGACGGAAAAACTCTTTCAACGCCAGAGATCCCGTTCCCTGCCGACAGATATTCAACGCAAGGCGCGAATGAAATTGGAGATTCTCGACGCGGCAGAAAAGCTGGATGATTTAAAAGTCCCACCTGGAAACCGATTGGAGAAATTGAGCAGTGACCGCGAAGGTCAACACAGCATCCGCATTAACCAGCAATGGAGGATTTGTTTTCGATGGAAGAATGGCGATTGTTACGATGTGGAAATCGTAGATTATCACTAAGGAGATTAACATGACTAATAAATTACAACCTATTCACCCAGGTGAAATCCTGCTCGAAGAATTTCTGGAGCCGATGGGCATCAGCCAGTATAGGCTTGCCAAGGATATTAGCGTACCTCCTCGACGCATCAATGAGATCGTGCTGGGTAAGCGCGCGATCACACCCGATACGGCTCTTCGTCTATCCTTATTCTTTGGACTCTCAGAACGTTTCTGGATAAACCTGCAATCTCGTTATGATATCGAAGTGGAAA
>JFJP01044296.1_pt1 | contig 11789 bp, 11 predicted proteins | sample 431651 | NCBI WGS metagenome assembly JFJP01 (sample SAMN02602958, study PRJNA72255) | Microbial mat metagenome, whole genome shotgun sequencing project. | biome: fresh water; feature: sink hole; material: water; isolation source: purple microbial (photo- and chemosynthetic) mats found in... | reverse complement strand
ACTTTGTTTTTTATACTTATTGTAATTTATATATACAACGATATAATTTTCAAATAAATGACAGATATAAAACTAGCATTAAAGCACCCCAATATTAAGTGGTTAGCAAAACATCTGAACCATCTTGCAGAAAATATTATCTTTAAAAAACGTAATATTTCATTTCTGGCAATCAATGAACTTTTTAGACAAAAAAATTATGTTATTGAAAGGTCAAAGCCGCCATTTTCAGAAAGTTTTATCATAAAGGGGCATGTTCCACTATTACCCAACGACAAACTTAGAATAAAAGATGATGAATTATCTGTTGTTTTTTACATTGATTATCAAAATAATATTATAGTAATCACAGCATATGGAGAAAGCGATGAAAACTAAAAATTACTCAATTGACGAAATGATTGAGAATATTCAATCCATGTCAGTATCTGACTTAAAACAGATTGAAAATAGTAGCGAATTTATTTTCCAAAATAATGGAGAATATCCCGATAGCAATATCTTGAATGATGATATTGAGAACAATATGGATACTCTTTCCGATTTTATACATACTATGTCATTATCTGAAATCAAATCTATTCCGACTATTCCTATAAATGTTGATGAATTAACAATAGAACAAAAAATTTTATTGACTGGTTTAGAAAAATGGATTATCGTTCGATTAGAAACACAAAAAGAAAATGCGACCTTGAAAGAAATAATTACCTATTGCGAAAAATTAAAAATTCCATTTAATAGATTTATACCGGAATTATACTATAATAACATGGTAAATAGATAATAATACTAACCGTGTAAATAACAGGTAGCCTCTTGGCTACCTATGCTCCTCAGGTACCACATAACATACCTTGCTGCGAATGATTTTTAATAAAATAAAATCATCTTTAATGCTGAATAAAAAGAAAATAACCACCCCAAAGAGGTGTGGTTAGAAATGTCAGCACTTATAAAAAACAGCGATATTGAAAGATTTAATAAATTTTTGGTAGTGTAAAAAAATGGTGACTTTTTGAAGAAGTTAGCTAAAATTGTAAATTTTCCAATTTTTCGTGATAAAATAACAATCTAACAATGAAACACTGTAACAATTTGTTATTAGAAATTGTGGGAAATTGCGTAATTTTGCTTTTCTTAGAATTTCGGTTACTATCAAATTACGCTATCAATTGTTCATTCTTTATTATTTTCTTTGAAATGTGTATTTTTTTCTTTAAATTTACACTCTCAAATTTAGCATTTATTCTACACAAATACAGCAATGGTAAAGACGTTTGAAAAGCAGCAAAAACTATCTGTTTATGAGTTTGATTCGGAAAACAAACTCAAAATAAATTCATTGTTTAATTATATACAAGATATTGCAGCAGAACATGCCGAAAGTTTGTTGGTTGGTAGAAAAGATTTAGAACAATGGAATCTGTTTTGGGTGCTTTCGTGGGTGAAAGTAAAGATAGTTGGCTATCCTAAGTTTGGCGAAAGTATCAGAATTAAAACATGGCCTAAACGTCAGTATCGTCTTTTTTCGTTGCGCGATTTGCTGTTTTATAATCAAAACGACGAAGTTTTTGCTAAAGTTTCAACCGCTTGGCTTCTGGTCAATGCCAAAAGTATGCGTGCTACAAGCGTGGAGAGCTTGCCCATTCCCATCAACTATCATTCAGAAGAAGACGCACTTACCGAAACGCCCGATAAAATTTCGGCACTTAGCCCAAACAAACAACTTGTGTTTGAAAAAAGCATTAAATATTCCGATATTGATGTAAATAAGCATGTAAACAACGCCAAATACGTTGAATACTTATTCGATTGCTATTCAAAAGAAGAACTTGAACAAAAAACGATAAAAGAAATTACGCTTTCCTTTCTATCAGAGGCTAAATTTGACGATGAAATAAGCATTTTTAGAGAGAAACTAAGCGTAACTTCGCACATTTTTGAAGCTTACAACAAAAGCAATGAAAAATTAATATTTAAGGCAATTATTGATTGGAATTAGTTTTCTTCGTTGTTATCTTATACAAAAAAAATAGTTTGCTCACAGCTATTACAACAACAACAAACCAATGGCACATATTAAAAAAACGTATCTTATCAGCAAGGAATTGGCAAACAAGGGTTTTGCTACTCTGTTAATTGATAATTTTGAAAAAGAATGCGAAAATACACGCATAAAAATAATACAAAAAACCAGTACATACATTACTTTCAAAGGACCACTTTTTAGGTTTACTGCCGAAAAATTTCATTATTTGAACGGCATTACTTGTGGTAAACTAGAAGTTTTCGACCAACCCAATGCCTTAAAGCTCGAACGAACTTTTTGCTACAAAGAGGTTGTGCTTATTTGTTTGGTTTTTACGTTATTGCCTGTTTTCGCTTTTCTCAGCCCATTGTATCAATACCAACTTACCGACACTATTTTGCTCACACACAAAATGATAGCAGGTATTTTGTTGTTTGTCATTTGGGGTGTTGTTTTCTTGGGAAATGTTATATTTACAAGCCTTCGCTTTTCGCAGTTTGTAAGTAGCACAAAAAAGAAAATAATCAGCAATGTAAAGTAGATTCTGAAATTATCAATTACACTTGTATATCATTGATTTATAAACATAAACTTTATTTTATCGTGAAAAAAGTAAGCCTAATTATTTATCTACTTACGCTAGTGAGCTTTGCTTTTTCGCAGAGTGGCGTTATTTTCAACAAAGAAACCTTTAATTTTGGATATGTTTTGCGTGGTGCGGGCGAATCTAAATACCGGTTTAATTTTCAAAATAAAACACAAGGAATCGTTCAAATAACAAAAGTTTATTGCGAAAGCGAACTACTCTTGCTCAATTGGATTAAAACCTCAGTGGAAAGAAACGACAAGGGTTTTGTAGAAATAGCACTAAAACCTTCAGAGCGGCTGGGCGAATTTACCGAAAAGGTAATTGTTTACACTTCGTCAAATGAAGCACAACCTATTGTTTTGACCGTTATGTTTAACATTGTAGAAACCATTCCTGAGCCCAAAATAGAGGAATACTCAGAGTATTTTGGCTTTTTGGCTGCCGATGGAGCCATTCAGTCAAAAAAATACACTGTTTTTATCGAAAGCTTGGCTAATTATATATTGAAAAAAGAGCATGTAACGCTTCAAATAGAAAGCAGTATGTCGCCAATGAGTTCCTCGCAAGAATATAGCCAAAGTATAGCAAAGAAACGAGCCGAAGATTTACAATCTAAAATTATAAAGTCGGTATCGTCGTATGAATTGGATTCGAAAAGTGTGGTTTTTTCGCCTTCGGTCATTTTAATTCAAGGACCCGTTTATTCTAAAAAAACACAAGGCAAAGAAGAATGTTCTAAATTTCAGTACATTAAAGTAATTAAAAAAGATTGAAATAAAAAAGCTGCCTTTTGCGGGGCAGCTTTTTTGTTCCTTAGTCGTTGTAACCTTTAATGATACCACGCGTGGCACTGCGTATGAAATTAAGAATGTTTGCTTTTTCTATCGAATCTTCAAACTCTTTTTCTACTTTTTCAATAGCCGATTTGTAATTGAGTTTTTCTTGAAAAATAACTCGGTAAATATCTTGAATGTATCTGATTTTTTCGGTAGTAAATCCACGACGTTTGAGCCCAGTAGAATTAACGCCAAAGAAAGAAATAGGTTCTCTTCCGGCAGTAACGTAAGGCGGAATGTCTTTTCTGATAATGGTTCCGGCAGCGGTCATTGAATGTGCTCCAACACGCGAAAACTGGTGTACACCGCTTTGTCCGCCAATTACTGCCCAGTCTTCAATATCCACAACTCCAGCTATTTGGCAGCTATTAACTATTACTACGTGGTCGCCCACAAAAGTATCGTGTCCTAAATGCGAGTACGCCATAATTAAAGTATGGCTTCCTACTTTGGTCAAGTTGCGTTGTACGGTTCCTCTGTTGATGGTTACGCATTCTCTAATGTTGGTAAAATCGCCAATTTCAACATAGGTTTTCTCTCCCGAAAATTTTAAATCTTGAGGTATATTCGAGATGACTGCGCCCGGGTGAATTTGGCAATTTTTACCAATTCTGGCTCCGTCCATAATTACGGCATTAGGTCCTATCCAAGTGCCATCGCCTATTACTACATCGCCCATTACTGTTGCAAAGGGCTCTATGATAACTCCTTCGCCTATTTTGGCATCGGGGTGAACATTTGCTAATTTATATAAACTCATATTTCTAAAATTATCAATTGTTAATTATCAATTATTTTGTAATTTGTGCCATAAATTCGCCTTCGGTAACTAAGTTGTCGCCTACAAAAGCTTCGCCTTTCATGTTCACAATTCCGCGCCGTATAGGAGTCATTAGGGTAAGCCTGAAAATTAGCGTATCGCCTGGTTTTACCATTCCTCTAAATTTTACTTTATCCATTTTCATGAAGTAAGTTAAATAATTTTCGGGGTCGGGCACTTGGCTAAGTGCCAAAACACCACCAGCTTGCGCCATTGCTTCGCAAATAAGAACGCCTGGCATTACGGGTTGCCCAGGAAAATGTCCTACAAAAAATGGCTCGTTCATGGTTACATTTTTTATGGCTATTACTTCTTTGCTTGATACTGATAACACTTTATCAACCAACAAGAAAGGTGGGCGATGCGGTAATAATTTTTGAATAGCAACAACATCATAAACCGGAGCTTTGTTTGGGTCGTATTCGGGAGCTTTTTCCGATTCTCTTTTGATGATTTGCTTTATTTTGCTGGCAAACTGAACGTTTGAATAATGTCCAGGGCGCGAAGCTAAAATTTTTCCTTTGATTGGCATTCCAACCAACGCCAAATCGCCAATTAAATCGAGCAATTTGTGGCGAGCTGGTTCGTTTGAAAAACGAAGTTTTACATTGTTCAATACACCTTTTTTGGCTACAAGACGTGGTTTTTGAAGTAAATCGGTTACTCTATCCACTTCTTCTTGCGAAGTTTCTTTTTCTAAAATTACAATGGCATTGTCTAAGCTTCCGCCTTTTATGAGGTTCTTTTTGGCTAAGATTTCTAAATCTCTAAAAAATACAAACGTGCGGCAGGTTGCTACTTCTTTAGCATATTCTTTGAGTGAACTGATACTTGAATATTGGTGTCCGAGTATTTCAGAGCTGTAATCTATCATTACATCGGCACTGAAATGGTCGCTTGGAAATGTTTGAATTTCGATACCCGATTCTTCGTCTTGGTAGCTTATGTTCTTTTTTACTACAAAATATTCTCTTTCGGCTTCTTGCTCTACGATTCCTATTTGTTGAAAAGCATCAACATATAGTTTTGAGCTTCCATCGAGAATGGGAGTTTCTGCGCTATTTATTTGAATTAAGGCATTGTCTATTTCCAAGCCGTAAAGTGCAGATAATACGTGTTCTACTGTGCCAACCCGAGCCCCATTTTTTTCAATCATTGTGCTGCGAGAGGTATCTACAACGTTTTCAACGATTGCTTTAACGGTAGGTTGTCCTTCTATATCAACACGTTGAAAAACGTAGCCATGATTTTCGGGTGCAGGTAGCACTTTCATTTCAACAGGTAAACCGGTATGAAGTCCCAAACCGGAAAATGCAACTTCTGCTTTTAAAGTTCTTTGTTTATCTGCCATTTTATTTTTGTTTTAAAATATCTGTTAATTTTTTAAGTTCTCTTTCTAATTCATTCACTCTACGATTCAAATCGGGTAGTTTTCGATAAACTGCCATAGAGCGAAATTCGTTTCTAACTTCTTGTGCAGGAGCACCTTGTATCATAATTCCTTTTTGTGTTACCGACGAAAGGATTCCCGATTTTGCGCCTATTATTACTTCATCGGCTATGCTAAGATGTCCGGCAAATCCAACTTGCCCTGCTATCATACATTTTTTTCCTATTTTAACAGAACCCGAAATTCCTGTAAGTGCTGCAATTACTGTATTTTCACCAATTTCTACATTGTGGGCTACTTGTATTTGATTGTCGAGTTTTACGCCTTGCCTTATTATGGTAGAGCCCATCATGGCGCGGTCTATCGTGCAGTTTGCGCCTATTTCTACATTATCTTCTATAACTACGTTGCCTATTTGTGGAACTTTTGTGTATTCAGCATTTGATGGCGCAAAGCCAAAGCCGTCGCTTCCTACTACTGTGCCCGAATGCAAAATGCAGTCTTTGCCTATTTTGCAATTGTTGTAAATTTGTACGCCGCTAAAAAGCTTGGTATTTTCGCCTATTTCGGTATTTTCGCCTATATATACATGCGGATAAATTTTAACATTGTTGGCTATTTTTGCATTTTCGTCGATAGCAACAAATGCTGCAATGTAAACATTTTCACCTATTTGTGCTTTGTCGCTAACAAATGCAAGTGGGCTAATACCCACTTTTTGAGGTTTAGACATTTCGTAAAGCTGCATGAGCTTTGCCATAGCTATGTAAGCATCTTCTACCCGTATTAGGGTTGCTTTTATGGTTTCTTCAGCCACAAATGTGTTGCTAACCAAAACAATAGATGATGCTGTTTCGTAAATATACTTTGTATATTTTATGTTTGCCAAAAAGGAAAGTGTTCCGGGTTTGCCTTCTTCGATTTTTGAAAAATTATCAACTTCTACTTGAGCATTGCCCTCTATTGTTCCTTCTAAGTAATCGGCTATTTGTTGAGCAGAAAATTTCATATTTATTTTTTTTTGCAAAACTAATAATTATTTATTTAGTTACAATCTTTAAATTAATGTTTTATCTATATTAATCTAATTTTATATTTTTTTGCAATTCGTAATTTTGATAGCTTAGCTTGATAGTAATCGAAATTCTAAAAAAAGTAAATTACGCAATTTTTTCTAAATTCTAATATTAAATTGTTATTTTATCACTAAAAACCTGAAAATGTGAATTTGAAATAACTGTTCTTTAAAAATCACTTATTTGTTACACTATCAAATTTAGTTGATTTAGGTTTTTATATTCTTGTCGTTTTTTTGGTGAAATAATTCATTTTGTTACTAATTTGGGTGCAAACTTAACGCTTTTTTTTCACAAATCAAAAGCTAATTTTTTTTCAGATAAATAATTTCAAAATTATTATTTTTTTCAATCTATTTTTAGTATATTTGTTTCAATAAAATATCAAAAATTCATAATTACTAACAGCCTAACCGACAGACCGACAAGTCGGTCGAACGGTTTTTATTTTTTAAAATTTTCAAAAATTAAAGAGTTTTCTTTCAAACACTAATTAAGTAGTGAACCAAAGTTAATTATATTGTTTGTTTGCTAAGTGTTTAAAAACAAATAACTAACAACTAGTTTGCTCAAAAATAAACTAGCATTTCTTTTCAATTATGCAAATTCCAAACAACAAACGAATTATAGCAAAACGCTCACTACTAGTAATGTTAGTAGGTCTTTTGATGATTTTTGTGCCTATGAACCTGGGCTTAGACGGAATGGACGGCGGTTTTGCTTTGGCTGTATTTGGCGGGCTTATCGCCATTACTGCGCTGATTACTTATTTTATTTACATGCGCTTAGCTCGCGAACAAGATAACTTAATGAATGGTACTAATTTACTGGCGCATTGGAAATACAACACCGAACAGTGGCGAGCTTATGCCGAAATTGATTATCAGGAAGATAAAGCGGCTAAAAAAATGCTTTTTTGGCTAGTTGCAGGTTTTGCCTTGTTTTTTGGAATTATCTTTGCCGTATTTGGCGACGATGGCGGAATTTATGTACTTTACGTTATGCTTGCGCTCATTGCGCTTATAGCTGTGGTTGCCAAAGTTTCGGCGCAAGTAACTTACAAACGGAACCTTAGTAGAACCGGAGAAGTGTTACTTTCCGAGCATTCAGCTCTCATAAACGGGCAGCTTCATGTGTGGAATTTGCTCAATGCGCGATTAATCGATGTGCGCTTGGTTGAATACGAGCAAATGAATATGCTTGAAATAGAATATGTTGTGCCTCAGCGCAATGCCGATGCACAATACACTGCGCGGATTCCAATTCCTTACGGAAAGGAAGCCGAAGCCGAAGCTGTGGCACAAGAAATAGGAAAGCACAAAAAAAATTAGTCGTTTTAATCGTTCAAAAAACAAATAAAATATTTTTCCACCGTTTTGGAAAGCACTTTCACATTCGAAATGTCGGAAGCTGTTGCTATATCTTGCAATTTTCGCTCATTGTTGATGATATTAATCTTATTGTCGTCGTTTTTGGTGTAAGCATTGTTGCGAATTTTACCTCCGAAAACAAAATATCGAACTTGTTTTTTGCTTAAATTGTACTTTTTAGCTACTTCTTTGCGCTTCTTTTTCAACTTTTGCTTCATTTTCTTCTTCTCTGAAAAAGGGAAAATTTCTATTTTTAGTAATTGTCTGTTTATTAAGCGAGTGCTTAGTTCTGATAGTACTTTATCTTTGTGTTTTGCCCATTCTTTAATTGCCGCAATGATGTTATTATCATCTAATTGCGAAAAATATTCAAAACCCGAATGTCCTTTTCTGTTTTTTTTGCAAAAATCTTCTACACTTTCAATGTTTTTGTACAAAAAGAAATCCAAGGCTTTGCCTGCAAATACTTTTTCGCCTTTCGATGCCAATTTTTTTGCTCGTTTCATAATTACAATCAGCATTTGTTCGGCTACTACCACCGCTTTGTGCAAATAAACTTGCCAATACATTAATCTACGGGCTATTAGAAATTTTTCGACAGAGTAAATTCCTTTTTGTTGCACCACAAGCTTGTCTTTATATACATCGAGCATTTGTATAATACGCTCAGAACCAACATTTCCCTCAACCACACCTGTAAAAAAACTATCGCGCCGCAAATAATCCAACCTATCCATATCTAATTGACTAGAAACGAGTTGATGCAGAAATTTTTTATGGTATTTGTTTGTAAAAATTTGCAAACAAAGGTCTAGTTTGCCATCAAAAATTTTGTTGAGTTCTTGCATGTAAAGAATTGAAATCTCCTCATGGCTAATGTTTTGCACGATGCTATGTTCCAAAGTATGCGAAAAAGGACCATGTCCAATGTCGTGCAATAAAATGGCTAGCGTAACGGCTTCGGCTTCGGCTTCCGAAATTCCAACTCCTTTGTTGCGCAACTCCTTTATTGCATTGTTCATCAAGTGAGTAGCTCCCAAAACGTGTTGAAAACGCGAATGTACTGCACCCGGATACACATAATCGGTAAGTCCAAGCTGTTTTACTCGCCTTAGTCTTTGAAAATAAGGGTGTTGAATAATATCAAATACGATTTCGTAAGGTATTTTGATAAATCCATAAACGGGGTCGTTGATTATTTTGAGTTTATTCATTTCTTGTTGTATTTAATTAAAAAAGAAGAAAATAATTTATTTAATAGCTTGTTTATCAAGTTCTAATAGATAGTTTTCGATAAAAAGTGTTATACTAGCCATATTTTGATAATTAATTTTGTCGGGCGTATCGCTAGGCGTATGATAATCAGAGTGGTCGTCGGTAAAAAATACCACGTTTGTTATCTTTTTGCGAGTAAACGAAAAATGGTCTGAAGCAAAATGATAAATCAAGCGCTCCTTAAATGGCGGACGCAAGTCGAGTTGAAATTCCGGCATATTTTTAGCTGTTCGCTTGATGGGTTTCTTTAAGTTGCGTTCTTTTTTTCCTGCAAAAACCGCATGAACAAAAGGTTTTGCATGATTATCGGGTCTGCCAACCATATCAAAATTCAAAACTCCATACGTATTTTTTAACGGAGCAAAAGGGTTATTTGCGTAAAAATCGGAGCCCAGTAAACCCATTTCTTCTCCTGAAAATGCTATAAAAATAAGATTGAAATTAAGTTGTTTTTTTGCGGAAATTTTTTTTGCCAATTCCATAATTACAGAAGTACCTGAAGCGTTGTCGTCAGCGCCCAAGCAGATACCGTTATAATTTCTGCCAACATGGTCGTAATGTGCTGTTATAATGATGTTTTTATCTGTTTTTCCTTTGATGTATCCAATAACATTTTGTGTAATTACAGAATCTTTTTTGCGAAAAGCTTGCACATTTACATAATCAGCTTTCATTTTAATGTCGAAAGTGTCAAAATGTTCAATTTTTTTGAGCTTTTGGTCGAAGGTTTTAAAATCAAAACCCATTCTGCGCGATAAAATGTAATAAGGCATGTAATACACTTTTATGCTTTTATCTAATTGTTTTCCAGTATTTTGAAAATAGGTGTATCTTTTAGAATCTTTCTCGAATCGGCTTTTGCTTACCGGATTGTTAGCTCTTACTATTTCGCCAATTAAATCGTATTTTTGAGTAATTTTGTGGGTAAAACTAATTACTATTTTTTTGAATTTATATTTTTCTGACAGTTTATTTATTTCTTTTGCTAGCATTTCAGGTTTAAATTCTTTATCAATAATCAAAACCGGACAGTTTTCGGTAAAGTTAAATTCTGCTAAATTATTATTTGAAAAAGTGCCTGAAAGTTTGAGTTTAAAGGCAAAATTATCTGAAAATTCCGTATCGAAAATAGGAAACAAACCTAATGAATACTTTGTGGTGTCGCCCGTTTTTAATCCTATTTGTTTTACATCGAGAGTTCCAAAATTCAAAAAATAGAGATAATAATCTTGATAAAACGCAGTATTACTTTGCTCAAATGATTGTAAACCAAATTGTTTGAAATGTTCGGCTATAAATGAGGCTGCTTTGTATTGTCCCTCTTTGGCTGTTTTTCGTCCTTCAAATTCTTCCGAACAAAGAATGTGAAGGTTATCTTTATGGCTTTTAATTAGCAAACTATCAAAATTTTGAGCATGTGCTGCAAAATAATGTAAAAATAAATAAATTAGTAAAAAATATCTTTTAAACTTATAAGTTTTTAGTAGTATCATTTTCTATTTTCGTTGAGATTGGAATAAGTTTATTTTTTTCTGAAAATTAAGGCAATTTACTATAATTAAGCTATTTTACAAAAAAAAGTTTTCAATGTTTGTTTGTGGTTAAAGCTTTTCTTTTAACACTTTGCGCCACAGTTCGTAGCCTTTTTCGTTCATGTGTAATTTGTCATTTTCCCAAATAGTGTCCAAAAGAACGCCTTTTTCGTCAAACATGCAGCTAGTCATGTCGATATATCGAACATTGGGCGTTGATTCTGCATATTTTTTGAGCAAAGCATTGGCAGTTTGCATGGTTTTCCAAAGTGCTTTTCTCGCAGGACTTGGTTTAATAGAAAGGAAAACTATTTCGGTTTTTGGTAATTTCGCGTGTACTTTCGCAACAAAAACCTTGCAAGTATCAACAAAAGCTTGCGGAGTCATTTTGAACGAAATATCGTTATCGCCTTCATAATAAACTATTTTGTACGGATTGTATGGAAAAACTAAGCGTTCCAGATGGGTATTGATATCTTGTGCTATGGAGCCGCCAAATGCCCTATTTAATGCGTTAATTTCCTTAAAATCAGACTCTAAACTTTCCCATTTGGTGATAGTGGAGCTTCCCAAAAATAAAACAAGGCTGTCGGCAGGAGGATTTAGCCTGTCTTTTTTCTCAAAAACACGTATAACCTCTTCAAAACGAATAGGTTTCGTTTTAATTCGCTTTATTGGTAATAGCGATAAATCGACCGTTTCGATAAATTCACCATCAATAAACAGGGCAGGTGTTTTGAAGGTTTTATCTATTAGAGGCATCGTAATAGTGTAACAGAAAAGAGAACTGTCATTTTTTTGTATTATTTTGTCGAAATAGATTATTTTTTTATCACGAAGTGTAATTTTTTTACCATTATATTTTTCAT
>JFJP01012356.1_pt1 | contig 11789 bp, 9 predicted proteins | sample 431651 | NCBI WGS metagenome assembly JFJP01 (sample SAMN02602958, study PRJNA72255) | Microbial mat metagenome, whole genome shotgun sequencing project. | biome: fresh water; feature: sink hole; material: water; isolation source: purple microbial (photo- and chemosynthetic) mats found in... | reverse complement strand
ATGAAGGATGAAGGATGAAGGATGAAGGATGAAGGATGAAAATAGATGCGTTGAGCGTTTGGCTCTTTACCCGTTTGCCCGAATGTCTTTCTGATATAGAAACCATGCCGAGGGGCGTTCTTGTCCGTCGAAGCCGTCGCGGCGGGTGAGGAGCGAAAAGCCCTGGTTTTGGATTCGGCTGAGGGTGGCGGCATCAATTCCGGGCGTGGTTTTGGCGAGGAATCCGTACAGGAGCCAGAATCCGCCTGGGGCGAGGATTCGATCCAGTTGAGTCAGGTAATCCGCTTTATTTTCCAGCGCGTGAAAACAACCGATGTCGAGGGCAAGTTCAAATTGTCCTTTGATATTTTTCATGCGGGCGGCGTCGTCGGTGAAAAGTTGCGCCTGGGCGTTGGTTTGTTTGATTTTGCGTTTGGCGATTTGTATGGCGCGGGGGGAGAAGTCGAAGCCTGTGACCTGCCAGCCGGTTTTGGCGAGGGCGATGACGTTTGTGCCTGTGCCGCAGCCGATGTCGAGGGCGCGCCCGGCGGGGTGGTTTTGGATGAACTCAAAAACTTCGGGCGGGGTGATGCCGCTGTCCCAGGGTGGGGAGCCGAAGTAGCGCAGGTCGAATTGCAGGCGGCGGAGAAGATTCATTCGAGCGAGTCGCGGACTTGCTGCGGGTCAAAACTGCCGATTGTGCGCCAGACTTCGTTGCCTTGCGCATCGAAGAAGATGAAGGTGGGCGTGAACTCAAACCCGTAGGCGGCAGAAAGTTCCCTGCCGACGGGTTCCTGGACGTTCAGGCGGATGATTTTGATTTTGCTGCCGAGTTCCTTTTCAAGCCCGTCAACGGCGGGTTTTAATTGCGTGCAAAGAATTCAGTAGGGGGATTGGAATTCGAGCAGGACTGGGGCGCCTGCGCCGATGAGGGATTGCACTTTTTTGGCGTCGTCCATCAATGGGGTTTGGGTGGGGTGCAGGAAGACCCACGAGGCGACCAGCGCGGCAACGACGACCCCGAAGGCGAGGAAGTCGTTCCATTTTGGCTTGTTGTTCAGCAGCATGAAACCCGCTGCGGCTGCCAGCCCAAGCCCGGCAAGGAGGAATGAGTTTTCACGGATAAATAGGATCACAGACGCCTCGAACGGTAAATGTCATGTTTTCTTGTGACGTTCACGCTTTGACAATTCAAATGAGTTCTTTTACAATCGTGCAACTTGCCCCCGCGGGGCGGTTGGAATTATTTAACACATCCCATGTAAGGAAGGTTATTTCCATGAAAGAGTATACCACTGAGTTTCTGCGTAACATTGCGCTGGTTTCACATGGAGGCGCAGGCAAGACGATGCTGGCTGAGTCGTTTTTACACGCGACGAAAGCGACCACCCGCCTGGGCAAAATCGAGGATGGGACGACGGCGTCAGATTATGATGATGAGGAACATCGCCGCAAGATTTCGATTTACACCAGCGTCATTCCCATCGAACACCGCGACCATAAAATAAATATTATCGATGCGCCAGGTTACACAGATTTTGTAGGCGAGATTGTTTCTGCCTTGAGCGTTGCCGACGGCGCGATTATTTTGGTGGATGCGGTTTCAGGAATCGAAGTCGGCACCGAACTGGCGTGGCGCTACGCAGATGAATTCAACCTGCCGCGCTTTTTTGTCATCAATAAAATGGATCGCGATAACGCGAACTTCGAGGAGACCTACGAGGCGATCGAAGCCTTTGTCAAGGCGCACGGTAAGCGCGCGCTCAAAGTTCATTTTCCCATTGGCGAAAAGGCAGGTTTCAAGGGCGTAGTGGATATTATTGGCATGAAGTCTTATATGGGGGATGGCAGCGTCACCGCCGAAATTCCAGCCGACTTGAAGGATGCTGCGGAAGAAGCGCATTTTGCGCTGGTGGAAGCGGCTGCGGAAGGCGAAGACGAGTTGATGGAGAAGTATCTGGAGAACGGTTCCCTGACCGACGCTGAAATGGTGCGCGGTTTGGAAGACGTGGTCTATGCCGGGGATTTTGTCCCCGTCTTTTGCGCGGCAGGCGGGCATGAAATTGGCGCGATTGCATTGCTCAACGATATCATCGACCTGATGCCCTGTCCGCCCAATGCGCCCAAGCGCGTGGCGCAAGGCAAGGCTGGCGAAGAGATTCTCAAGCCGGCAGATACCGAGCCTTTGGCGGCATACGTCTGGAAGACCACCGCCGACCCGTTTGTGGGCAGGATGACTTATTTCCGCGTCTTCTCTGGCACAATTCAGGCGGACGGTCACATGTGGAACCAAAACAAGGGTGTGGACGAGCGTATTTCGGGTCTGCACTTCCAGCGCGGCAAGGAAGCCATCCCTGCCAAGGTAATCCACGCTGGCGATATTGCCGCTGTTTCCAAATTGGCTGCAACCACAACGGGCGATACCTTCTGCGACAAGGCGCATCCGTTGACCATCGAAAAGCCGAAATTCCCCGCTGCGCTGTACCGTGTGGCGGTCACCCCCAAGAGCCAGGCAGATGCGGCGAAGATCACCCCGACGCTGGCGAAACTGTGCGAAGAAGATATGACCCTTTCGTGGCAGAATGACCCCATCACGCATGAGACGGTCTTGCAGGGCATGGGCGACCAGCACATCGATGTGGCGCTGCATCGCGCGCAGACCAAGTTCCAGGTGGGGCTTGGCACGCATGAGCCGCGTATTCCATACCGCGAAGGCATCACCCGCAAGGCGAGCGCCCAGTATCGTCACAAGAAGCAAAGCGGCGGTTCAGGTCAATTTGGCGAAGTGCATCTGCGTATCGAGCCGCTGCCCGCTGCCGATTTTGAATTCACCGACGAACTGGTCGGTATGAACCTGTCGAAGTCCTACCTGCCGCCCATCGAAAAGGGCATCAAAGCCACGTTGGAACGCGGCGCGTTTGCGGGCTACCCAATGAGCAACGTCAAGGTCATCGTTTACGACGGCAAGGAACACGAAGTTGATTCCAAGCCTGTGGCGTTTGAAATTGCCGGGCGCGAAGCCTTCAAACTGGCGGTGCAGGAGGCAGGTCCCGTTTTGTTCGAGCCGATTATGACCATCCGCGTCACCGTTCCCGACGCCAATATGGGCGACGTGATGAGCGACCTCAACACCCGCCGCGGACGCGTGCAGGGAACCGATTCGGAGCATGGCAACACCATCATCGTGGCGCATGTGCCGATGGCGGAACTCCTGCGTTACACCACCCAACTGCGCTCCATCACCGGCGGGCGCGGCTACTTTACGATGGAATTCGACCACTACGACACCGTCCCCGCTCACATCACAGGACCCATCATCGAAGCCCACAAGAAGGAAATGGAAGCGAAGAAGGAAGAGTAGATCAGTAATCAGTAATCAGTGATCAGTAGTCAGTGAAAAAGTCCCGAGGCGGTTGCTTCGGGACTTTTCTTCTATACCTGTTTCCTTGTTTACCTGTTTACCTGTCTACTTGTTTCCTTGTTTACCTCCCCCTACTTCGGCGAGAACAAAATATCTTCCACGGGGGTATTCAGGCGCAGCCGCCTGCCCTCGAAGGTCATCAGGTCGGCGAGGGATTTCTTCTTCGTGCCGTCCCACAAGACGAGATTGTCGCGCTGTTTCTTCATGTACCCTTCCAGTTGGTCGAAGTCTGAATATCTGTCGTAGAACCCAACCAAACGGCGGAAGAGTTTGGGCATGACCAGGTTATCCTCTTGCAGGGTGCGGATGTCGAGCAGGGTGAAGTCGGAGGTGCGGTCAATCGACCAGATGCCGCGTTTGGTCGCCCGCGCCCTTGCCACCACCGCGCGAATTTTTTCCGCAAAGACGCGGTCGGTGGTGGTGTAGAAGGTCGGATAGACCAAGCCTTCGCGGGCAAGTTGAAAATTAACCGAGTCGTCGATGGGCAGTTCGCTCGAATCCATTACCGCGCCGTCGGTCAGGTTGGCGTCTTTCGGAAAGATATAACTGACGGGTCGCCCAAAGGGGTCCACTGTGGCAGAGGCGATGAAACCCGCCTTGCCGTCGTTGGCGGCAACCACCTGGGTTAGTCCCAGGCTATAGGTGATGGTGTCGATTTTCAGCATTTCGAGCATGGCTTCCAGCGCCGCCAGCGCAAAGGCGCGGGGTTGGTGGTAGCCATCGTAATGTGTCTCCAGCGCGTCGATTGCCTCCACGCGCAACTGCTTTTTCTTCGTTGCCTTGTCTGCGGCGGTTTGCCATTTGAAGAAATCCCAATGCTCCTGCTTGTTCGCCTGAAAGCGAATCGAGTCCCCGTCGGGCTGAAAGCCTTTGATGTGAAACGCGCCTGCAATCACTTTGTACTGTGTCATGGATGCCTCCTTGTGATAAGCCCATTATAGGAGTTTTCGGCGCGGATGCAAACCCGTTTTCATCCTTCAAGTTTCAATCTTCATCATTTATACTTCCCCCATGCCCATCGTCCGTTTTCCCGCCCTGATGAAATTCTACGTCGGGAACCAGACCGAATTCTCCGCCGAGGGTGGCACAATCGCCGAACTGCTGGAGAATTTGGTCGCGCGTTACCCCGCCCTCAAGCCGCACCTCTTCGAGCCGTCGGGCAAACTGCGCCGTCATTTCAACATCTTTGTCAACGGCGAGCATATCCGCGAGTTGGGCGGGATGGATACCCCGCTTCAAGCCGCCGACAAAGTCATCGTCATGGTATCCGCCGCTGGAGGTTGATTCATGTTCCCAGAACTTTCCCACGCCGAAATTTTGCGCTACTCGCGCCACCTGCTGATTCCCGAAGTGGGGCTGGAAGGTCAGCGGAAATTGAAAGCCTCTTCCGCGCTGATTATTGGCACGGGCGGGCTGGGTTCTCCCGTCTCGCTTTATCTTGCGGCGGCGGGGGTTGGGCGCATCGGGCTGGTGGATTTCGACGTGGTGGACACCTCGAACCTTCAGCGGCAGGTGATTCACGGCTGGTCAACCGTCGGCAAGTTGAAGGTGGAAAGCGCCCGCGCCCGCATGTTGGATTTGAATCCCGACCTGCAAGTCGAAATTTACAACGAGCCGTTCACCGCCGCCAACGCCATGCGCATCGCGGAAAAATACGACGTGCTGATTGACGGAACCGATAACTTCCCCACCCGCTACCTGACCAACGATGTCTGCGTCCTGCTTGGCAAGCCGAATGTTTACGGCTCCATCTTTCGCTTCGACGGGCAGTTGAGCGTTTTCGATGCGCGGCAGGGTCCCTGCTACCGCTGTCTCTTCCCCGAACCGCCTCCCCCCGGGCTTGTCCCAACCTGCGCCGAGGGCGGCGTGCTCGGCGTGTTGCCTGGCGTCATCGGAACCCTGCAAGCCACCGAAGCCCTGAAAATTTTGCTCGGCATCGGCGACTCGATGATGGGCAAACTCTTGCTCTACAACGCGCTGGATATGTCGTTCGATTTCGTCAAGTTGAAGAAGAATCCCAAGTGCCGCATTTGCGGCGAACATGCCGATATTAAAACGTTGGTGGATTACGAAGCGTTTTGCGGAGTCCCCGGTCACGACCACGGCGACGAAGGCTCGGCGGGCGCGGGCTGGGATATTTCCCCGCTGGAACTGGCAGCGTTGATTCGTGCTTCGACTTCGCTCAGTGCGAAACTTGTTCTGCTCGATGTGCGCGAACCGCACGAGTTGGAAATTTCCGCCCTGCCAAACGCGGTCAATATTCCGCTGGGACAACTGGCGGGACGCCTGCCCGAACTGGACAGCGCCGCCGAGATGGTTGTCCTCTGTAAAGGCGGAACCCGCTCTGCCAGGGCGTTGGAACTGCTGGTCAGCGCGGGTTTCAAGAAGGTCAAAAATTTGAAGGGCGGAATCAACGCCTGGGCGCGGGACGTGGATTCCAGCCTGCCGATTTATTAGCCGCTACGAATAGCGCCAGGTCGCGCCATCCTTGCCGTCTTCGATGGCGACGCCGAGTTCCTTCAACTTGTCGCGGATTTGGTCGGAGAGCGCCCACAGTTTTTGCTTGCGGACTTCGGCGCGGACTTCGATGAGCAGGTTGATAAAAGCGTCGGCGCCGCCGGAGCCTTTTTTCTCTTCGAGGCGCAAGCCCAGCGCGTCTGCCAGTTCGCGGAAGATTGCCTGCGCCGGCTTGAGTTGTTCCCCGCTTGCGCCGTTGTCGCGGGCGGTGTTGATGAATTTGGAAAGTTCAAACAGCGCCGCCACCCCGCCCGCCGTGTTGAAGTCGTTGTCCATCGCTTCGATGAAACTGGCTTTGGCGCTTTCGGCGGCGGCGGCGAGGGCGGAGGAGGATTCGGGGTTGAGTCCGCTCCCCGAAGCAGAAGCAGGTCTCAGCGCGGATTTGAGTCGTTCCACATTTTTCTGCGCGGCGTCCAGCGTATCGTCATTGAATGCCAGCGGGGCGCGGTAGGTTCCGTTCAAAACCAACATTCGCATCACATCGGCTTCGCGTTTGGCAAGGAAATTTTTGATAGTGACCATGTTGCCCATCGACTTGGACATCTTCTCGCCGCCGAGTTGCAACATGCCGTTGTGAATCCAGTAGCGCGAAAATTCCTTGCCGGTGTAACATTCGCTCTGGGCAATTTCGTTTTCGTGGTGGGGGAAGATGAGGTCGTTGCCGCCGCCGTGAATGTCAATTTGCTCGCCCAGTTCTGCCAGGTTCATGGCGGAGCATTCGATGTGCCAGCCGGGGCGTCCCTTGCCCCAGGGGCTGTCCCATGAAATTTCGCCTTCCTTGGCGGCTTTCCAGAGGGCGAAGTCCATCGGGTGAGTCTTGGCTTCGCCGACTTCGATGCGCGCGCCCGCCTGCATGTCTTCCAACTTGCGTCCCGAAAGTTTGCCGTAGTCGTCGTCGCTGGTGACGCTGAAATACACGTCGCCGTTGGATGCGGCGTAGGCGTGACCTTTTTGAATCAGCCCGGCGATGAATTCGATGATGAGCGGCATGGTCTTGCTGACTTGCGGGTTGGAACTGGCGGGCAGGACGTTCAGCGATTTGAGGTCGTTGGCATAATCGTCGATGTAGCGCTGCGACAGTTTGAGCGGCTCTTCGCCCAGTTGGTTGGCGCGGGCGATGATTTTGTCGTCCACATCGGTGTAGTTCATGACGTGCTTGACGACGTAGCCGCGATATTGCAGGTAGCGGCGGATGATGTCGAAGACCAGCGCCGACATGGCGTGCCCGACGTGCGCGTCGTTGTAAACCGTCACGCCGCAGACGTACATCTTGACGAGGTTGGGTTCGAGGGTTTGGAATTCTTCGGTTTTGCGGGTGAGGGTGTTGTAGATTTTTAGCATGGTTTCTCTTTTGCGAAAGTTTGTGAGGTGTGTGAGGCTCGTGAGGTTTCTGAGGGGTTGATGTTCCTCCATTTTAACCACAGATACGCGCAGATGAAAGGGATTTGCGGGGGCAAAATAAAAAAAATAGGACGACGCGAGCTTGCCCTATTTTTTTTTCTCTTCCCTTCTTATGTATCTGATGTTACGCAATATGAGCGCAACGAAGAACCTCGATAATTTAGACAGAGGTTACTCACCTGGAATGAGTCCGAAAAGTCTGTTTTTTGACTGCGAAGACGCAAAGTCTCGAAGGGAAAAACTTTGCGTCTTCGCGGCTTGGAGGCTTCGTGGTTGGTTTTCAGACGCAATCATAACCAAGCGCGTAACATCAGTTAAGATTTCTGAAGTCTGCGAGGTTTCGGAAATCTGGCGCGGGCGGCGTTTACCCCGTTGCGCTCAAAAATTTGCGGGTCGCTTCGATTTTTTCTTTTTCGACCCTGCCGGTCGCTTCGTAATAATCGAGCAGTTCGGCGATGGTAAAGACGGCGCGCAGGGCGTAGCCCGCCTGTTCGAGCGATTCTTTCGCGCCCGATTGGCGGTCAACCAAAACGACAATATCCCTCACCTTCAAACCGACGGCGGTCAGTTTTTCGATGGCTTCGAATTTACTGCCGCCGGTGGTGGCGAGGTCGTCGATGACGACCGCCGTCTCGCCGGCGTGGAACTCGCCTTCGATTTCGGCTTTGGTGCCATAGGTCTTCGCTTCTTTGCGCGGATAAATCATCGGGTAGTTGCCGCGCAGCGAAACGGCGGTGGCGATGGGGATGGCGGCGTAGGGCAGCCCGGCAATGCGGTCAAATTGAAGCGCGGCAAGAATCGGCAGGTACGCCGCGCCAATCTCTTCCAGCAGTTTGGGGTGCGAGATGATGCGCCGCAGGTCGATGTAGATGGGTGATTTTAGCCCCGATTTGAGGGTGAACTCTCCGAATTTGATACAGCCGGCGGCGAGCAGCCCATCGGCAAGGGAGGCGAATTGGGGGTTGGCGTTTTTGTCTGGCATATTTTACAACGTCCTTTTGATGTCGATGATTTGGTCGCGGAGTTCGGCGGCGGCTTTGGCGGGGTTTTCGGCGCGGGAAATGGCGCGGGAGACGGGCAACAGGATGCCCTTGCCATCCTTGCGAAGTCCCGCCCGTAGCGCCGATTCCAATTCTCCGCCCTGGGCGCCGACGCCGGGAGCGAGGAACCACAAATCGGGCGCGGCGGCGCGGACGGCTTTCAGCGCTTCGGGGTGGGTGGCGCCGACCACCAGCCCGACGTTATTTTTCACATTCCACGTTTGGGCAAGTTTGGCGACATGGATGTAGAGCGGGTCGCCGCTTTCCAGGCGGGCGTCTTGCAGGTCGCCGCTGCCTTTATTGGAGGTTTTGCAAAGCAGGAAGACGCCCTTCTCGGAGTTTTGGATGAAGGGGTCGATGGAATCTTTTCCGAGGTAGGGGTTCAAGGTGATGCAGTGTACGCCGAGCGTCTCGAAGGCGGCGGCGGCGTAGGCTTCGGCTGTGGAGGCGATGTCGCCGCGTTTGGCGTCGAGGATGACGGGAATTAGCGAGCCGAGGCGCTGCGATTGTTCCTGCACGGCTTCGATCACCTGTTTGAGCGCTGTCCAGCCTTCGGCGCCAAAGACTTCAAAGAAGGCGGCGTTGGGTTTGAATGCCGCGGCGTAGGGGGCGGTCTGTCGGACAAGATTCAGGCAGAAGTCGCGGGCGGCGGCGGCGGTCGGTTCTTTCAGGTCGGGGAGGTGTGGGTCGAGTCCGACGCATAGCAGGGAGGATGAATCATCCACCCGTTTTTCGAGAAAAGTGAAGAAGGATTCCATTTCTTCCGTATCCTTTTTATTCGACGAATGATTCCCGCCCGTTCAGGTTTTCGGGGGCGCGCCAGCCGAATTGGTCCCAGTAGGACAGGTTCCAGATATTTGCGCCGTAGCCGCGGCACTCGGCGAAGAGGAAGTCGGCGGGCAGGGTGTCGGGCAGGTTGCAGGTCGGCGCTTCGGCTTCTTCGCCTTCGGGCATGACGGGGATGGTTCCTTCGCGCGAGTTGGTCTGGTTGGGGGTGGGGATGCAGTCTGCGTACCAGGCGCCGTTGCCGTCGGGCAGGCGGCAGACCGATTGGTCTTCGGCGCTGACCAGGGCATAGGTTTGGGCGTCGTAGATTTTTCCGCTGGGGTTAATCAGGCGCACGGTGTCGCCGCCGTCGCCGAGCAGGATGTTGGTTTGCAAGGCGTAATAGACCGCCCGCTGTCCGGGTTTGAGGGTGACGTTTGGCAGGCTGAATGGATCGGAACCGCTGTCTTTTTCGTCGTCCAGCTTCCAGCCGTTCAGGTTGACATCGACCACGCCGATGTTTTTGATTTCGATGAATTCGTCGAAGACATCTGCCCTGCCGTCCTGATTCCAGTCGAAGCCGGGGCGGGGCAGAAATTCGTTGATGATGGGGCGGACTTCGGGCGGGATGGGGGTGGGCGAAGGCGGCGGGACGGTGGCGGTTGGCTGTACCCCGGTCGAGTTCTTTTTGCCGGGCGTGCCGTAGATCGCCCCGTTGTTGGCGTTTTTGCCGTTCTTGGTGACGCCGGTATTGGTGACCCAAACCGAGTCGCTTTCGGCGCTGTTGCCCTGGCGTTCCATCGAGGCGTAGTTGGCGATGTTGCCTTTGGGCCACGCGCCGCCGTTGACGTTGGCGGTGTCGATGATGTTATCGCCGTCGCACAGGTACAGGGTTTCTCCCGAGTTGGAAAGTTTGGTCGCAGAGTAGACCTGGCTGGCAGAAATGTCGGAGACGGTTTTATCGTCCTGCCGTTCGAGCAGGTAAAAGCCGGTTTTTAGGATTTTCCCGGTCAAGGAGATGTAATTTGTGCCGGTTGCGTCGCAGGCATTCTTTTTGATTTTCCAGCCGTTCATTGTGATGTCGACGCTGCCGGGGTTGTAGAGTTCGATCCATTCGTCCTCCTCGCTGGCGGCGGTGCCAGACCAGGCGACTTCGTTGAGGAGGACGGGGCGAAAGGAAACGCTGACGCTGTCGTCGTCGTCTTCGGTGAGCGAACTGTTGCCGGGGGTCGAGTCGGGGTCTGCCAGGGCAGATTTCCAGACTTCTGCCCAGTTGGTTCGCACGCCGCTGGCGGTCATCTGCGCTGTGATTCGCAGCGTTTTGGTCTGGTTGGTCGCCAGGGTTCCGACTGTCCAGTAGCCTGTGCTGGCGACGTAGGTGGAACTGCTGTCGTCTGACACCCATTTGATGCCGGCGGGGAGTTTCGATTTTACGATAACGTCCGTCGCGCCGACGGTTCCGTCGTTGGTGACCGAGATGAGGTAGTTGAAATTGGCATTCAAACCCGGGTAGGCTTTGCTGGCGCTGATGCCGATACGCAGGTCTGCCGAGGGGGCGCTGGCGTCGTCGTCGGTGTTTCTGGAGCCGTTGCCGGGGGCAGAGTCGATGTCGATGAATTCCGATTCCCAGACTTCTGCCCAGTTGACGAAGGTGGAGGCGGTGGTGTTGATCACGGTGGCGGTGATTTGCAGGGTTGCGTAGCCGCCGTTGGAGATTGTGCCGACTGTCCAGATGCCGTCCAAATTTGTGTAAGCGCCTGCGCTGGCGCTGTACGATAAATATTGGTAACTGGCTGGCAGGAGGTCTTTGACTTTTACGCCCTCTGCGTCGTTGGGTCCCGCGTTGCTGACGCGGACGGTGAAGACCACATCGGCGCCGACGATGGGGGTGACGTTGTCCATGCTTTTGGTCAGGCTCAGGTCGGCTGCCTGAATGGTGACGCTGGCATCGTCTGGTTCGGTGGTGGAGCCGTTGCCGTAGACCCTTGTGTCAGAGGGCGATTGGTCGGCGCTCCAGACTTCGGCTTCATTTTTGAGCGTGGTCGTTGTGGCGGTCGAGTCGACGCTGGCGGTGATTTTCAAGATGGCGTCGCTGTCTTTGGCGATTGCGCCCGCCGACCATAGCCCTGTGGTTTTGTTGTAGGTTCCGCCGCCGTTGTCTGAGACGTAGGTCAGCCCTTCGGGCAGTTCATCCATGACGATGACGTTGGTGGCGGCGAAGGGTCCGTCGTTATCAACGGTAATGGTGATGATGACTTGCCCGGCGACTTCGGGCGAGGTCTTGTCGTAGGTCATTTCGAGCGACAGGTCGGCAATGCCGCCGCCGGGGGTGACGGTGACGGAGGCGCTGTTGTTGGTGAGCAGGGTGTCGAATTGCCCAAGGAACGCGGTGTTGATGGTTGCCGTGTTGGTCCTTGGGTCAGAAGTCGTCACCTTCGCCGTAATTTTCAAAGTGGCGGATGCGCCGGGCGCCAGCGAGGCAATCACCCAGCGTCCCAATCCTTGATTGTACGTTCCTGCGCCTGTGTCTGAAACGTAGGTCAGCCCGGGGGGCAACGTGTCTTCGATGACAAGGCTGGTTGCCGTAGCGGGTCCCGCGTTGCTGGCTGTAATCGAAAAAACAACGCTGTCGTTGACGTTTGGCGCGGCGTTATTGACCGATTGAG
>JFJP01043338.1_pt1 | contig 11790 bp, 11 predicted proteins | sample 431651 | NCBI WGS metagenome assembly JFJP01 (sample SAMN02602958, study PRJNA72255) | Microbial mat metagenome, whole genome shotgun sequencing project. | biome: fresh water; feature: sink hole; material: water; isolation source: purple microbial (photo- and chemosynthetic) mats found in... | reverse complement strand
GGAACAATATACTGTCAAACCGATTATTCCCGTGGTTGACATTGCAAAAAAGTATTTTGGAATACTGCCTATGGCTGTTGGAACCGGGGGAGACAGGGTGGCTGTGGAACGTACAATGGAAATCACAGGAATAAGGCAATACTTCGAAATCATTGTTACGGCGAATGATGTCAAGAACTTCAAACCTCATCCGGAAACTTTCCTGAAGTGCGCGGAAATGATGAACATTGATCCAGAGTTTATTGAGGTTTTTGAAGACGGCGATCTTGGTATAGAAGCAGCACTTGAAGCGGGAATGCAGGCTACTGATGTCAGAAAATGGTATGATTCAAGCTGGTAAAACAATCAGCTTGCTGACTTCATAGATTACAAAGCCGTTTAGTTCCCTTTCAGGCGGGCAGACTTACAAAGAATGTGGATCCCTTGCCATGTTCGGATTTCACCCATAGTTTTCCTCCCAGAAATTCTATATATGCTTTTGAAAGTGATAGTCCCAGACCGGTACCTTCATGCTGTCGTGTTTCCCTGCTGTCGACCTGATAAAATCGTTCAAATATTTTTGCCTGCTGGTCTTCAGGAATTCCAATTCCGGTATCTGAAACAAAGAACTCCATTTGATCTGAATTTCTTACATAGCCCATCCTGATTGATCCCTCCTCGGTGAATTTGCAGGCATTTGCCAGAAGATTAGACATTACCTGTATAAATTTTGTACTATCAGTGTAAATAAATTCTTCGTTATCTGATTCTGGATTTTCAAAGATAAGGTCAATTCCTTTGGCAGCAGCAACAGACTTGAAATGCATATTAAGATTTTCAAGAACCGGTCGGATAATTACCTTCTTCATATTTAACTTCAATTTACCTGCTTCAATATTTGAGACCTCAATTATATCAGTTACAATAGATAACAGGTGATCGCTGCTTTGAGTAATTATTTCGAGATATGAACGATGGTCTTCTTCAGAAATTTCCGGATCAGCGAGCAATGTTACAAAGCCAATTATTGCGTTCATTGGTGTTCTTATCTCGTGCGAAATGTTATGCAGGAATGCTGACTTAAGCCGGTTACTTTCTTCTGCATGCTCTTTTGAACGGATAAGTTCCTCTTCTGTATTTTTATGATTGGTGATGTCGTGAAAGATCTCAAGCATAGCTTTCTTACCCTGGTAATTTATGCCGGTATGATATATATCAAAAATCTTGTCTCCCAAAACGCCATGCGACTCATAAATTTCTGTTTTCCCAATCACTATCCCATTTTTTAGAGGGCAATCGTGACACTGTTCTTTATCATCCCGGTAAACTTCCCAGCACTTTTTCCCAATTGCGGCCTGTCCGAACAGACCCCTGAAATTTTCGCTGTGAAAAAGGATATTACCGCTTTCATCAACAATATCCATTCCAAAAGGGATTGTCTTTAACAATGATCTGGTGAATTCAGCAGTATCCTTAAGGAGATCTTCGGCTCTTTTACGTTCGGTTATATCGTGGCGGATTGTAATAAGTTGAAATGGCTTACCATCACTGTTCATTATCGGAATTCTGCTGGCAAGATGCCAGTAAGGAAATCCGGTCTCACGATTAATTGAACTCTCCACCTTATCAAGGATCATTTGTCCTTTTTTCAATACACTTTTATCCGCAGCATCTGCTTCTGCTGCCTGATCTTCAGGCCAGAAGTCAAAAATTGTTTTACCAATTACCTCTTCCTGGCTATCGGCCCCCAATAACTCAAGATGTGCACTATTATTGAGAATAAATCTGCTCTCACTATCTTTTATTGAAACCGGGTCAGGAAGGTTGTCAATAAGTGTTCTCAAAAGGTTACGTTCATGTCGGATAAGCTCATTGTATTTTTTCTGTTCCTCGTTTTTTTCAATATCTGAAAGAAGCGATTTCTCTTCCTCAGTTATAATAGTCAAAAGCAGATTCTTGCTGTACATAAGTACCAGACTATATGTAAGAAAGACTACCAGCATATGATAAACAATAATTATAACAGTATCGAATCCGACTGCATCAAAATAATCGACAGGCATCTCCCTTCCGCCATAAAATATTTTCAGAATATTAAGCAGGCTCACGATACAAAAGGCAACAAATATAAGCCCTACAGAATGGGTCAGGGGAATAGATTTTTTTGGTACCCTGTATAGCATCAGCCAGGCTGACTGAAAGAAAAGAATAAGAGAAATTACAGAAATATTCAGACTTCTTGCCGACAGGTCAGGTTTATAGTAGGTATAATAAGTATGTATTACAGCAAAAATGACTACAAGAATCATGTTCGGTATCTGATTGGATTTCTTTCCCGTAAATGATTCAAGTCCCATGTATCCGAAAAGGATACCGGCAATAACAAATGTATTGGCAATATCTATTGAAATCCATTCCGGAATGCTTCCACGTAAAACAATCAGAAGCATGCCTATTGTCTGTAATGCAAAATTTATAAAGAGCTGAGTGGTTCCCTTATACCTGTCGTGGTATTGTACCCATAAGATAAAAATTACTGCAGTGCTGACTATATATGTCAGAAAAAAAATAAAAATTATCGTCCGCATATCAAATGATCCCATATTTCCCTCCATGCTCCATAATATATTGGAATATACCCCTTACTTATTTTTAGAAACTAACTTCCTCATTCTATTCGCTTTTTAATAATTCTGAAATGGTTGTCATAAACTCCTTCAGGTCAAGTGGTTTTTGAAAAACTTTATTCGCACCAAGGTGTTTTGCACTGTTAAGATATCCTTCATATTGAAATCGGCCGCCACCTGAAATTGCAATAATCTTAAGATTCGGATTTTTTCTCCTGAGTTCAAAAATCAGTTCCAACCCCTCTTTCTCGGGCATAACAATATCAGTAATAAGAAGATCAGGCTTAAAAGTCGCAAATAACTGTAATCCTTCATTGCCATTTACAGCAGTCTCGGCTTTATGTCCTGCCTTCTCAACCATTTTCTTCAACATAAGGGCTATAGCTGATTCATCATCGATTATTAGTATTCTGGCCATTTTAGCACTGTTTAAGTTTCATCTAGAACCTTCCTTATTATCTTACTGAAATCGCTTAATATCAATGGTTTCATAATAATTTCAGAGACACCACTTTCATTTATCATATCTTCCGAAAGTTTATCAATATATCCGGTGATTATTATCACTTTAAGTTCTGGTCTTAACTCCTTCATCCTTATTGCTAACTCAGTACCAAACATTTTTGGCATTGTCTGGTCAGTCACGAGAAGTGAATATTTATCAGGATTTAGACTGAACTCTTCAAGAGCCGATAAGGAATCTGTTTTTATTGTGACCTTGTACCCGAGATTTTCGAGCATTTTTTTACCCATATATGTTATTTCCTGCTCATCATCAACAAACAGAATGTACTCATTTCCTTTAGTCAAAGTTTTATTTGATTCATTACTGCTCACAGGATTTGTACCATACTGAGGAAGGTAGATTGTGAATGTGGTTCCCTTTCCAGGAGTGCTGTCTACTGTTATAGCTCCGCCATAGTTATTGACAATACCATGAACAACAGACAGCCCAAGACCTGAACCTGAACCAACTTCCTTGCGTGTAAAAAATGGTTCGAAAATTCTTTCTTTCGTTTTATTATCCATACCATGTCCGGTATCAGATAAAACAAGCCTCACATACTTACCTTTCTTAAGATTTGAAACCTGCTTAATAAGATTTTTGTCAGCAGTTACAACGTCTAATCTTACCTCAAGGATTCCGCCTGTGTTTAACATAGCATAGCTTGCGTTTGTGCACAGGTTCATAATAATCTGATGCATGTGAGTAGCGTCGGCCAGTATAGTCCCAATTTTAGGGTTAAGATTTTGTTTTATCTCAATACCCTCAGGAAATGAAGCTTTCAGCAGATTAAGGACTTCAATGACAACCAGATTAAGCTGAATTGGTTTTTTATCGAAATTAACTTCACGACTGAATGTCAGGATCTGCTGAACAAGGTCTTTACCTCTTGTTGCAGCCTGATTTATCTGCTCGATGTCAAATCTCAGCGTGCTCTCGTCGGGAAGTTCTTCGAGAGCCATATCGGTATAGCCAAGTATGGGAGTGAGTATATTATTAAAGTCGTGGGCAATACCACCGGCAAGAGTTCCAATAGTCTCCATTTTTTTTAACTGGAACAACTGGGTTTCAAGCTCTCCCCTCTCCTTTTCAAACTTTTTCCTTGTCTCAATCTCTTTTTTGAGGTTCTTGTTTGCATCTGTCAGCTGAGAAGTTCTTTCGATAACCCTTTTTTCAAGGGCATTGTTTGCAGCCTGAACATTTTCCTGCTCCTGTTGCAATAGTTTTCTCATATAAAAATCATTGCGCGACGATAGTTCAAGAAAATAACTGATAAACATACCGATAACATTGGCACTTATGAAGAAATAGTTGTTGTTTATAAGTATCTGCATCGGAGTATCCGAAATCCAGATTGCTGATATTTCATAAGCAACAACAATCAACCAGCCGGAAATGGAAGCATAAATAAACCGCGCTCTAATAAATGTATAACCAAAAATGAAGATCAGAATAAGTCCGGCGTAGTAAGAGTAATTCTCAACCGTTGCAGCATAAATTATCATCACAATAATTCCAAAACCAGTAAGGAACATTATAAATGATATGACAAACTGCATATACTTTTTGAATGTTTTTGAAAAGGAGTAGGCAAATACTGCAATCAGCACTGGAAAAACCAATCCAAAACGGATAAACCAGAAGACCTGCTTCAGTTCAGGAACTGATGATGCATCGAGGAAGGCAAAGGCTCCATAGAATATCATGGCAAGAATAAGCGAAAACCTGAAAGGAACAAGAGATTTTATAAAGTAGTCATCGAGATACTCCTTCTCATATCCAGAAAGACCTCCTGAAAATGAAAGAGTTACACTATCAAACGTCCATGCACCATGGGAGGTATATGGAAGTCCAAGCAGGTTTACAGATTTGCCTTTAAAAAAATCCATTTTACTGATTTAATTTAAGCTACAAAAACCGATTATTAACTTTTTCGTATTCTGAGGAAAAGATTCACTCCAAGCGGTTCAGTATCAATCGTAACAAATTTCTTATCGATACAAGCCCTTAGTGCAATATCTAACAGGTCTTCCTGACTCCTGTGATTTAAATACCAGTCAGAAAGAACTTCCATCAGCCTTTTTGTAGGATTCCCGGTACTGAAGTTACTTATAATATAGTCCCCGTCCTCTGCAAGAAAGTTTATATACTTTTGTATCAGAAAAACAAAATGTTTGTCCTTAAAATAATCGAAAAGTCCCGCACTCCATATCAGATCATAGGTCTTGAATGGCTTATATCTCAGAACATTAATCCTGTTATAGGAGATGGCACCATTGAATTTTTCATTTTTCCTACGGCTAAAATCAATTGCATTCTGATCGAAGTCTATTAGATCAAAGGTTATTTTGCCTTCGGGATTATTATTAAGGAATTCATAAACATCGGTTGCAGGTCCTGAACCAAGAATAAGAACTTTTATATCTCCTGATTTTCTGGCAATCATTTTTTTACAATGACTGATAAAATAATCCTTCCTGTTCCTTACAGCTATTGCTCCGGGTTGAGTCTGAAAAAAAACATCCCATTTACTATACTTTTCATCCTTGTTTACATGAAAATCATATATGCTGTTTATCAGGTTGAAATCGCCGGGATATCCAAAAGGCTTCCTGAAACCGTGACCAATTAAGGTATTTTCATTAAGAACCGGTAACAGAATTTCTCTGAAATCTTCGACCTGGGCAGGATTCAGATTATCGATAAGAGAAGTGAATTTTTCATAGTCATGAAGTTCAGGTCCCCCTGATTCTACAAGTTTTTTAAGAAATGAATTCTTGTCAGAATCAGCGATCCCTGAGGACAAAACAATATTATCAGACATGTATCTATCAGAAGTTGTAAAGTAAAAAAATCTCCCCGTAAATATCCCCGTAAAAAATTGAATAAATGTAGTTTTTACTTTTCAGATTCCAAATCTGAAAGGAGAAATATTTCTGAAACAGGAATACCTTTTGTATCATCTATTCCCATCATGGCATTAATAAGCTTTACCTCACTATATTGTGAAATTTCATTTACCGGAATTTCTGTTTCCTCTATGAGTCCATTTTTCAACAGGCAGGCTCTTCTGGTGCCCGGGAGCAAACACGTTGATGGAGTGTACCATTTTCCTGAGGTATCTCTGAAAACCACATTTGCGTATGAAGAATCGGTTACCATTCCGTTCTTTACAATCAATATTTCATCACAGTTTCCCTTTTTATCATACAAACGATTAATATTTTGCCTGTCGGTATATTTATAGGAATAACTTATATTATCGTCATGAACTATCATTAGCGATCTTAAATTACGCAGAACATATGGAACGAACTCAATATCAGCCGTTTTGTCATTGTACATAACCCGGCATTTAAAGACACCTTTCAAAGCAGAATCGGGTACTATTACCATGCCTTCAATATCTGTTTTCTTCTTCTGCCCGAACAGATCATATAAAGAACGGGCCATCCTTTCATTGTGAAAATCAAGGTTCAAAAGTTTTCCGTTTTCGGCTTTTATTGTTTCAACCAGCAGGAACATATACCTTGGAAATTAATTCATCGTATTCTTTACCACAATCACTCAGAAATGTAATTCCGCCACCGCTTTTAAAAAAGAGTTTATCTCCGGTACTTTCAATATACCTTATCATAACTCCGCTATCAAGTGATTTGCCATCGAACACACCAAAGATACCAGTATACCATCCTCTCTGATACCCCTCACACTCCTCAATTATCCTCAAAGTCTCTTTTTTCGGGGCACCTGTTACCGATCCGGCAGGCAGCAATCCGCATATAATATCTCCCAACCCGGATTCATAACCTGACATCAGTTTACCGGATATTTCAGAACTTACCTGCAATATCTCACCTTCGGCAGTTCTTATCCGGTCAATATAGCGATATCTCTCAACAGCAACCTTATCAGCCACCCTGCTCAGATCATTCCTTATGAGGTCGACAATTGTGTTATGTTCAGATTCCTCCTTTTTATCAGCCAGAAGTACCTTTTCAGCATCAGGTATCGAAGCATCTATTGTGCCTTTCATAGGGAAAGACCGGATTTTACCCTCACTTATCCTAACGAATATCTCGGGTGAGAATACCAGAAACTTATTATGATACAGCAGCTTATATCGGGCTACACTCATTTCAAAGAGTTCCGGTAGTGTAAATTTGGTTTCAACTTCAGTTGGAAAGGTTAGATTCAGAAGGTAGCTATTTCCGGACTTTAAGTTCTTTTGAACATTTTCAAATGCAGAAGAATATCTGCTAAATGGAACCGGATACTTTTTTAACGCTACTTTTTCGGTTAATATTTGACCAGGCTTAACATTTGAAACCAGAGGTGTTGAAAACTTTATACCCTCAGGTACAGAATTCAGTTTATGAATCTCAGGACATTTCATTTCAAAATCTATAATAAACAAAAATGGTTCCTTTTCAGCGCCATATTTATTCATTAATGTAATAAAAACGTCAATTCCCTGCCTGTTCATAATAGCAAACCCGGCCTTATTGTGGCCGGGTTTTCAGATTTTAATTAAATTACTGTTAAACGAGTATCTTAGCTCAACAATCATATATTTCATTCCTGCAACATCTTTTGCTGCCAGAATTTCCTTGAAATTGATAACACCTGCACCAACAGGAGCAAAATCAACAACACCGTCAGTTGTATAGAAAGGAGCCTCATTTGTAAACATATCTTTCATGTGGAAGATCTGGAATCTGCCAGGATACTTATTTATAAGCTCAACAACATTCTGTCCCGCTTTTGTTGTCCAGAAAAGATCAAGTTCCATAGTAACAAGCTCTTTATCAAGCTCGACCATAAAAACATCATAGAATGGAACCTTTCCCTCAACTGTGTTGAACTCAAAATTATGGTTATGATAGCCAAACTGAATTCCGCTTTCCTTCATGATACCTCCAACTTTATTCCAGTCGGCAGCCATTTTCTGATAACTGGCAATTGTTGTTCTGGCTTCAGGAACAACCCATGGCTGGATGCAATATTTAACTTCCAGTTTTGCATGGTCTTCAGCCATAATTTTAGCATTTTCAAGTGTAATGCCTTCAGCTTCAACCTGAGTATGACTGCTTAATATTTCCATACCAAGGTCATTTACAAGTTTCTTGAATTCAACAGGCTCATAGCCATAGAACTTGCTGTTTGCGTAACCGGCAAGTTCAAGGTACTTATAACCAAGGTCAGAAACTTTTTTAAGTGAACCGGCAGGATCAGCTGCCATGGCATCACGTATTGTGTATAACTGAATTCCAATTCCGAATGTTTTGGGATCTGCAGCAACAACCGGAGCCGGCTTAACTCCTGACTTACAGGAATACTGGGTCAGAACAAGAGCTCCTACTGCACCCGTGGCAGTAAGTCTCAGAAAATCTCTTCTTGATTGTGTTTTCATTTTTAAGCTTTTTTAATTATTATATATTGCGTTTAAATTCCTTGTCCAAATTGCGAAATAAAAATAATACAATCTCTTTAAACTGAAATACAATAAGAGCTTTTTCTGTTTAAAAATATTTTCTGAAGAAAAAGAGGAATACTCACTATCTTTCGGAAATGTTTTTCGAACTGAATACTGAGGATTTTTTGTGATACTTAGTGCCTTAGAGCCTTCGTGGCGAAAAAGAATTGCCACCAAGACTCGAAGGCACAAAGAAACACTAAGAATTAGCTTTGCATTTTGCTGATAATTATGTTAAAAAGAACAAAATAATGGGAAAGAAAAATAAAAATACACTTGTAAAGACCGGTGACGGATCGCATACAATATATATACCTGAACTTGATGACCATTACCACTCAATTCACGGAGCAGTACAGGAGTCAGAGCATATCTTCATCAAATCAGGTTTGGCAGGCTGCAAAGCTGATCCTGTCAATATTTTCGAAGTGGGCTTCGGAACCGGATTAAATGCCCTGCTTACTGCGGTGCAAAGTATTAAAACAGGCAGAATAATAAACTATACTTCAATAGAAAAGTATCCTCTTGAAGAGGAGATATACATGCAACTGAACCATTTAAATTTTGTTGGAAAGGAAGGTGCAAAATTATCGAGGCTAATTCACTCGGCACCATGGAATGAATTAACAGAAATTATACCGGGATTCAATCTGAAAAAGATTAAAGGCGACCTTACGACATCGGGGCTGACAGGGAATTATGATGTAATCTTTTTTGATGCTTTTGGTCCCGATAAACAGCCGGAAATGTGGACTAAAGAAATCTTTTCCTCTATTTCTGCAATTACAAATAAGGGAGGCATATTCATAACATATTCAGCCAAGGGAGAAGTAAAACGCAATCTGATAGCCTGTGGGTATAAGGTTGAGCACCTGCCAGGTCCTCCCGGAAAAAGGCAAATTACAAGGGCTGTTAAAATTTAAAATTTATTTTTCAGGCGGGCCTTTTTTGCTTTCCTCAAAGTATTATCTTAGCGGAAATTTTAAAAATTAAATATTTATAGTATGAAAATCAGGGGATTAATTGTTTTAACCGGCGTAATTGCCTTAATGCTTGGATCTTGCGGAACAAGCGCTATTAAAAAAGCAAAACTTGAAACTAAAGAAGATTCACTTTCCTATGCTTTTGGAATTGTAAATTATAATGCTCTTGCCACAGATTCTCTTCAACTCGATCCAGTGATCGTTGCAAAGGCTATGATTGAAGGTAAAGAAGGTACAGCTGAAATGGCAGATGACATCGCCCGTTCATTTATTATGGCATATATCAATGAGAGAGAAGCTGCTAAAGCTGCACAGCAGGCTGAAGCAAACAAAGTAACTTTTAAGGAATATATTGACCAGAACGTTGCTTTCCTTGAAGCAAACAAGGCAAAAGCAGGCGTTACAACAACTGCAAGTGGTCTTCAGTATGAAGTTATAAAAATGGGAACCGGTGCGAAACCAACTGCAGAGAGTACAGTTAAAGTACATTATGTAGGAACACTTATCGACGGAACAGAATTTGACTCATCAGTTGCAAGAAATGAACCTGCACAGTTTCCTGTATCAGGTGTAATTGCAGGATGGACAGAAGCTTTACAGCTTATGCCTGTTGGCTCAAAATTCAAAATCTGCCTTCCTGAATCCATAGCTTATGGCGCCAGCGGAGCAGGTGAAGTTATCAAGCCTTATTCAACACTCGTTTTCGAAGTTGAGCTTCTTGAAATTGTTCAATAATTATGGCTACTGCTGAAATTAAGACACCAAAAGGGACTATGATGGTCAGCTTCTATGATGCTGATGCCCCAAAAACTGTGGAGAACTTCATAACACTTGCAAAAAAGGGCTTTTATGATGGTCTTGCTTTTCACAGAGTTATTCCTGATTTTGTTATTCAGGGAGGCTGCCCTTTATCAAAAGACATGAGCGATCCAAGAGTTGGCACAGGCGGTCCGGGTTATAAGATCGACTGCGAACTTACAGGAGGCAACCAGTTTCATGATAAGGGTGTTCTTTCAATGGCTCACGCGGGAAGAAACACCGGCGGATCGCAGTTCTTTATCTGCCACAGCCGTAATAACACAAAACACCTCGACAGACAACATACCTGCTTTGGAAAAGTTTACGAAGGGCTGGATGTTATAGATAAAATTCGTCAGGGTGATATGATTGAAAAAATAATTATTCACGAAGAATAGACTGAAATGGCTTTTGAAATTACCGGAAAAATAATCGATATATCACCCGTCAACCAGGTAAGTGATAAATTCAAAAAACGCGAATTTGTCATCGAAAAAAAGGAGACAGGCGGTAGTGCGGTATTCATCGACTACATCAAGTTCCAGCTTTTACAGGATAAGTGTGACTTAATAAATGAGTCATATATGAACGAGGAGGTTAAAATATGGTTTAATCTCAAAGGTAACAAATGGGACCGCGACGGAAAGACCAGCTACTTCACAAACCTCGATGCCTGGAAAATCGAAAAAGCTGCATCACAAGGCAGGGATCAGAATGTCACCCAACATACTAAACTGGAGGATATTCCACCTGAGATTGATGAACTTAGCGATCTCCCTTTCTGATAAAATATATAAAAGGCTGTCCATGTTCCGGACAGCCTTTTTAAATTATTAAAACTGTGAACTATGAGTATTAACAACCCGCTGTTAGCTGAATGGAACACTCCTTTCGGGTCGCCCCCTTTTCAATTGTTTTTACCTGAACATTTCAAACAGGCAACTGAAGAAGCAATAGCATCAGCCGAAAAAGAGATCAAAAAGATTTCTGAAAGCAGCGAGGTCCCCTCATTTAAAAATACAATTGCCGCTCTTGATAATGCCGGCGAAAAACTCGGGACTATTTCGTCGGTACTCTTTAACCTGAACAGTGCTGAAACGAATAATGAACTTCAGGCCGTGACACAGGAGGTATCCCCACTCCTGACCAGGTTTTCGAACGACATTACCCTTAATGAGAAACTATTCAGCAGGATAAAAGCTGTTTATGATTCAAGGGAAGAGTCAGGGCTTACAACTGAACAAAAAATACTTACCGAAAAGAAATACAGGAATTTCATATTGGGAGGCGCAGGTCTGAAAAACGCAAAGAAGAAAAGATTCAGGGAAATTTCAGAAGAGCTATCTACTCTTACCCTGAAATTTGACGAGAATATTTTAAGTGAAACAAATGAATTTGAACTTAATATAACAGATATAAATG